>CEAR01024912.1_pt1 | contig 71783 bp, 61 predicted proteins | sample 557461 | NCBI WGS metagenome assembly CEAR01 (sample SAMEA3182075, study PRJEB8094) | gut metagenome | biome: human; feature: gut; material: Stool; isolation source: human stools | place: Canada | collected 2012-03-14 | reverse complement strand
CACCTTACGAGTTTCTGCTACGCGCCGCCTGATACGGGGGGGCCAAATTTGCAGCTAGTTGCCTTAGAATATTTGCCATCAATAGAAGGTGCAGTCTGAGTTCGTCAGGCTGCACCTTTTTGCGGGGAGGGTTTTCTGTATTTGCTGGCACCCAACGCCTTCCCCTATGAGGGGAAGGTGGCACGGCGGAAGCCGTGACGGATGAGGTGGAGGCAGTTTCGTTTACGCGGCGTTGTCCACCTCATCAGTCGCCTCCGGCGACAGCTTCCCCTCATAGGGGAAGCCATCCGCTGCGGCGGGGGGATTTTATAAAATTTTCCCAAGGTCGTGATTCCTGCTTGCAAAATGCGGGCGGAGCCGGTAAAATAATAAGGATTTGATTATTTTTGTGCTGCAGGGGCGCAGCGGAGGGAATTTGTTATGTCGGCAGACATTTTGACCAATATTCAGAATGATATCCACGCCTTTTCCAAGGGCCAGAAAAAGATCGCGGCCTACATCCTGTCCAACTACGACAAGGCTGCGTTCATGACCGCCAGCCGCCTCGGCAAGACCGTCGAGGTCTCGGAGTCGACGGTCGTCCGCTTCGCGGTGGAGCTGGGCTACGAGGGCTATCCTGAGATGCAGAAGACGCTGCAGGAGCTTGTCCGCAACAAGCTCACCAGCGTCCAGCGCATCGAGGTCGCAAGCGACCAGTTCGGCAATCAGGACGTGGTCTCGAGCGTTTTGCAGCGCGACGCCAACGCCATCCGCATGACGAGCGACGCGCTCGACCGCGGCCAGATGGCAAGGGCCGTCGAGGCGATCCTGGCCGCGCGGCACATCTATATCGTCGGCGTCCGCTCGTCCGCGGCGCTGGCCAATTACCTCAATTTCTATTTTCGCAATATTTTTGACAACGTCCGCCTCGTCTCCTCCACGGCCACGAGCGAGATGTTTGAGCAGCTGCTGCGCGTGGGAAAGGAAGACGTCGTCATCGGCATCAGCCTGCCGCGCTATTCCAGCCGCACGGTAAAGCTGCTGCAGTACGCGCACGATTCCGGCGCGACCGTCGTCACCATCACGGACAAGCCCGAGGCGCCGGGCGGCAAGGTCGCCGACCTGGTGCTCTGCGCCAAGAGCAACATGGTCTCGTTCGTCGACTCGCTGGTCGCGCCGATGAGCGTCATCAACGCGCTCATCGTGTCGGTCGGGCTGCAGCAGGAAGACAGCGTGGCAAAAACCTATGAGGATCTGGAGCGGCTTTGGGATGAATATGACGCCTTTGAACGGGTCGAATAAGGTCGTCGTCGTGGGCGGCGGCGCGGCGGGCATGATGGCCGCCGGGATGGCGGCGCAGGCCGGCGCGCATGTGACGCTGCTCGAGCAAAACGGCCGCCCCGGCAAAAAACTGCTCATCACCGGCAAGGGCCGGTGCAACGTCACGAACGACTGCGCGTGGCAGGACGTTCTGCTGAACGTGCCGACGAACCCGCGCTTTCTCTACAGCGCCCTCGCGGGCTTTTCCCCCGCGGACGCCAGGGCCTTTTTTGAGCAGTACGGCTGCGCGCTCAAGACCGAGCGTGGAAACCGCGTGTTCCCGGTTTCCGACCGGTCGCAGTCCGTATTGGACGCGCTCGTGCGTTTCCTGCATGAAAACCATGTGCAGCTGCTGCCGCGGCGCGTGACGGAGCTGGCCGTGACAGGTGGCCGCGTGACCGGCGTGAAGACGGAGGCCGGGCCCATCCCGGCCGACTGTGTCATTCTCGCGACCGGCGGCCTGTCCTATCCCGCTACCGGCTCGACCGGCGACGGCTACCGGCTTGCCGCCGCGCTCGGCCATACGATCGTGGAGCCGGTCGGCTCCCTCGTCCCGCTGGTCGAGAAGGGACACGACTGCGCAAAGATGCAGGGTCTGGCCCTCAAGAATATCGCGGTCCGGCTGGTCAACGCCAAAGGCAAGACCGTCTATGAGGATTTCGGCGAGCTGCTGTTCACGCACTTCGGCCTCTCCGGCCCCGTCATCCTCTCGGCGAGCGCACATATGGCCCGCGGGGAAGACGGCTACACCGTCCGGATCGACCTCAAGCCCGCGCTGGACGAAAAAACACTCGACGCGCGCATCCTGCGCGACTTTTCCGCCGCGCAGAACCGCGATTTTGAAAACAGCCTCTCCGCGCTGCTGCCGCGGTCGATGATCCCGGTCGTCATCGCGCGCAGCGGCATCGATCCCATGCAGAAGGTCAACTCCATCACCAAACAGCAGCGCCGGGCGCTGCTCGAGACGATCAAGTGCTTTTCTGTCCCCATCGCCTGCAAGGCTCCGGTCGAAGACGCCATCGTCACCTCCGGCGGCGTGAAGGTCTCGGAGGTGAACGCGAAGACCATGGAGTCGAAGCGGGTGCAGGGTCTGTATTTCGCGGGCGAGCTGCTGGACGTCGACGCCTACACGGGCGGCTTCAACCTGCAGATCGCCTGGGCGACGGGCAGGCTGGCGGGGCTGTCTGCCGCGGCAAAAGAATTTTCATCACCGGAGGATGCGACATGAGCAAATTCGTTTCCATCGCCATCGACGGGCCCGCGGGCGCGGGCAAGAGCACCATGGCCAGGGCCTGCGCGAAGGCACTGGGCTATCTCTATGTCGACACCGGCGCGATCTACCGCACGGTCGGCTATTACATGCGCCTCATGGGCATCGGCCCGAAGGATCAGGACGGGATCCGCCGTCTGATCGACGAGGTCAACATCGACATCCGCTATGCGGACGGCGTGCAGCACATGATCCTCAACGGCGAAGACGTGACCAGCGAACTGCGCACCCCCGAGATGTCCATGTACGCTTCCGGCGTGTCCGCGCAGCCGTGCGTGCGCGCGTTCCTGCTCGACATGCAGCGGCAGCTGGCCCGGACGCACAACGTCATCATGGACGGCCGCGACATCGGCACCGTCGTGCTGCCGCACGCGGACGTGAAGATCTTTCTGACCGCCGACGCCGAGGTCCGCGCAAAGCGCCGCTACGACGAGCTGCAGCAGAAGGGCGACAAGACCCCCTATGCGCAGATCCTCGCCGAGACGAAGCAGCGCGACAAGCAGGACTCCGAGCGCGCCGCCGCGCCGCTCAGGCAGGCGGCCGACGCCGTCGTCCTCGATACCTCCGGCTATACCCTGGAGCAATCGGTCGAGGCGATCTTATCGCTCGTCAGGAGGAAGCTCGGGTGAGATTCTGGTATCATGTCTGCTGGTGGATCGCGCGGATCGGCCTGTTTTTCTGGCACCCCGTCTTTCATGTGGAGGGGCGGGCGCATATCCCCGCCGGCAGCTGCGTGTTCTGCGCGAATCACTCCGGGATGGCCGATCCAATCTGGATCCTGCTCGCGCTGCCGGAAAAGCGGATGATCCGCATCATGGCCAAGCAGGAGCTGCGGCGCGTGCCGTTCGTCGGCTGGGTGATGGAAAAATTCCGCGTGATCTTCGTCAATCGCGGCGCGCATGACATCGCCGCCTATCAGCAGTGCGTCGACGCGCTGGAGCAGGAGCACGACAAAATGCTCGTCTTCATCGAGGGCACCCGCTGCAACCGCGACAAGCACGTGCGCGCCAAGACCGGCGCGGTGCGCATGGCCGCGGTCTCGGGCGCGCCGGTCGTGCCGGTGTTCGTGACGCGCAACAAGACGCCCTTCTGTCCCATCCGCGTGATCTTCGGCGAGCCCTATCCGGTGCATGTCGACCCGGAGGATCACGCGGCCTGCCAGCAGGCGTCCGACGCGCTTCTCAAAACCATCTATCAACTGGGCGGTGACAGCTATGCAGATCAGATCAGCTGAGACGGCGGGCTTCTGCTTCGGCGTGGAGCGGGCCGTGAGCCTGGCGGAGCAGACCGCGAAGTCCTGCGCGTCTGCCGTGACGCTCGGGCCGATCATCCACAACCGCCACGTCGTCGAGCGCTTCGAGGCCATGGGCCTGCGTGAGATCGCCCGCGCCGAGGATGCGCAGCCCGGCCAGACCGTCGTCATCCGCGCGCACGGCATTCCGGTCAGCGAGCAGCAGACGCTCGCCGCGCGCGGGGCAAAGCTCGTGGACGCGACATGCCCCTTCGTCAAGAAGATCCATGTTATCGCCCGGCAGGCCGAGGAAGCGGGCAGGCATCTGCTCATCATCGGCACGCCCACGCACCCGGAGGTCACGGCCATCGCGAGCTATTCCTCTGACGCGCACGTGTTTCAGACGGCTGAAGCGCTCGAAAGCTGGCTGACAGAGGCGCCCGGGCGGCGCGATTTGCCGTTTTGTATGGTTTCCCAGACGACGGGAACGCAAAAATTGTGGGAATCATGCCGGGAAATTGCAAAAAAGGTGTGTACAAACTGCGAAATATTTGATACAATATGCAGAGCTACGGAAATGCGGCAGGAAGAAGCAGCGTTTCTTTCAAAGAGTTGTGATGCGATGGTCGTTGTCGGGGATGCGAGGAGCTCCAATACGGGGCGTCTTGCCATGATCTGCAGCGAGAATTGCCCGAAGGTGGTACTCGTCGATCATGCCGATGAACTGGACATGTCCCTTTTTCATGGCGCAGCTACTGTGGGTATAACGGCCGGTGCCTCGACACCGCCGTGGATAATTAAGGAGGTAAACAACAAAATGAGCGAAGAACTGAAAGTTGAAACTGCACAGGAGGAGAATTTTGCCGAGCTTCTCGAGCAGTCCCTCAAAACTTTGAATAATGGAGATAAGGTAACAGGCACCGTCATGGCTATCGGTTCCACCGAGATCGAAGTCGACCTCGGCACCAAGCACACGGCCTACATCCCGCTGGACGATTTCTCCGGCGATCCGTCCGTCAAGCCCGAAGATGTTGTCCATGTCGGCGACGAGATCGAAGCGGTCGTTGTCCATGTCAACGACGGGGAAGGCGTTGTCCGCCTGTCCCGCAAGCGTCTCGAGGCCGGCAAGGCCTGGGAAGAGATCGAAGCGGCCGTGGAAGACAAGACGGTCCTCGAAGGTGTTGTCACCGAAGAGAACAAGGGCGGCATCGTCGTCAACGTCAAGGGCATCCGCGTGTTCGTTCCCGCTTCCCAGTCCGGCGTGCCCAAAGGCGGCGATCTGAGCGAGATGGTCGGCAAGACCGTCCAGCTGCGCATGACCGAGGTCAACCGTGCCCGCCGCCGCGTCGTCGGCTCCATCCGTTCCGTCGCAGCCGAGCAGCGTAAGGCCGCGCAGGAGAAGATCTGGAGCGAGATCGAGGTCGGCAAGCAGTATCACGGCACTGTCAAGTCCCTCACCAGCTACGGCGCGTTCGTCGACATCGGCGGCGTTGACGGCATGGTCCATGTCTCCGAGCTGAGCTGGAACCGCATCAAGAATCCGTCCGAGGTCGTCAAGGTCGGCGACGAGATCGACGTCTACGTCATCGCTCTCGATCCCGAAAAGCGCAAGATCTCCCTCGGCTACAAGACCGAAGCGACCAACCCCTGGACCCTGTTCAACAACCAGTTCCAGGTCGGCGACGTTGCCAAGGTCAAGATCGTCAAGCTCATGACCTTCGGCGCTTTCGCTGAGATCATCCCGGGCGTTGACGGCCTCATCCACATCTCCCAGATCGCGGATCGCCGCATCGGCAAGCCGGAGGACGTTCTGTCCGAGGGTCAGGAAGTCGACGCGAAGATCATCGACATCGATCAGGAGCACAAGCGCATCTCCCTGTCCATCCGTGCTCTGCTGGCTCCGGCCGCAGACGAAGCGGAAGACGCCGAGTAAGCAAAAAAATTCCCCGGACTGCCAACCGGCAGTCCGGGATTTTTTTATGCCTGCTTCTGCAGCAGCGCCGCTGCCTTGCGGGCCACGATGATCTCCTCGTCCGTGTGGACCGTAAACACGCGCACCGGCGCGTCCTCCATGGAGATATCCATGCCCGCGATGGCCATGCGGTTCTTGAAGCCGTCGAGCTTCACGCCGAGGAACTCCAGCCCCTCCAGGCTCAGCGCCCGCACCAGCGCGCTGCCGAGCCCGATGCCGCCGCCGAAGACGATGGCGTCCAGCCCGCCCATGGCCGCGGCGTAGGAGCCGATGTATTTCTTGATCGAGTAGCAGTAGGCACGGATGGCCAGCTCCGCATCCTCGTTCCCGGCCTCGGCCGCCGCCTGCACGTCGCGCATGTCGCGCCCCGCGCCGCCGGACATGCCGTACAGACCGCTTTTCGTCTGCAGCATGTCCTTGACTGCCTCCAGCGTCATCCCGCAGGACTCGACGAGGTAGAAGATGATATAGGGGTCAATGTCACCGCAGCGGTTGTTGTGCATCGTGCCGCACTGCAGCGTCAGACCGAGCGAGGTGTCGATCGACCGGCCGTCCTTGACCGCGCAGATGCTCCCGCTGCCGCCCAGGTGGCAGACGACGAGCTTCAGGTCGGTCCTGCCCATCCGCTCCTGTGTCCACTCGGTCAGATATTCGATCGACGCGCCGTGGAAGCCGTTGCGGCGGATGTCGTATTTGCGGGAAACGTCGATGGGGATGGAATAGCAGTACGCCTCGGGCGGCATCGTGCGGTGGAACGCGGTCTCAAACGCGCCGATGAGCGGCGTATTTGGCAGAAGCGCGCGGAACTGGCGGATGGCCGCAAGATACGGCGGGTTGTGCGCGGGGGCGATGGAGCTGAAGTCCTCCATCCGCGAGAGCACGTCGTCCGTCAGCAGCTGCACGCCGCTCACGCCCCGGGCCAGCACGACCTTGAACCCGACGCAGTCCAGCGCCCGTAGGTCGGGCAGCACGGTCTGCTGCAGCTGCAGCAGCATCCGTTCGATGGCCTCGCGGTGCGTGGGGAAGACGGCCGCTTCGTCGACGAGCGCGCCGTTTTCCTGCGTCTTCGCGTAAAACCGCCCCGCGTCCGTCCCGACGCGCTCCGCCCCGCCGGACGCCGCGACCAGCTCCTCCGGCATCCGGAACAGCTGATACTTCAAAGACGTACTGCCCACATTGCAGATCAAAACATTCATACCCAAGCTCCTTGCTTTTTTCTATACTGTACCAGATTTCACCCCCAATATCAATGCGGAAAACCCAAAGGCTCCCCTGGAAGGGGAGCCAAGGGGGTGTGCACCGCCGGAGGTTCTCAGCATTGAGGGACAACCTCTCAGTCTGCTTCGCAGACAGCATCCCTACCCCTTTTGTCCCTTCGGGACATTTTCCCCTGATAGGGGGAATCGGCCCCTGGGAGGGGAGCCTTTGGGACACTCAGCGGGGAGGGGTGGGGTCGCCGGTGCCGGTGGTGAGGGTGTAGAGGCCGGAGAGGTAGGCCCAGGTGGTCTGGTCGATGGCTCCGGTCTGCGGCAGGCCGGAGAGCTTCTGCAGCCAGCGCACCGCGGCGACCGACGCCGCGTCGTGGACGCCCGTAGCGCGGACGGCGGGCGCATTGACAAAAAACCGCCCCAGCGCCTGCAGCATCGCCTGCATGAGAAGCAGATGCGAATTCCGGCTGCCCGCGGGCAGCACCTGATTCGGTGTCCATCGGATGCGCACCGGCGCGGCCGGGAGCACGGCGGGACTCTTCCTCGTGTAGACGGCGACGATCCGATTCCAGGTCGCGTTGTCCGTTTCTCCCGTGACGGGCAGCTCCTGCTGCCGCTGGAATTCCCGCACGGCCTGCACCGTGTTCGGGCCGTAGATCCCGTCCGGGACGAGGCGGACGAGCGTCTCGTCCGCGTGCGCGATCGTCCGCAGCATCGTCTGCAGACTCCGGATGGGCTGGCCGACGTATTGCTCTGCTGTCATCATGCCTGCTGCACCTCCATGTCCTGCATGCCGCGCATAAGCGTCCGGCCGGGGAACTGCACGAAGCGCGTCGACGTTTCATGCTGCAGCAGAAACTGCATCCCGGCCAGATCCTCCGCGGTCTGCGCATCCGGCATGCCGCTCGCGGGGCTGCCGGTCAGGCGCTGGAAGACCGCGAGACTCGCCTTTGTCTGCGCGTCGAGCTGTCCGGTCCGCTCCGGCGCGGGCAGAGCCGGGAAGGCCGCCGCCGCGGCGATGAGCTGCTCCTGCAGCCCGGCCTCCGTGGCATCGATGCGCGGCCGCGTGAAAGGAAACAGCGCTGCGTCGCCGAAGACGGTCTCCTCGATCCCTGCGAACTGCGAATAGATGCTGTCCCACGTCTCGCGCTCGACCGTGCCGGCCTGCGGCAGGCCGTAGGCCTGCTGGAACGAGAGTACGGCCTGCGTCGTGCTTTCGCCGAACACGCCGCTCACCGGCGGCTCCTGCACGGCGGAATTGAACTGCGAGATGACGGACAGCATATACTGCAGGTGCGTCACCTTCGCGCCCTGCTCGCCGGGAAGGATCTGTTCGGGATACTCCCACGAATAGCCGTAAAACGTCTGCCCCTGCGACTGCAGCTCCCCGAGCTTCAAAACTGCCGTATAGAGCATCACGATCGCGTACCAGGTCGCCCGGCCCACGATCCCGTCGACGGCCAGCGAGAAAATGGACTGGAAGGCCCGGACGGCATTCTCCGTCGCCTCGCCGAGGATGGCGTCGACCGGGACCTTCGGGATGGCCGGATAGTTCTGCGAGATGCGGTTGAGCGCGACCTGCAGAAACGACACGTTGACGCCGATATCGCCCCGCCGCACGGGGCTGCCGGGATAGGATTCCTGCAGATCCTGCACGGGCGCGTTCGTCACGATCTGCACATCCTCTCCATAATACCGCCGGAGGATCCGGACGGAATCCGCGCCTGCCTGCGCCAGCTCCTGCGAGCCCCACTGGCTGAGCCCGTCGCAGGTGGTGGTGACACCGTTGCAGAATTTTGCCGCCAGCGGCTCGACATAGCCCTGCCTGCGCAGATAATCGGTGAACAGCTCGTCGACGAGCGCGGAGATGTTCTCATAGATGTTGCGGCCGTTGATGAATTTCTGATCGATCGCGGTCGAGGACGTGATGTCGAAGGGATAGCCGCGGCTGCGGTAGTATTCGGTATAGACGCGGTTGAGCGCGAACGAGATGACGGCCAGCGCGTTGGCCCGCAGCGCGGCCGGTTCCCAGGTCGGGTAGACCTCGCTGGAAAGCACGTTTTTGACATAGTCGGAAAACGAGACCGTGACGTTTTCCGCGCCCGCGTCCGGCGCGCCGAGGTGGACCGTGATGGTTTCTGGGATGTACGGAACGATCGGGGCCATACGCTTACAGCTCCTGCGCGGGAATGTCGAATTCCTGCGTTTCGGCATAGTTCTCCGGCAGCGTCGGCGTCGGGATGAGCACGAGCTGCTGCAGCGTCTGCACGCCGGAGAAGACCTGCGCGCCGCGGACCAGCACCCGGCCGTAGCCCGTACGCTCCGTGCGCAGATCGACGAGCGCGTAGGGGACCTCCGCCGTCTGCCGTGTCTGGCTGTCGGACGCCGGGGGCGTGGGCAGCTCGAAGGGCTCGGTAAAGCCGTCGTAGTCGGACATGCGCACGGCCAGCAGCTCCTGCCCGCCATCCGGCAGCTCGCGCGAGACGGTGAGCGTCGCGCCCGCCACGGGGATCTGCGCGGCCGAGGTCACGATCTGCGCGATGATGCTTCCATATTCCTGCATAGTGCCGCCTCCTTTTTGAAGCTTTCAGGCATTAGTATATGCAGAAAGCGCCGCATCCGGTGCATGGGCAGCGCGCCGGATGCGGATACTAGATCCGGATGAATCTGAAAGGAGCGATGCAGCTTTATGAATATGTCCAAAAAGGAATATAACCGCTATGTGGCGCGGCTGGCGCAGAAGTCGCCGCTGGGAAAGGATCTGCTGAGGAGCTTTCTGGTCGGCGGCCTCATCTGCGTGATCGGCCAGCTGATCCTGAACGGCTTTACCGCGCTGGACCTTTCTGAGCAGGACGCCGCCGCGGCCACCTCGGTCAGTCTGGTGTTTTTGAGCGCCGTCCTGACGGGCCTGAGCGTCTATGACGATATCGCGAAATTCGCCGGGGCCGGGACGCTCGTGCCGATCACGGGCTTTGCCAACGCCGTCGTCTCGCCCGCGATCGAGTTCAAGGCCGAGGGCTTCGTCACCGGCATGGCCGCGAAAATGTTCATCATCGCCGGCCCCGTCATCGTCTACGGCACCGTCGCCAGCGTCCTCTACGGCCTGATCCTCGTGATTTTCGGCGGTTAGACTTCCCTTCAGGCGAAAAGTGGGGTATAATCGAGGCAGACAAAACCTCTTCGCCTCGCTCCGCTCGGCACCTCCACTTGTCAAGGGGAGCTGGCGCGGAGCGCCTGAGGGGTTACCCGCCGCAGCGGAAAAGGCTCCCCTCTCAGGGGCCGATTCCCCCTGTCAGGGGGAAATGTCCCGAAGGGACAAAAGGGGTAGGGATGCTGTCAGCCGCAGGCTGACTGAGAGGTTGCTGCAAATTTGGTACGACCTCTCCGTCTCGGCGTTCCGCCGAGCCACCTCCCCTGAAAGGGGAGGCTTTGGACTTGCGCACTCTATGGCTTCCCCTATGAGGGGAAGCCATCCACCCACCGCCTTTTCAGACATAAAGGAGATCTTCCATGCCCAACAGAACCATCTGCCTCATCAACGATTCCTTCCCGCCCGTGACCGACGGCGTGGCCAATGCGGTCGTCAATTATGCCCGGGTCATCACCGAAAGCGGCAGCACGGCCGTCGTGGCCACGCCCGCCTATCCCGGCGCGGATGACAGCGCGCTCGGCTTCCCGGTCGTGCGCTACCCGAGCATCGACATGACGAAGCTCGTCGGCTACCACGCGGGCTTCCCGTTCTCAGAAAAGACGATGAAAACGCTCATGGAGTATCCGTTCGACCTCATCCACTGCCACTGCCCGATCACCTCCGCCGTCCTCGCGCGCGAGCTGCGCAGCCGCATCCACGTGCCGACGGTCTTTACCTATCATACGAAATTCGATATCGACATCGCCAACGCCATCCACGCCAAGCTCCTGCAGGAGGGCGCAAAAAAGCTTCTCGTCGACAATATCAGCGCCTTCGACGAGGTCTGGACGGTCAGCCGCGGCGCGGGAGAGAATCTGCGCAGCCTCGGCTACGAGGGTGACTGGCGCGTCATGCCGAACGGCGTCGACTTTGCCCGCGGCCGCGTGCCGGACGCGCTGGTGCAGGAGACCTGCGGAGGCTTCGACCTGCCGGAGGGCGTGCCGGTCTTCCTCTTTGTCGGCCGCATGATGTGGTACAAGGGCCTGCGCATCACGCTGGACGCGCTCAAAAAGCTCAAGGACGCGGGGCACGTGTTCCGCATGGTCTTCGTCGGCAGCGGCGGGGATCATGACGAGGTCGTCGCCTATGCCGAGTCCCTCGGCCTGTCCGACTGCGTGTTCTTCACCTCGCCAAAGTATGACCGCAACGTCATCCGCGCCTGGTACTGCCGCGCGGACCTGTTCCTCTTCCCGTCGACGTTCGACACCAACGGCCTCGTCGTGCGTGAGGCGGCCGCCTGCGAGCTCGCGAGCGTCCTCGTGCGCGGCAGCTGCGCCGCGGAGGATATCACGGACGGCGAAAACGGTTTCCTGATCGAGGAAAACGCCGAATCCATGGCGAAGCTGCTCGCAAAGCTCTGCCATGAGCCCGAGCGTCTGAAGCGCGTGGGCCGGCAGGCGCAGGACGAGATCTACCTGTCCTGGGACGACGCCGTCCACCGCGCGCAGCAGCGCTATGAGGCCGTGATCGAAGCCTACCGCTCCGGCCACAGCGAGCCGCGCCGCAGCCTCGCCGAAGAATACTACGAGACTCTGGCCGCCTGCGCCGCCGCCCTCAAACGCAGCCGCGCCCACCTCCGCGACCACTGGGACACCTTCGCCGAGCATTTCCAATAAAGCAAAAGCTCCCTTGTGTAAAGGGAACTGGCCCGAAGGGCCTGAGGGATCGATCCCCCGCCGCAGCGGAAAAGGCGCCCCTTCCAGGGGAGCTGTCAGCCGCAGGCTGACTGAGAGGTCATCTGAGTACCTCTGGCGGTGCGGAACCCTTGGCGCCCCTTCCAGGGGAGCTGGCTCGGCGCAGCCGAGACTGAGAGGTTGTATCGACTTTGCAGCTGCCGGTTGTCCCCGACGGCCATATCTTTTCCCTTGCGCGGGAAAAGATATGGAAGAAAAGGGCGCTGGGGGTACGGGGTGCATTCCGCCTCTGAATTTAGGCGAAATCCTAGTTTTTGGTTGTCGTTCCACACGAAACTCACCTCACGGGCGTCTTGCTACGCGCCGCCTGATACGGTGGGTCCAGATTTGCAGCTAGTTACCGTAGAATATTTGCCATCAATAGAAGGTGCAGGCCGGATTTGCCGGTCTGCACCTTTTTGCGGGGGAGTTGTTATTACGCCCCTACAGAAGAAGGCATAAAGATCCCCCCAGCGGCTTTGCGGCGGCTGGGGGGGTGGTTGTTTTATTTTCCGGGGTAGAGGCATTCGACGTTGTGGTCGGCGAAGAAGTCGAGCCAGGGTTTGCTGGGGGCGGTGTTGGTGACGACGATGTCGAAGGCGTCGAGCGGGGCGATGTCGATGAAGGAGACCTTGTCGATCTTGCTGCTGTCGAGGATGAGGATCTTCTTCTTCGCGCAGCGAAGCATCGACTGCTTTGTCTGCGCGTGGAACTCGGACGAATCCGTCACGCCGGCCTCGAGGTCGATGCCCTTGCAGGACATGACGGCCGTGTCGACGTGGTAGCGCCGCAGCATCTGCTGCGTCTGGTCGCCGACCAGCGCGAGAGAATCCGGCTTCAGCCGTCCGCCGGTCAGGATGATCGTCCAGCCATCGATGCCGTTGAGCTCCACGACGAGCTCGACCGAGTTGGTGATGACGGTCAGATTTTTCTTTTCCTTCAGCTTTTTTGCCAGATACAAAGACGTCGAGCTGTCGTCGAGCATCAGGTGGTCGCCGTCCTCGATGAGGCGGCTGGCCAGCGCGGCGATCTGGTTTTTGGCGTCCACGTTGGTCTTGTTGCGGATGGTGTAGGACAGATCCGTCTTCGTGCTGTTGCCGAGGATCGCGCCGCCGTAGGTCTTGGTCGCGTAGCCCTCTTTTTCCAGCTTGTCCAGATCGCGGCGGATCGTCTCCTCCGTGACGTTATAATACTCGGCAAGATCGCTGACGAGCACACGCTGCTCGGCGCGGAGCTTGTCCAGAATTTCATTTTTCCTCTCGATAGCCAGCATGTCTGAACCCCTCAACTTTCCGATATTGTGCAGATTCCACATGAAACAACATCAGTATAGCACGTAAAACAGGCAAAAGCAAGCAAAGCTTTTCCGCGCCCGCGAGAAAAGTTGTGTAAAACTGTCAGTTTTGCTTGAAAAATACCAGCGCATCTGCTAAATTAAAAAAGATGGAATTATGTAAATCAAACCCGAAGCTGGAGCGTGCGTGCCATGGTCTTTTCCAACCTGATCTTTTTATATCTGTTCCTGCCGCTGTGTCTGGCGGCGTATTTCCTCTGCCGCAGCGTTCCGGCGAAAAATGCGGTGCTGATCGTCTTCAGCCTGATCTTCTACGCCTGGGGCGAGCCGGTCTATCTGTTTCTGATGATCGCTGCTGCGGCGGTCAACTGGGGCTTCGGGCTGCTGATCGAAAAGCGGCACAAGCGCGTGTTTCTTGTGCTGGCGCTGGTGCTGGACCTCGGGTGCCTCGCGGTCTTCAAATATACGGGCTTCGTGGTGGAAAACCTGAACGCGCTGTTCGGCGCGTCGGTCCCCGTGCCGGTCATCGCGCTGCCCATCGGCATCTCGTTTTATACCTTCCAGGCGCTTTCCTACACGGTCGACGTCTGGCGCGGGGATGTCCCGGCGCAGCGGTCGTTTGCAAAATTTCTGCTCTACATCTCGCTCTTCCCGCAGCTCATCGCCGGGCCGATCGTCCGCTATGCCGACGTCGCCGGGCAGATCGACGCGCGCAGCTTTGATGCCGCCGATGCATTCTACGGCGCGACCCGCTTCTGCATCGGCCTTGCCAAAAAGGTCCTGCTGGCCGACGCCGCGGGCAAGGTCGCCGCGCAGATCCTGGACGGCAGTGCCGCCTCGGCGACGACCGCTGCGGCCTGGCTCGGCATCGTGCTCTATACCTTTGAGATCTATTTCGACTTTTCCGGCTATTCTGATATGGCCATCGGCATGGGCCGCATCTTCGGCTTCAAATACCCGGAGAATTTCCGCCTGCCCTATACCTCGCGCTCCATCACCGAGTTCTGGCGGCGCTGGCATATCTCGCTCGGCTCGTTCTTCCGCGATTACGTCTATATCCCGCTGGGCGGCAAGAAAAAGCACCAGCTGCTCAATATGGCCGTCGTCTGGGCCCTGACCGGGCTGTGGCACGGCGCGAGCTGGAATTTTGTGCTCTGGGGTCTGTATTTCTTCGTGATCCTGGCCGCGGAAAAGACCATCGGGGAAAAGCGCCTGCGGCGCATCCCCACGATCCTGCGCCGCGTGGGGACGATGCTGCTGGTGATCCTCGGGTGGAACATCTTCTACTTTACGGACCTGACGCAGCTGCTGCAGCACTTCGGGCTGCTGTTCGGGCTGCTCGGGGCGGGATTTTCCAACGCGCAGACCGGCATTCAGCTGGTCAACAACCTGCCGCTGCTGCTCGTCTGCGCGATCGGCGCGACGTCGGTGCCGCAGAACCTCGGCAATCTCTTCGGCGGCGTGTGCGTGCAGGGCGGCAAGCGCAGCGGGCAGATCGTCTACGCATGCGTGACGTTCGTGTTTGACGCGGCGCTGCTGGCGCTGTCCACGATCGCACTGGTCGGCTCGACCTACAACGCATTCCTGTATTTCCGGTTCTAAGGGAGGGCGGAACGATGAAAAAACTCTATACGGCCTTCCTGCTCGTGCTGCTGGCCGCGCTGCTCGGCGTGGGCATATATTCGCTGGCTGATCAGGACGCGGCGGGCTCCGCCTCGGAAAAGCGCGAGTTTGTCAAGCCGGAATTTTCCGTCCGCGCGCTGCTGGACGGGACGTATATCCCGGCGCTCGAGCAGTATTACTCCGATACCTTTCCCGGCCGCGAGACGCTGCTGAACGCGAACCGGACGCTCAATAAATTCTACTATTACTCCGGCTCCGGCGAAGACAGTGTGCTCATCGTGAACCAGACCGACGCCGCCGCGCACGGCGGCGAAGCGCTCGACGCCGTGCAGAAGGCCAACGGCCAGACCGCGCCCGAGGCGAAGCCGCCCGCGCAGGAAGCACCTGCCGAACCGCCGTCCGACTCCACATCTGTGCCGTTTGACGATCCGCAGGAGGAGCCGCAGCCCGACGAGACCGATCCGGCCGAACCGGCAGGGGAGGAGCCGACCGAACCGCAGCCTGAGGCGGACCCGGAGATCGACACGCCGGACGAGTCCGACGCGAGCTACGCGGGCTCCGTCGTGGTCGTCGGCGACCGCGCGATGGAGATCCCCACGCGCCTCGACGATATCATCACCAGCTACGCCGCCGCGGTCGGAAATCTGGCAAAGGCCCTCGGGCCGGACGTGCGCACGATCTCGCTCGTGACGCCGAACGGCGGCGAGTTCTACTCGCCCGAGAGCCTGCACACCGGCGAGCACAGCCAGAAGGATATGATCGACTTCTGCTACGGCCGGATGGACAGCGCCATCGTCACCGTCGATGCCTACGCGAAGCTCCGCGCCCATACCGACGAATACATCTACTTCCGCACCGACCACCACTGGACGCAGCTGGGCGCGTATTACGCCTATACCGCCTTCTGTGAGGCCGCGGGCTTCGACGCTGTGCCGCTCGAGCAGTTCCAGACCGGCCGGTATGACACCTTCCTCGGCTCCATGTACACCTTCACCAAGGGCTACCCGCAGAGCGACGTGCTCAAGCAGCACCCGGACTATCTGGACTATTACCTGCCCATCGCCGATACCCATGCAAGATACTATGCCGACGGCTCTCTGGAAAACGGCACGCCGGTGAGCGTCGTCTATACGCAGCTGGACGAGAGCGTCTCCAATAAATATCTCTGCTTCATCGGCGGCGATACGCCCGTCTGCATCGTCGAGAGCGACGTGCAGGGCCCGACCTGCATCGTGCTGAAGGAATCCTACGGCAACGCCTTCGTGCCCTTCCTCACGAGCCACTACGGCCGCATCATCGTCATCGACCCGCGCGAGTTCAACCAGGAGGGCAAGCCCACCCTGGACCTCGCCGCCTTCGCCGCCGACCAGGGCGTCGACGACCTGATCGTCATCAACTACCCCTACATGATCAACAGCAAAGCCTTCGTCCGCTACCTCAACGCATTGGCGGGGGTCAAATAAGAGAAAACGCCGCAGCCCCTGCCTTCCCCTCATAGGGGGAGCCTTTGGCGCGCACAGTCCCAAAGCCTCCCCTTCCAGGGGAGGTGGCTCGGCGAAGCCGAGACGGAGAGGTTGCTGCAAATTTGTGACAACCTCTCAGTCTGCTTCGCAGACAGCTCCCCTGCAAGGGGAGCCTTTCCGCTGCGGCGGGGTTCACCCCTCAGGCCCTTCGGGCCAGCTCCCCTTGACAAGGGGAGCCTTGGGTGCGTGCAAATCAAGAAAATCCAATGCAAAAAGGTGCAGTCTGACAAAATCAGACTGCACCTTCTATTTATTGCAAATATTCTAAGGAAACTGCTCACCAATCTGATTCCTACGTATCAGGCGGCGCGTAGTCAGACATACGTGAGGTGACTATCGTGTGGAACGATGCCTGAAACATAGGTTCCTGCCTGAATTCAGAGGCAGGAAGCACCAAACGTAACCAAGCGCCCCTTTTCTCCCCCTTCTTTTCCGGCAAGACGGAAAAGAAGGGGCCGCCGGAGGCGCGTCAGAAACGACCACGACGGAACGAGCCGCCGCAAGCGACGTCTCTTATCCTCTGTGCTCGTTTCTTCCTTTCCAAACCGCAAACTGAATTTGCGGTTTGGGTTTTTTCATGCAAATCTGCGACGACCTCTCAGTCTCGGCTGCGCCGAGCCAGCATCCCTACCCCTTTTGTCCCTTCGGGACATTTCCCCCTGATAGGGGGAATCGGCCCCTGGGAGGGGAGCCTTTGGGACGCTTCAGCCTCCGTGCAGCCTGCTCTGTGTTTCGTAGAACTTCGAGGTCTTCTGCCGCCAGAGCATCAGCGTGCCGCGGACGCACAGCTCGATCGCCATCGCGATCCACATGCCGCGCAGCCCAAGCTTCCCCACGAGCAGCAGCGACAGCCCCAGCCGGACGATCCAGATGCTGCCGAGGTTCAGAAGACTCGGCACGAGCGTGTCGCCCGCGCCGCGCAGCGCGCCCGCCGCCGCGATGGACACGCCGAACAGCGGCTCCGCCAGCAGCCCGATCCGCAGCACCTGCGCCGCAAGCGTCCGGACCTCTGCGACCGGCGTCAGCAGCCGGAACACGAACGGGCAGAAGATCATCATCAGAAGCCCCGTGCAGCCCATCAGCGCGCCGCCAAGGGCCGTACAGATGTTCCCGTACCGCCGGGCCTGCGCGGCGTCACCAGCGCCGACGCTGCGGCCGACAAGCGTGGTCGCGGCTGAGCCGACGCCGTAGCCCGGCATGTAGCACAGGCTCTCCGCCGTCACCGCGAAGGAGTTGGCCGCGATGGCCGCCGCGCCCAGCGGCGCCAGGATCATGGTCGAGGCGACCATCGCCCCGTTCATGGCGATCTCCTGCACCGCCACTGGCGCGCCGATGCGGAACGCTTTCTTTAAGATCTCCGGCCGGAACGCATGTGCCTCGCCGCGCCGCAGCCGCAGCTGCGCATTGCGCACGCAGCAGCACCAACCCATCGCCAGACTCACCAGCGCGCAGGCCAGCGCCGTGCCCATCCCTGCGCCGAGCACGCCGAAATGCGGGATCAGCAGCGCGTTGCAGACCACGTCCAGCCCGCACATCACCGCGTTGAGCACGCTCGGCGTGACCATGTCGCCCGCGCACTGCAAAAAGCCCGCGGTCAGCGAATTGAGCTGCGAAAACGGCAGCATCAGCGAAAACGTCAGAAAATACGCGCTCGCGTCCGCGCAGATCTCCGCGCCGCCGCCGAGCCAGTAGGGGAGCTTCCGGCAGATGCCGAGCCCCAGCAGCGCCAGCAGCGCCGCCAGCGTCAGGGCCGCCGCCAGCCCGTGCCGGACGACGGTCCGGGCCTCGGTGTCCTCGCCCGCGCCGATGCGGTGCGCGACCTGCACGGAAAAGCCCGCGGACACCGCGGTCGTCACGCCGCCGAACAGCCACGTGCTCGAGGCCACGAGGCCGATGGCCGCCGAGGCGTCCGCGCCCAGCGCGCCGACCATGGCAGAGTCGATATACTGCATGGCGATCGTCGTGATCTGCGTCAGAATGGCGGGCAGACTCAGCTGCCAGACCAGCCGGAGCTGCGGCGCGAGCGTCTTCCAGGTTTGTTTCGGCATGACTTCCTCCAAAAAACCGCCCGGGAGGGCCCGGGGCGGCAGATAAAAAACGATACCCAGCCAGGCCGGGTATCGCTGCAGCTTTGGATCACAGATCAGAACAGGTTCAGGACCAGCGTCAGGACGATGAACACGCCGCCGACCCACTTGGTGGCGAGGGCGAGCTTGGCGTCGAGACCCTTGTTCTTGTTCTTGCCGAGATAGGTATCGCCGCTGCCGCCGGCAATGGCGCCAGACAGGCCCGCGGATTTACCGGACTGGATGGTCACGATAACAACAAGGCCGACAGCCAGGATGACCTGAATGATCGTTAAAATCGTATGCAGAGCGTTCATGATAATTCCTCCAAACCATATGCCGCCCTTCGCCGGCAGACGGCTCGCCGAGATCGTATCCAATCAGGCTGCTATTAAACAGCTAGAAAATCATATCATAATTTAAACCCGAATGCAAGGGGATATTTGCTGTTTTCCGCAAAAATCAGCTCTTTGTGACCCACGTATTGGTGGCGAGGCACGTGAGGTAGGCGTTGATGAAGCCGTCGAGCCCGCCGTCCATCACGGCGTTCACGTTCGAGGTCTCGTAGCCCGTGCGCGTGTCCTTGACGAGCGTGTAGGGCATGAAGACGTAGTTGCGGATCTGGCTGCCCCACTCGATCTTGAGCTGCGCGCCTTTGATATCGGAGATCTTGTCGAGATGCTCGCGCTCTTTGATCTCGATGAGCTTCGAGCGGAGCATGCGCATGCAGGTCTCGCGGTTCTGGAACTGGTCACGCTGCGTCTGGCAGGAGACGACGATGCCGGTCGGCTTGTGGATCAGGCGCACGGCGGAGCTTGTCTTGTTGATGTGCTGGCCGCCTGCGCCGGAGGAGCGGTAGACCTGCATCTCGATGTCCTCGGGCCGGATCTCGACGTCCTTGGAGTCATCGGTGATCTCGGGGATGACCTCGACCGCGGCAAACGAGGTCTGCCGCCGGGCGTTGGCGTCGAACGGAGACACGCGCACGAGGCGGTGAACGCCGTTTTCGCTCTTGAGCAGGCCGTAGGCGTTCTCGCCCTCGATGAGGATGCTGGCGGATTTGATGCCCGCCTCGTCGCCGTCGAGGTAGTCGAGGATCTTGTAGCTCAGGCCGTGCTGCTCAGTCCAGTGGGTGTACATGCGGTAGAGCATGGAGGCCCAGTCCTGCGCCTCGGTGCCGCCCGCGCCCGCCTGGAAGGAGACGATGGCGTTGTTGCTGTCGTACTCGCCGGACAGAAGCGTCTCGAGCCGGGCCTTTTCCATCTCCTGCTCGAGCTGGGCATAGCCCTCGGTCAGCTCGGGGAGCATGGAGTCGTCGCCTTCCTCGATGGCCATCTCACACAGCGTGTAAAGATCGTCCCACTGGCTGCGCATTCTCTCATACAGCTCGACCTTGGACTCGAGCTGGCGGCTCTGCTTCATGACCTTCTGTGAGACCTCCTGATTGTCCCAGAAGCCGTCGGAGTCGATCTGCGCGTGCAGACGTTCGATCTCCTCCTTCGCCGCCTCAATGCCGAGCGAGTCGGACAGCGCGTCCAGCTTCGGCCGGATATTGTTGAGTTTTACTTTATATTCATCAAATTCGATCATGGTTTCCCCACACTTTTCAAAATTATCGAAGAATATTATACAGGAAAACAAATGGGATGTAAAGAGGCAAAGCGCCTTCCCACGCGGAGAAGACGCTTTTCCGCCTCAGCGGCGGCTGACTTCGTATTCCTCGTCCCGGAAGATCAGATCATCCAGATCCCCGTGATCCGTAAACCCACAAAATCTTCTGTCCATACGCTTCCTCCTTTTTGCGATCCTGCTTAGTATATGAGCATCCAGAGGAAAATGCGCGTGAAAATTGACGGCAGAGCATCCCAAAGCCTTCCCCTACGAGGGGAAGGTGGCACGGCGAAGCCGTGACGAATGAGGTGGAGGCGCTTGCATCTGCGCGGCGCTGTCCACCTCATCAGTCGCCTCCGGCGACAGCTTCCCCTCATAGGGGAAGCCTTGGGGTGCGCACCTCCAAAGCCTCCCCTTCCAGGGGAGGTGGCTCGGCGTAAGCCGAGACGGAAAGGTCGCTGCAGATTTGATACAACCTCTCAGTCAGCCTTCGGCTGCCAGCATCCCTACCCCTTTTGTCCCAGGGGCCGATTCCCCCTGATAGGGGGAATCGGCCCCTGGGAGGGGAGCCTCTGGTTATCCGACGATATCCTCATATAACGTCTGCATGGCTTCGACGGTGCAGTCGGTGAAGCGGTTCTGGGCGGCGAGCTCGGGGGTGTAGTCCTCCAGGAGCATGGGGCGGTAGTCATACCAGCCGGACGCCGGGTCGCGGAGGATGACGTTGATGGTGGGCTTCAGCTCGTATTCCTCCACGCGTGTGCCATCCTTGTCCTTGACGATCGTGACGCTCGCCATGCCGCCGAGCAGATTGATCATCTCCTTCTGGTGCGACAGGAAATTGCCGAGGCTGTAGTAGACCAGCACGTCCCGGCCGTCCGCGGCTGTGAGCAGCCCGGTCGGCTGCAGCGTGTGCGGATGGCCGCCGATGATGAGATCCGCGCCTGCGTCCGCCATCTCCTGCGCCCAGCGCAGCTGACTCTCATCCGGTGAAAGCTCGTCCTCCGTCCCCCAGTGCGGGAAGACGATGACGAAGTCGGCCTCCTGCTTGGCCTGCGCGATGCGGCCGCAGACCGTGTCGGTGCTCGAGAGCATATCCACCATCCAGCGCTTTTCGGGCATGGAGTTGTTGAGCCCGTAGGTGAAATTCAGCATGGCGATGCGGATGCCGTTTTTCTCCACGATGGGGATGACCGCAGCATCGGCCTCCGAGTCGTGGATGCCGAGCGTCGTGATGTTGGGGTAAGTTTCATGGAAGTAGCGGAGCGTGTCGGTGACGCCGGTCTCCTTTTTGTCGAAGCAGTGGTTCCCGGCGAAGGTCACCACATTGAAGCCCGCGTCCGCCAGCGCATCAGCGACCTCGATGGGCGAGCCGAAGATCGGATAGCTCGCGATCAGCGACCGGTCCTGGACCAGAATGGTCTCCTGATTGATGCAGGCGAGGTCGTACTGCTGCACGATGGGGCGGATGTCGTCAAAAAACGGGGTGAAGTCGTAGCCGCCCTCGGGCGTCTCGGCGGACCAGTAGACGCAGTTGTGGATCAGATCGTCGCCCACCGCCATCAGCGTGACGCGCGCGGGCTCCGGCTCCGGCTCGGCCGCAGGTTCCGGGACCGCCTCCGGCTGCGCGCCGGAGACGGTCTCTTCCGCGGTCTGGACCGGCAGCTGCGCCGCAGCGTCCGGCTGGCCGGAGACGGCTGCCGCCGCCGGCCGTGCATCGGACTGCCGCGGCAGAAAGGCCTGCCGCACCACCCAGCTGCCGCCGAGAATGACGGCAGCCAGCAAAAGCAGGATCAGGATCAGACCCAGGGCAAAGGAGGGCTTTTTGTTCGGCTTCACGGACATCGGATGCACTTCCTTTCTGTATGGCTGCGTCGGCTTGCTTTACTGTAAGATCCCGTATTCCGCCTTGACGGTCAGGATGCGCAGCACGCTCTCGTCGATGCGCGATTGCGTCAGCGTGCCGTCTGCCACGGCGGCTTTGACCGCGTCGAACGCGCCCTGCAGGTCAGACGGCATGAGGATCATGTCGCACCCGGCGGCAAGCGCCTGTACGGCGGCCTCGCCTGCGGAATAGTGGTCGGTGATGGAGGACATGGACTGCGAGTCGGTGATGATGACGTTCTGGTAGCCGAGCTTGTCCCGCAGGATGTCGGTCACGATGGCGGAGGAGAGATCGGCGGGCGTGTCGCTGCCGGTCACGTTCGGGTAGGACAGGTGCGTGACCATGACGAACGGGACGCTCCCTTCCTGCGCGATGATCGACTGGAAGGGGACCAGGTCGCAGCTTTCCAGCTCATCCAGCGTTTTTTCCACGATGGACGTGCCGTTGTGATCGTCGACCGTGGCGCTGCCGTAGCCGGGGAAGTGCTTGAGGCAGGAGACGACGCCCTCTGCCCGCAGACTCTTGACGATGACGCCCGCGAGCGACGCGCACAGCTCCGGATCCGAGCCGAACGAGCGGCTGCCGATCACGCTGTCAACGCCGGAGACGACGTCGCAGTCCGGCGCGAAATCCAGATTGAAGCCGAGGCCGGTCAGATTGGCCGCGAGCGTCTGCCCGGCGGCATAGACCTGCGCGGGATCGGCGCTCTGGCCGAAGGAGCGCATGTCGGCGACCTTCGTGCCGCCCAGCGCCTCGTTTGCGCCGATGCGGCTGACCGTGCCGCCCTCCTCATCCACGCCCAGAAACAGCGGGATCTTCGCATACGACTGCGTGTTGGCGAGCAGCGCGGCGGCCTGCGCCCGGTCTTCAAGGTTCTTGGCAAAGTAGACGATGCCGCCGACCGGGTACTGCGCGAGCGCATTTTTTGTCGCCTCACCGGCCACCGTAGCGGTATTGACGTTCGTGATGGCCTCCGGCGTGACGAAGAACAGCTGCCAGAGCTTTTCATCCTCCGTCATGGAGGCGAGGGTGGCCTGTGCGGTCTTCTGCGCGTCGGTGACGGGGGCGTCGTCCGGCGCGGCGGGATCCGCGGCGGGCTCGGACGGCTGCTCGCTGTCCGGCTGCTCCGGCTGCGCGGCCTCGGCCTGCTCGGGCAGCTCGCCCTCATACGGCGCTTCGCGCTCCGGCTCCACGGCGGTCTGCTCGGAGGAGAAGACGGAATCGGTCTGGATGGTCTCGGCCTGCTGCGGCTGCTGCTTTTCCGGGAGCGTCTTCCAAAGAAGCACGCCTACACCGCCGAGCAGCGCGATGCAGAACAGGATGGCGAGAACGGCGGGTAATTTGCTGCGCGGGTGATCCATAGAATGCGGTACCTCACTTATGATAGAGCGTGTGCGACTGATAGACAGGCTCAAACGTGACGTTCATGCCCAGACGCTTGAACATGCCCTCGTCGACGGAGGACAAAATGACGGACGAATGCACCTGGCTGCCGCGAAGCGAGGCCAGCGCCTCCATGGCCAGCTCTGCCGTCGGGTTCGTGACGGCGCTGATGGACAGCGCGATCAGCACCTCGTCGGTGTGCAGGCGGGGGTTGGAGTTGCCGAGATGCTCGATCTTCAGGTGCTGGATGGGCGCGAGGACCATGGGGGAGATGAGATTTACGCGGTCGTCGATCCCGGCGGAGAGCTTGATGGCGTTGAGCAGGGCGGCGCAGGACGCACCCATGAGCCCGGAGGTCTTGCCGGTGACGATCCGGCCGTCCGGCAGCTCGATGGCGGCGGCGGGCGCGCCGGTCTCGGCGGCCTTGGCCCGGGCGGCGGGGACGGTCCTGCGCATACTGACGTCCAGATGCAGGGAGTTCATGAGCATCTCCTGCTTGCGCAGCTCCTCGGGCATGGCGATGCCCTTCTTGACAGCACAGGCGGAGGCAAAGTAGCGGCGGATGATCTCCTGATACGACGCCTCGCGGCAGACCCCGTCGTCGCAGATGGCGAAGCCCGCCATGTTGACGCCCATGTCCGTCGGGCTCTTGTACGGGCACTCGCCGAAGATGGAGCGGAAGATCGTCTCAAGGACCGGATAAATTTCAATATCGCGGTTGTAGTTGACCGTCGTCTCGCCGTAGGCTTCGAGATGGAAGGGGTCGATCATGTTGACATCGGCCAGATCGGCCGTCGCCGCCTCGTAGGCGAGGTTGACCGGGTGCTTGAGCGGGAGATTCCAGATCGGGAACGTCTCATACTTGGCGTAGCCCGCGTTCACGCCGCGCTTGTGCTCCTGATACAGCTGGCTGAGGCAGGTGGCCATCTTGCCCGAGCCGGGGCCCGGCGCGGTCACGATGACGATGGGGCGGCTGGTCTCGATGTACTCGTTTTTGCCGTAGCCGTCGTCGGAGACAATGAGGCCGATGTTCGAGGGATAGTCCGCGATGGGGTAGTGGCGGTAGACCTTCACGCCCAGTGCCTCCAGCTTGCGCTGGAACAGGTCGGCCGCGTGCTGCCCGGCGTACTGCGTGATGACGACGCTGCCGACGTACAGCCCGATGGAGCGGAAGGTATCGATCAGCCGCATCACGTCCAGATCGTAGGTGATGCCGAGATCGCCCCGGCGCTTGTTCATCTCGATGTGGGCCGCGTTGATGGCGATGACGATCTCCGCCTGGTCCTTGAGCTGCAGCAGCACCTTCATCTTGCTGTCCGGCAGGAAGCCCGGCAGCACGCGCGAGGCGTGATAATCGTCAAACAGCTTGCCGCCGAATTCCAGATAGAGCTTGCCGCCGAAGGTGTGCACGCGCTCGAGGATCCGCTCAGACTGCAGACGCAGATACTTTTCAAGATCAAATCCGATTTTTGCCATAATGATGTTCTTTTCCTTTTCTTCGTAGTTGCACAGAATAGCGTCAGTTGACAAGGGCACACATGCCCGCAGGACGCATCGGCCCGCCTTTCGCTGCGTTATCGTCCTTGACAGGCGCCAGCCTGTCTGCGTCCTCTGCCTTGCGAAAAACGTGCCGGAGCGCCCGGCGGGTCTTCGAGTTTTCCCGGAGCATGGACGGCAGATGGCCAGGCAGACGAGGCAGATGGGCTGACGCCCATCAACGAGGATAACGACGCCAGCTGCTGTCCAGGCCCGGGAAAACCATGTGGGCTCTTGTCAACTGACGCTAATATTTGTTCACCATAAATGATACCGCGAATCGCGCCGGACTGCAACCGTCTGCCGGGGAAAAAATAGACCAAACTTTCCATCTCCTTTTTGAGAGGTTTCGACAACTCCCCGCCGGAAGTGGAAACCTTGACTTTGGCTGGGAAAGAAAGTATAGTATAATCAATATAGTGGGCCATTCGCCCAACTTACAGCACGAAATATTGTGAGGAATCCGCATGAAACAACAAAAAGCCTACGGAAACGAGTCTATCTCGTCTTTGAAGGGCGCGGACCGCGTCCGGCTGCGGCCGGCGGTCATCTTCGGCTCCGACGGCCTCGAGGGCTGCGAGCATGCCGTCTTTGAGATCCTCTCCAACGCCATCGACGAGGCGCGCGAGGGCTACGGCAAACAGATCCTGGTCACCCGCTTTGCCGACCATTCCATCGAAGTCGAGGACTTCGGCCGCGGCTGTCCCGTCGACTGGAACGAAAAAGAGGGGCGGTACAACTGGGAGCTCGTCTTCTGCGAGCTCTACGCGGGCGGCAAATATCAGAACAATACCGGCGGCGACTACGAATTCTCCCTCGGCCTCAACGGCCTCGGCTCCTGCGCCACGCAGTATTCGTCCGAATACTTCGACGCCACCATCCGCCGTGACGGCTATAAATACTCCCTCCACTTTGAAAAGGGCGAGCTCGTCGGCAAAATGAAAAAGGAACCGACCGACCGCAAGGCCACCGGCTCCGTCTTCCGCTGGAAGCCCGATCTCGAGGTCTTCACCGACATCGATATCCCTAAGGAGTACTTTGAGGACATCCTCAAGCGCCAGGCCGTCGTCAACGCGGGCGTGACCTTTACCTTCCGCAACGAGGAAGACGGGAAATTCACGAAGACCGACTACTGCTATCCCAACGGGATACTGGATTATGTCAACGAGATCGCGGGCGAGCAGACGCTCACCATGCCGCAGTTCTGGCAGGCCGAGCGCAAGGGCCGCGACCGCGAGGACAAGCCCGAGTACAAGGTCCGCATCTCCGCCGCCCTGTGCTTCTCCAACCGCGTCAGCCGTCTGGAGTATTACCACAACTCCTCCTGGCTCGAGCACGGCGGCGCGCCGGAAAAGGCCGTCAAAAACGCCTTCGTCTACGCCATCGATGCCTACTGCAAGCAGGCGGGCAAATATACCAAGGGCGAGTCGAAGATCACGTTCCAGGACGTGGCCGACTGCCTCGTCCTCGTGACGAACTGCTTCTCCACGCAGACCTCCTACGAGAACCAGACCAAAAAGGCCATCACGAATAAATTCGTGCAGGACGCCATGACCGAGTTCTTCCGCGACCGTCTGCACGTCTACTTCATCGAAAACAAGCAGGAGGCTGACCGCATCGCCGATCAGGTCCTCGTCAACAAGCGGAGCCGCGAGTCGGCCGAAAAGGCCCGCCTGAACATCAAAAAGAAGCTGACCGGCAGCCTTGACATCGCCAACCGCGTGCAGAAGTTCGTCGACTGCCGCACGAAGGATGTGTCGAAGCGCGAGATCTATATCGTCGAGGGCGATTCCGCCCTTGGCTCCGTCAAGCTCTCGCGCGACGCGGAGTTTCAGGGCATCATGCCCGTCCGCGGCAAGATCCTCAACTGCCTGAAGGCCGATTACGAGCGCATTTTCAAATCCGACATCATCACCGACCTTATCCGCGTGCTCGGCTGCGGCGTAGAGGTGCAGACGAAGAAGACGAAGGACCTGTCCGCGTTCGACCTTGAGAACCTCCGCTGGAACAAGGTCATCATCTGCACCGACGCCGACGTCGACGGCTACCAGATCCGCACGCTGATTTTGACCATGATCTACCGGCTCTGCCCCACGCTCATCCAGGAGGGCTACGTCTATATCGCGGAGTCGCCCCTCTATGAGATCACCTGCAAGGACAAGACGTGGTTCGCCTACACCGACGCGGAGAAGGCCGAGATCGTCAAGAAGCTCGAGGGCAGGAAGCTCTCCATCAACCGCTCCAAGGGCCTCGGCGAAAACGACCCCGAGATGATGTGGATGACCACCATGAACCCTGCCACCCGCCGCCTCATCAAGGTCATGCCCGAGGACATGGAACGCACCATGCAGGTCTTCGACCTCCTCCTCGGCGACAACCTCCAGGGCCGCAAAGACCACATCGCCGAAAACGGCTACAAATACCTCGACCAGCTGGACGTGTCGTGACCCGTCCAAAGGCTCCCTATAGGGGAAGCCTTGGTGCGTGTGAAAATCCAAAGCCTCCCCTCTCAGGGGAGGTGGCTCGGCGCAGCCGAGACGGAGAGGTTGCAGCAAATTTGCGACGACCTCTCAGTCAGCCTGCGGCTGACAGCTCCCCTGAAAGGGGAGCCATGTCCGCTGCGGCGGGATAACCCCTCAGGCCCTTCGGGCCAGCTCCCCTTGACAAGGGGAGCCTTGCGTTTGCGCAAGCCCAAAGCCTCCCCTTGCTAAGGGGAGGTGCCGAACGAAGTGAGGCGGAGAGGTTCCGTCTGCGGAATCTGCTCCGTCTGGGATGCGACCTCCATGACCCAGAATTCCCGGCGGTCTCCGGCCGCCAGACAATAAGGAACGATCAACTATGCCAAAGAAAAAACAACCGGAAAGCAGAAAGCAGGACGATCCGAATGTGATGGGGCTGCGGGCGGAGGTGCTCGAGCAGCCGATCTGCCAGACGCTGGAGTCGAACTACATGCCCTACGCCATGTCGGTCATCGTCTCGCGCGCCATCCCGGAGATCGACGGCTTCAAGCCGTCGCACCGCAAGCTGCTCTATACCATGTATGAGATGGGGCTTCTCACCAAGCCCCGCACAAAATCCGCCAACATCGTCGGCCAGACGATGAAGCTGAATCCCCACGGCGACGCCGCCATCTACGAGACCATGGTCCGCCTCGCCCGCGGCAACGAGACGCTGCTGCACCCCTTCGTCGACTCCAAGGGCAACTTCGGCAAGGTCTACTCCCGCGATATGGCCTACGCCGCCTCCCGCTACACCGAGGCGAAGCTCGAGCCGATCTGTCAGGAGCTCTTCCGCGACATCGACGCCGACACCGTCGACTTTGTCGACAACTACGACGGCTCCATGCAGGAGCCTGTCCTCCTGCCGACGACCTTCCCGAACGTCCTCGTCTCGGCCAACATGGGCATCGCCGTCGGTATGGCGTCGAACATCTGCTCGTTTAACCTCGCCGAGGTCTGCCGCACGACGATCGCGCTCATCAAAAACCCGGACGCGGACCTGCTCGACACGCTCCCGGCCCCGGATTTCCCGACGGGCGGCGAGATCCTCTACGATCCGGCGCAGATGCTGCAGATCTACCAGACGGGCCGCGGCTCGTTCCGCCTGCGGGCAAAATGGCGCTATGTCAAAGAGGGGAACATGATCGAGATCTATGAGATCCCCTATACCACCGCCACCGAGATCATCCTCGACAAGGTCGCCGAGCTCATCAAGGCCAACAAGGTCCGCGAGATCAGCGACATGCGCGACGAGACCGACCTGAACGGCCTCAAGCTCACCATCGACCTCAAGCGCGGCGCCGACCCCGACAAGCTCATGCAGAAGCTGTTCAAGACGACGACGCTGCAGGACGCCTTCGGCTGCAACTTCAACATCCTCATCGCCGGCATGCCGCGCGTGATGGGCGTGCGCGAGATCCTGCAGGAGTGGACCGCGTGGCGGACCGAGTGCGTGCGCCGCAGGCTCTATTTCCAGATGAACAAAAAGAAGGACAAGCTGCACCTGCTCAAGGGCCTCGGCCGGATCCTTCTCGATATCGACAAGGCCATCGCCATCATCCGCGAGACGGAGCTGGACGCCGAGGTCGTCCCGAACCTCATGATCGGCTTCGGCATCGACCAGATCCAGGCTGAATACGTCGCCGAGATCAAGCTGCGAAACATCAACAAGGAATTCATCCTGAACCGCCTGAAGGAGACGGAGTCTCTGGAAAAGGAGATCGCCGAGCTCGAAGCGACGCTCGGCTCCGAAAAGAAGGTGCAGGCGCTCATCTGCAAGGAGCTCGAGCAGGTCGCGCAGAAATACGGCAAGGAGCGCAAGACCACCCTTGTCTACGACCACGAGCTGCAGCAGGAGCCTGACGACGAGCCGGAAAACGACTATCCCGTCACCGTCTTCCTCTCCCGCGAGGGCTATTTCAAGAAGATCACGGCGCAGTCGCTGCGCATGTCCGGCGAGCAGAAATTCAAGGAGGGCGACAGCCTGCTTCTGACCTGCCCCGCGCAGAACAGCAGCGAAATGCTCGTCTTCACCGACAAATATCAGGTCTACAAGACCCGCATCTCCGACTTTGCCGACGGCAAGGCTTCCGCGCTCGGCGATTACCTGCCCGGCAAGCTCGGCTTCGACGAGGGCGAGAGCTTCCTCACGGCCGTATTCCCCGGAAAATATGAGGGGAACCTGCTCTTCGTCTTCGAAAACGGCAAGGCGGCCAAGATCGCCGCCAGCTGCTACGACACGAAGTCCAACCGCAAGCGGCTCACCGGCGCCTACTCCGACAAGAGCCCGGTCAGGGCGATCATCGACCTGCCGGAGGAGAAGCAGATCGTCGTCCGCGCCTCGGATGGCCGCGCGCTCATCTTCTCCACGGCCCAGCTCGCCGTCAAGACCACCCGTTCGGCGCAGGGCGTGGCCGTGATGAGCCTCAAGCGCAAGGCCGTCGTCGAATCGGCCGCGGAGCTGGAAAAAACGCTGATCAGCAACGTCGGCCGCTATTCGGCCCGCGCGCTGCCCGCCGCCGGCGCGCTCGTCCGCCCCGAGGATATCGGCGAGACCCAGATGAAGCTGGACATCTGACGCAGGGAATGATAAAACCCGCACGAACACAATAGGGAGGATGACGGTTTGAAACGAGAAACATGCAGGACCATCTGGCAGATGGGATGGAAAATCACCCTCGGCTGCGCGATCTTCGCGCTGGGCTTCGACCTGTTTCTGGAGCCGAACAGCCTGAACGTCGGCGGCATGAGCGGTCTGGCGATGATCCTCCGCGAGCTCCTCGGCTTCGGCTCCATCGGCGTGCTGACGATGCTGCTGAACGTGCCGCTGTTCGTCCTCGGCGCGCGCAAGCTGGGGAAAAAGTTCCTGTTCGGGTCGTTGGCAGGGATGCTCCTGAGCTCCGCATTCATCGATCTGTTCGCCGTGATCCCGGCCCCGAAGACCGAGATCCTGCTCGACAGCCTCTACGGCGGGCTGCTGGTCGGCCTCGGGCTCGGTCTCGTCTTCCTCTCCGGGGCGACGACGGGCGGGTCCGACATCGCGGCCAAGCTTCTGCGCCGCCGCTTCCGCTCGGCCAGCCTCGGCAAGGTCCTGCTGGCGATCGACCTGTTCATCATCTTCCTGACGGGCGTTGTCTTCCGCGATATCTCCAGGACGCTCTACAGCGCCCTGCCGCTGGCGGTCTCGTCGGTCGTCATGGATCAGCTGCTCTACGGGCTGGACCATTCCACCGTCGCACTCATCATCTCCGAGCACTACCAGCAGGTCTCCAAGCAGATCGAGACCCGGCTCGACCGCGGCGCGACCGTCCTTGACGGCAGCGGCAGCTATACGGGCCAGCCGCGGCCGGTCCTCATGTCGGCCGTGCGTCAGCGCGAGCTGCCCGAGCTCAAGACCATCGTCCGCGAGATCGACCCCGACGCGTTCGTCATCCTCCTGCCGGCCCATCAGGTGCTGGGCGAGGGCTTCCGCCGCGCGGGCGACGAGCTGTAAGGAGGGACCGGCTTGAAACGAAGACTTCTGACCGTCCTTTTCGCCCTGCTTCTGCTCCTTCTGTGCGGCTGCGCCGCGCTGGTGCCGTCGGAATACACCCTCGTCACCCCGCACAACCCCGGGACCAAGACCGAGCAGCAGAGCGACGTGCTGACGGTCAGCAACTACAAGATGCTCAAAAACGCCCTGCGCACGCTTGTCCAGAACGGTGTGGAGCACGGCGTTATCCATACGAGCCAGTACGAGGCGGATATCGAAGCGGATCTGCCGCAGGCCGTCTACGAGATCGCCCGCGAGGACCCGATCGGCGCCTACGCCATCGACTATATCACGCATGACTGCACCCTGATCGTCGCCTATTACGAGATCAAGGTCGACATCACGTTCCGGGACGTCCTGACGCCGCTGGACGAGATCGAATACGTCGGCGGCGAGAACGAGGCCGGGCGTCTTATCAGCCGGGCGCTGGAGGACTACGACGACCATCTGACCCTCTACGCGACCTATCCCGGCCGGCCGGACTATGCCGCCCTTGTGCAGAACTACTGCGACAGCCACCTGCGCGAGCATGCGGCCGAGCCGGAGCTGACCGTCACCGAATACCCCGCCGACGCCCGCAACCGGATCGTGGAGCTGGTCTTTTCCTATCCCGCCTCCCGGCGGGAGCTGCAGGAGATGCAGCAGGACGTGCGCGAGAGTCTGACCGCCGCGGAGGTCTACGTCCGCTACTGTACGAGCGAGACGGAGAAGGCCGCGCTGCTGTTTACCTATCTGGCCGAGCGCTTCCCGTATCAGCAGGGCGACAGCCGCACGCCGGTCTATTCCGCGCTCTGCCAGGGCGTGGCGAACAGCAAAAGCATGGCGCAGAGCTGGCAGCTGCTGTGCGACGAGGCGGGTCTCAGCTGCCGGACCGTCAGCGGTCTGCGCGGCGGCGAGGCTTACTGGTGGAACATCGTGACGCTCGACGGCGTGTCCTGCCACGTGGACGTGCTGCGCGATCTGCTGGACGGCAGCACGCTGCGGCTGCGGTATGATGAGGATATGGCGGGCGGCTATTACTGGGACGCCGAAGATGTCCCGGCCTGCCCCGCACCCGCCCCCGAGGAAGAAGAACCGGAAGCTCCCGCCCCCACCGAAGACCAGCCTGCCTCTGAGGACCCCGCGGAGGATCCTGCCGAGACCCCGGAGGCGCAACCCACCGAGCCCGAGACCCCCTAAGGCTCCCCTCCCAGGGGCCGATTCCCCCTATCAGGGGGGAAATGTCCCGAAGGGACAAAAGGGGTAGGGATGCTGGCGCGCAGCGCCTGAGAGGTTGCTGCGGATTTGTATAGAAAAACCCAAGCCGCAAATTTAGTTTGCGGTTTGGAAAGGAAGAAACGAGCACAGAGGATAAGAGACGTCGCTTGCGGCGGCTCGTTCCGCCGTGGTCATTTCTGACGCGCCTCCGGCGGCCCTATCTTTTCTCTCGCAAGAGAAAAGATAGGGGAGAAAAGAGTGCTTGGATACGTTTGGTGCAGCCTGCCTCTGAATTTAGGCAACTCCCAATGTTTCGGGCGTCGTTCCACACGAGACTCACCCTACGGGCGTCTTGGTATGCGCCGCCTGATACGGAACACCAGATTTGATGGCGGTTGCCTTAGAATATTTGCAGTCAATAGAAGGTGCAGGCCGGATTTGCCGGTCTGCACCTTTTTGCATTGGATTTCATTATTTGCTTCGCACCCTGTAGGGGCGGGGGTCTGCTCCGCCCGCTTGTGCTGATTTTGTCGGAAGCACGGGCGGAGCAGAGCCCCGCCCCCACAGAACGCACCCCAAAGGCTCCCCTCCCAGGGGCCGATTCCCCCTATCAGGGAGAAATGTCCCGAAGGGACAAAAGGGGTAGGGACGCTGTCAGCCGCAGGCTGACTGAGAGGTTGTATCAAATTTGCAGCGACCTCTCCGTCTCGGCTTCGCCGAGCCACATCCCCTGAAAGGGGAGGCTTTGGATTTGTGCACACCCATGCCTTCCCCTCATAGAGGAAGGCAAACAAAAAAACCGACAGTCTTTCGACTGTCGGTTATGGAGCGGGTGACGAGGCTCGAACTCGCTACCTCCACCTTGGCAAGGTGGCGCTCTACCGGATGAGCTACACCCGCATCTCAAATGCAGGTATGATTATAGCAGATTTTTTTCAAAAGTCAAGGGCCGATGCAAAATTTCCCGAAAAAAATCCCCGGGCGGGCAGAAGCTCTGCCCGCCCAGTACACATGTTTCAAACTTGAGGGGGATGAAACAAGGGGGTAACAAATTTGGATCCGCGCTTACGGCAGCATATACGGCTGCAGCGTGCGGAAGACCAGGCCAAACGCCTGCTCGCTCAGCTCCGGCGTCGCCTCGAGATCGCCGCACAGCACGTGCGAGACGAAGCTGAGGATGGTCTCGAAGATGTGGGCCATCAGCAGCCAGCAGTCGTGCTCGGAAATAAAATAGCGGTTCAGCCGCGCCTGCAGCTGCTGGTAGTTGTGGTGGTGCAGCGCGCGGGCGCTGGTCAGATACTGCGCGGAATAGTAGTACCGCAGATAAAAACGGATGATGTCCGGCCCGGACAGGCAGAACGCCCACACCGGCTGCCAGAGCGCGTGGCAGCGCTGCTCGAGCGTCATGCTCCGGTCGTCCAGCACGTCGAGATGCTTGATCACCATCTGGATGAAATGGATATCTGCGCGGTCAAACGCGGCCTGCAGCAGACCTTCCTTGCTGCCGAAATTGCGGTAGATATAGACCTCGTTGCATGCGGCTTCCTTTGCGATGGCCTTGGTCGTTGCATGATCCAGCCCGTCGCGCGAAACGACAAGCACGGCCGCCTCCAGCAGAAGCTCCCGGTAATCCTCTCTTAGCGCCATGAAATAAGAGCCTCCACATGACAAGTAGTATTCACTACGTTCATTATACCGGATGACGAACAAAAAATCAAGAGAAAATGTAAATGTTTCAAATATTCCATTTATTCCAGATATTGCTCAAAACCCGCGGAAAACCCGCCGCCCGGAGCCGGGCGGCGGGGGGAGAGGATCAACTCTGAATTTTGAACTTTGCGGAGCCGAGCAGCTGGTTGCCGATGTAGATGGAGAGCACATAGTCGCCGTCGGTCTGCGGGGTGCGCGGGAAGTAGCCGACGAACATGTTCTTCTCCCACATCTCGCTCCACACAAGGACCGAGCTGGAGGAATCGACCAGCTTGCCGTCCGCGTCACGGACGACGAGGTTGACCATCACGGTCCCGTCGGACGAATCGTCCAGCGTGCTGCCGGCGTCCACGTCAAAGGCGACAAGCTCACCCTTCGAGAACGTCGTGCGCGGCGAGACCAGGTCGACGTAGCGGAACGTCTCCTTATTCGGCTTGACGAACAGGCCCGTATAGGGGCTCTTGACGCCGTTGGCCGTGTAGGGGTTGTCCACGTTCGCGGTCGTGAAGGTCAGCTCCGTCTCGCCGTCGAGCGAATCGCCGCTCTTGAGCGCCAGCGTGACCTTGTACGTTGCGCCGGGGTACATGTTGTTGGCCGGGATGATGCAGCTTTCGGTGTCGGTCTCGATGGTGACCGGCTCCGCGTTTTCCACGTCCTGCAGTGTGTAGGTGACGACCCAGTTGGGGTCGGCTGGCTCGGTCTCGCACGTCCAGTCGAGATTGACGTTGATCGTGCGGCCGCTCTCGTCGGTCTCGGAAGTGGATTTGAATTCCGTGACCTTCGTGATGGTCGGCGTGACGCTCATGGCGTAGCTCGAGAGCATCGTCGGCGCGGAGATAACGATCTCATACTCCGTCCCGGAGACCAGATCGTCAAACGTGACGTTCGGGACCGTGACCTCCTTCGTCTCCTCGAAGCCGGCCTTGTCCTTGATCGTGACGACCCACTTTTCCGGCGCGTCGCCGTCATACTGCCAGGTGAGGATGGCCGAGGAGCTCGAAAGCGCGATGGTCACGCTGTCGGCCTGCAGCTCGACGGTCGGGACCGTCGAAAGCGCGGTGCTGACGGCACCGGTGAGCAGGGTGTCGGCCGGGGCCTGCAGGGTAAACGTGTATTCCGAGTCGGACAGCAGATCGCTGATGACGACGGAGTGCCCGGAGAAGCTCACGCTCTTCGGCTCCGTCCCGGCGGTCTCGTAGGTAACGGTCCAGGTGTCGAAGTCCGGGCCATCCTGCAGGATGAAGTTGAGCTCAGCCTGCGTGATGGAGATGGGCGTGGCCGTGAAGCTCAGGATCTTCGTCTCCGCGAGCGTCGAGGCGGTGGCGGAGTAGGAGCCGCTCATCTTTTTGCCCTCGAGCGCGACGGCCTCGATGGTGTACTGCGTGCCGGGCACGAGCGAATCGAAGGTCAGCTCGCCGCCGGAGACATAGGCCAGACTCGACTGGTTGCCGTAGGCGTCGGAGCAGGTGACGTCGAACGCGCCGCTTTCCTCGCCGGACTCGACCTGCACGGTCAGATAGTCCGAGCCGATGTCGGTCACGGTCACGGAGCTGACGAACGTGACGGACGGCACGATGATGAAGAACCACACCGCCGCGCAGATCGCGGCCAGCGCCGCCGCGCTGATGAGCACCGGCAGCAGCCACCGGGGCGCAGCCTTCGCCTTTTTCCGGCGCTGGCCCCGCGGGGGCAGGTTGATCTTCAGCTCGCCATCGTCCTCCGCGGCTTCCGCGGCGTCCGGCGTCTTGTCGTCTTCAGAAGCGTCCTGCAGATTTTCGTCGAGACCGATGGAGTCCTGCCCGGCGCTGCCGCGGTGGACCTCGTCGATGATGGCGTTGAGCATCCCGGTGTCGGGGGAGAAGCTCTGCTTGAAGTCGTCGGCCATCTGCTCGGTGTCGGCAAACTGGACCGGCTCGACCTCCTCCTCGGCGTTCGGGTCGATGGGCTCGGGCTCGCCCTGGATGGGCGGGACGATCAGCGCGTCGGAGGCCTCGTTGCGCTTGCCGTATTCCAGCAGCGCCTCCTGCAGCTCCTGCGGCGTCTGATACCGGTCCTCGGGCTTGAAGGCGCAGGCCTTCAGCACAATGTCCGCCATCTCATAATCGGCGTACATCGGGGCCGGCAGCTGCTCGCCGGTGACGCGCAGCTTGTCCGCCGCGCGGGCGGAGGTCTTTTCATCCTCAAACGGGCCGTGGTTGCCGTTGTAGATGCGGTAGAGGATCATGCCGACGGAATAGATGTCGGTCGTCGGCTCAATCGTCCCGAGCAGGCTGAACAGCTCCGGCGCGGAGAACGAGCTGAGCATGGTTTCCGGCATGGAGCAGTATTTGAGCTCGTCGATCTTCGCGATGCCCAGATCGCCCAGCAGATAGTGGCCCGAGCTGCTTAAGTAAACGTTCGACGGCTTGACGTTGCGGTGGATGAGCCCCGCCTCGCGCAGGCTGCACAGCGCGCTGCACAGATCCACGCCCAGATTCACCGCGCCCGACTGCGTCATGGGCGTCCCGGCCAGCACCTCGGCGAGGGTCTGGCGGTATTCGGCGAGCAGGTAGATCTCAAAGCCGACGCCGTCTTCCTTGGGCTCGATCTGGTAGCTGCGGTAGCAGCCGATGTTCGGGCTGGCCGAGAGCTTTTCGAGTGTCTCGAGCTCCGCCTGATAGTCGGCGGCGACCTGCTTGTAGTAATTCTGCGCATCGTCGACCGTGGCGGCCGCGCCGGTGAACATCAGCGCGTCGACCTGCTTCTGCGATTCCGGAATGCAGATATGCTTCAGATAATAGGACTGATTGCTTTTTGTGCTCTTTACGATATAGACAGATGTACCGCCGCGCACGCTGATGCATTTGACGACCTCCATGTTCGTCAGCAGCGGCGATATCATTTTCAGTTCTGGCAAACCATTCGCCTCCTTTACAAACACATCTTTATTCTATGTCATTTTCATAAAAAATGCAATACAATATCTTGTCCCATCCACTTGGAATCTGTAACAATCTGTGATATACTGTCCTCAAGTCTGAACATTTGCAAGCAAGCCGCCCGCCGTTCGGCGGGCGGAACGACAACGGAGGTTCTTATGGAACTGAGAAACTGTGAATACTGCGGCACGGCCTATGACGCGCGTCTGAGCCAGTGCCCGCTTTGCGGCCGGACGGCCGGCGGCCAGAAGGCTCCCGCCCAGCCGGAGCCGAAGCGCGTGCGCCCCGCCGCAGAAAATAAACCGGAAAAAATCCAGCCAACGCAGCCAGACACCCCCGCGCGGACCGAAAAGGCCCCCGCCGGCAAGCGTCTGCGGCAGGAGCCCGGCGGCGCCCGCGCCGCCCGCGGCTATACCGGCAAGCGCCTGCGTACCGGCGCGGCTGTCCCGGCGCAGGACGGCTCCGACACGCCTGAGGCCCCGAAGGGCGGCAATGTCTACGCCATCCCGAAGTGGATGATGGCCACGATCTGCGTCATTCTCGGCCTCGCTGTGCTCGGCGGGGCGCTGCTGGCGTTCAGCCGCCTCGGTTGGTCGCCGCTCTACCGCGAGACGACGCTCGAAGCCCCCGCGCAGACCGCCGACACCCAGCCTGAGACAACGCAGCCCGAACCCGCGCAGTCTGCGCAGCCCGCAGAGGCCGCGTCTGACCCCGCCGCGGATGAAAACCGCTACCGCAACGAGGAGGACCAGAAGCCCGTCCAGACCGAAGAAACGTCCCAGCAGCCCGAAAGCGCCGCCTGCACCAGCCTGACGCTCTCGGCCCCGACCGTGACGTTCGAGGACGCGGGCCGCTTCTTCAACATCACCTTCACCCGCAAGCCCGCCGAGTGCACCGAGCCCGTCACCTTTACCTCCAGCGACGAAAACGTCGCCACGGTCTCCGAGCAGGGCAAGATCGTCGCCGTCAACGCCGGCTCTGCCGTCATCACCGCCGCCTGCGGCGAGCAGACGGCCCAGTGCCTCGTGACCTGCGACTTTGCCTACGTCGGCGCGGAGACGACGGAGGAGGGGAGCGTCCCGCTTGCGCTCAGCAAGGACGATCTGACGTTCTTCAACGCCGGCGAGCAGTACACGCTCTCGGTCACCGGCGCGCCGGAGGGCGCGAAGATCACCTACGTCTCGAGTGACGAGTCCATCGCCACGGTCTCTGCTTCCGGTGTTCTGACCGCGAAGGGCAGCGGCACCACGACCGTCTCCGTCACCGTGGACGATAACCCCGCGATGACGTGCATTGTCCGCTGCAACTTTGAAGACGGCGCGGCCGAGTCCGGCGATTGTACCATCAGCAACAGCGACGTCACCATGGGCGTCAAGGGCGAGACGTTCCAGATCTCCCTGCGCGACGCGAACGGCAATAAGATCACGGGGCTTCTGTGGGTCTCGAGCGACCTGTCCATCTGCTCGGTCGACGGCACCGGCGTCGTCAAAGCCGAAGGCAGCGGCACCGCCTACGTCTCCACCACCTACAACGGCATCAGCTACCAATGCATCGTCCGCTGCAACCTCCACTAAAGAAAAGGCTCCCCTCCCAGGGGAGCCTTGGCGGGCTGCGTATGAAAAAAAGAAGCTCCCTCGTGACAAGGGAGCCTCTTTTTATGCCTCCTGGCGGCCTTTTTTGCGGAACAGCATCGTGATGCACCACAGTCCGGCGATGCCGACGACGGCGTAGATCACGCGGCTGACCCCGGCGGTCTGCCCGCCGAAGATCCACGCGACCAGATCGAACCGCGCGAAGCCGACCAGGCCCCAGTTGATCGCCCCGATGGTGGCGAGGATCAGACAAAGTGTGTCCATAATTCCATCTCCTTGCATAAAATCAAGCTTGAATCAAAGCTAGTATGGCCCCCATGTTCCCACTTCATGCGTCCGCGGCAAAAATCTTCAAATACCTGTTGCTTTTGCGGCAGGATTTTGTATAATGAACATAAAGCCTGTTATTTTTTTAGGCTTCAACAAATTTTTTTAGTCGAGGACTGCCCTATGTATATTACCTGCCTGGACCTTGAGGGCGTGCTGGTGCCCGAGATCTGGATCGCATTTTCCGAAGTCAGCGGCATTCCGGAGCTGCGCCGTACCACGCGCGACGAGCCGGACTATGAAAAGCTCATGCGCTGGCGCATGGACATCCTGCGGCAGCACGGCCTGGGCCTGCGGCAGATCCAGGACGTCATCGCGCAGATCGACCCGCTGCCCGGCGCGAAGGAATTCTTGGACGAGCTGCGCGCGACGACGCAGGCTGTCATCGTCAGCGACACGTTTGAGGAATTCGCGCAGCCGCTCATGAAAAAGCTCGGCTGGCCGACCATCCTCTGCAACTCGCTCGAGATCGACCGCGACGGCATGCTTACCGGCATCAAGATGCGCTGCGAGCACTCCAAGCTCACCACCGTCCGCGCCCTGCAGTCCATCGGCTACGAGACCATCGCCTCCGGCGACAGCTACAACGATCTGGAGATGATCCTTGCCAGCAAGGCCGGCTTCCTCTTCCGCTCGACGGACAAGATCAAGGCCGACTATCCCCAGCTGCCCGCCTTCGAGACCTACGACGAGCTTCTCAACGGAATCAAAGCCGCTATGGCTTGATAATACGAAAAAACAATGTGAAAGGTGATTCAAGATGAACGCATTTTTACCCGCTGATATCCTGATGCCCAAGACCGATCATATGGAGAAATGGGCCGTCATCGCCTGCGACCAGTTCACGTCCGACCAGGCGTACTGGGACCGCGTGCGCAAGAACGCCGAGGGCGCTGTGTCCACCATCAACCTCATCCTCCCCGAGGCCGAGCTCGGCACCGAGAAGGAAGCGGAGCACACCGCCGAGATCAACGCCACCATGAAAAAGTACATGGAAGACGGCGTGTTCACGGTCTATCCCAACAGCTATGTCTACGTTGAGCGTACGCTCGAGAACGGCTCCATCCGCGAGGGCCTCGTCGGCATGGTCGACCTGGACGCGTATGACTACACCCCCGGCGCGACGTCCGCCATCCGCGCCACCGAGCGCACCGTGCCGGAGCGCATCCCGCCCCGCCAGCGTGTCCGCCGCGACGCGCCCATCGAGCTGCCGCACGTGCTGATGCTCTGCGACGACCACGACAAGAAGCTCATCGAGCCGATCGCCGCCAAGAAGGACTCCCTCAAGAAGATCTACGACTTCGACCTCATGGAAGACGGCGGCCACATCACTGGCTGGCTCGTCGAGGGCAAGGACGTCGAAGACTTCAACAAGGCCCTGACCGAGTATTCCGCCACTGTCGGCGAGAAGTACACCGGCCTCAAGGGCACTCCGATGGTCTTCGCCGTCGGCGACGGCAACCACTCCCTCGCTACCGCCAAGAGCTGCTATGAAGAGCTCAAGAAGAACAACCCCGGCGTCGACCTCTCGAACCATCCGGCGCGTTATGCCCTCGTCGAGCTCGAGAACATCCACGACCCCGCGCAGGTCTTCGAGCCCATCCACCGCGTCATCTTCAAGACCGAGCCGAAGAAGCTCCTGAAGGCGCTCGAAGACGCCTGCGGCGGCACCGAAGGCTTCCCGGTCAAGTGGTACATCGGCGAAGAATTCGGCACCATCGTCCTCGACAAGAACAAGGGCGAGCTGGCCGTTGGCATCCTGCAGCATTTCCTCGATGAATATCTGAAGTCCAATCCGGGCGAGATCGACTACATCCACGACGACGACGCGCTCATCAGCTTTGCCAAGCAGGAAAACGCCATCGGCTTCCTGCTGCCCGCCATGGAAAAGAGCCAGCTGTTCCGCGGCGTCATCGCCGACGGCGTCCTGCCCCGGAAGACCTTCTCCATGGGCCACAGCCGTGAAAAGCGGTACTATCTGGAAGGCAGAAAGATCAAGGCATAATGAAGCGCATCACCGAAGGGGCTTTCGCAAAGCTCAATCTGACGCTCGACGTGCTGGACCGGCGCGCCGACGGCTACCACGACATCAAGTCCATCATGCAGACCGTTTCCCTGCATGACGACGTGCTGGTCGACCTCGGCGGCGAGGGCTGGCAGGTCCACTGCTACCGCGAGCTGCTTCCGCCCGACGCGGACGAGAATACCACGCCCGAGCTCGTGACCTGCGGCCTGCCGCAGGACCGCGACAATCTCGCATGGAAGGCGGCCGAGGCGTTCTACGCCCGCACCGGCCTGCCCAGGGAGGGGCTGGAGATCTTCATCAGCAAGCGCATCCCGATGCAGGCCGGTCTCGGCGGCGGCAGCGCCGACGCGGCGGCCGTCCTGCGGGCGCTCAACCGCGCGTATGACGCCCCGCTGTCCATTCCCGCGCTGTGCGAGCTCGGCGCGCAGGTCGGCTCCGACGTGCCGTTCTGCGTGATGGGCGGCACCGCCATCGTGGAGGGCCGCGGCGAGCTGCTGACGAAGCTGCCGCCCGCGCCCGAGTTCTTCCTCGTCATCTGCAAGCCGGATTTCTCCGTCTCCACGCCGGAGCTCTACCGCAAGCTCGACGAGACCTTCATCGAGAAGCGGCCGGACCACAAGTCCATGCAGCTGAACCTGCAGAAGGGCGAGCTGCTCGGCATCGGCGGGAGCCTGTGCAACGTGTTCGAGCCGATCGTCATGCAGGAGCATTTCGATATCAACTATATCCGCTCCATGATGTACACCTACGGCGCCTACGGCGCGCAGATGACCGGCTCCGGCTCCGCCGTGTTCGGCATCTACGACTCGTTTGAGTACGCGACCGTTGCCTGCACGATGCTCAAGGACAAATACAGCGAGATCTTCCTGGCAAAAACGGTTTAAACCAACGAAATACCGTCCAAACTGTCTGTAAAACCAGTTTGGACGGTGTTTTTTATGAAAAAGCGAGTCGTATCCCTCATCCTTCTGGCCGCCAGCGCCCTGACCGTGACGCTCTGCGCCGTGCTGCAGGCCCAGAGCCAGCGCATGGCGGACAAGATCATCCGCCTGCACGTGGTGGCAAATTCCGATACAAACGCCGATCAGGCCGTCAAGCTCGCCGTGCGCGACGCAGTGCTGCGCGAGGCAGGGCGCGTGCTGGACGGGGCGGAGGATCCGAAGCAGGCCGTCGCGGCGCAGCTGCCCGCGCTGGAGGCCGCGGCGAACGCGGAGCTGCAGCGGCAGGGGAGCGAAGACCTGGCCCGCGTGAGCTTCCGCCGCGAGCTGTTCCCGACGCGGGAATATGATACCTTTTCGCTGCCCGCGGGCGTGTATGATTCGCTGCGCGTGACGATCGGGCAGGGGGAGGGGCACAACTGGTGGTGCGTCATCTTCCCGTCGCTCTGCGTCCCGGCCACGGCGGATGGCTTCGCCGAGGCAGCCGCCGCCGGCGGCTTCTCCACCGGCGAGATCCGCCTCCTGACCCAGGCCGACCCCGCCTACACCGTCAAATTCCGCTCCCTCGAGCTTCTGCAAGCCCTCAAATCCCGCCTCTTTGGCGAGGAATAAAGAAAAGGCTCCCCTTCCAGGGGAGCTGTCAGCCGCAGGCTGACTGAGAGGTTGTATCAAATTTGCAGCGACCTCTCCGTCCCGGCTCGCGCCGAGCCACCTCCCCTGGGAGGGGAGGCTTTGGATCTGCGCCGTACCAAAGGCTTCCCATCATAGGGGAAGACATGGACAGAGCAAAAGCCCGCCGCAAGGCGGGCTTTTGGTGTGGGGTTGTATGGGGATGAGGGGACGTCGTTATTTTGCGGCCTTGGCAGCCTTTCTGGCGGCCTTCTCGCGCTCGAGGCGGGAGATGAACAGGGCGCAGGTGGCGTCGCCGGTGATGTTCAGCGTGGTGCGGCCCATGTCGAAGATCTTGTCGACACCGGCGATGATGGCGATGCCCTCGACCGGCAGACCGACCTGCGTCAGGACCATGGCCAGCATGATCATGCCAGCGCCGGAGACGCCTGCGGTACCGACGGAAGCGAGCGTCGCGGTCAGGACGATCATGGCCATGTCGCCGAGCGTCAGCTGCACGCCGTAGCAGCAGGCGATGAAGACTGCGCAGACGGCCTGATAGATCGCGGTGCCGTCCATGTTGATTGTCGCGCCGAGAGGCAGGACGAAGGAGCTGATCTCAGGCTCCGCGCCCATCTTGTTGCAGCACTCGATGTTGACCGGCAGGGTCGCGTTGGAGGACGTGGTGGTGAAGGCGGTGATCATGGCGGGAGCCAGACCCTTGAAGAACTTGATCGGGCTCATCTTGGACAGGAACTTGACGGACAGGCCGTAGACGACCACGACGTGCACGATATAGCCGAGGTACGCAACGCCGATGATGAGCGCCAGCTTACCGATGATGTCCGCACCGTTGACAGCAACGACATTGGTCATCAGGCAGAAAACGCCGATCGGGGTGAACTTGATGATCATCATCATGATCTTCATGATGACTTCTTCCATGCAGTTGATAAGCTCCGCGATCTTCTGGCCCTTCTCACCGGCGGCCAGGACGCCCGCGCCGAGGAAGATGGCGATGACGATGACCGGCAGCATGTCGGAGGAGACCATCGGCTGCAGCAGGTTGGACGGGAAGATGTTCACGATGACCTGCATGACGGACGGGGCTTCCTTGGACTCGTACTCCAGCGCGCCGAGGTCGGCGGAGGGCAGCGGGGTGAAATTGCCCTTGAAGATGTTGACCAGGATCAGGCCGATGACAACGGCCAGCGCAGTCGTGATCATGTAGTAGATGAAGGTCTTAACGCCGACGGAGCCGACGCGCTTGAGATCCTTCAGGCTGATGACGCCGTCGGCGATCGAGAACAGGACGACCGGGACGACCAGGAACTTCAGAAGATTGACGTAGATCGTGCCGACAGGCTTGATCCACTCCGTGGTAAAATCGCCGAGACCGGCGAATGCGAAGATGAGACCGGCGACGATACCGGCCAGCATGCCGATGAATATCCATGCCGGCAAACTGAGCTTCTTCTTTTCTTTCATGCTTTCCTTCTCCTTTTCTTTTTTGAGGATATTCCTCAGATTGCACTCATCATACCATAAAACGGATAGCCGGTAAAGACAAACTGCCTAATCTTAACGAGATGTTAACGTTATGAATGAGCATAATGCACAAAATGGCGCAAAAAAGGGAACGCGCACGAACCGTGCGCGTCCCTATGTAGCAATGGTGTCAGTCCTTGATCTCGCGGATGGAGATAAACCGGAGCTGGTTGAGCGGCTTGCCGGTCTTGCTGGCGACGATGGCCATGAGCATGGCGGCCGTCTTGTCGGGCACGTCGTGCAGGGCGATCTTGCCGGCGGTGCCGGGGGCGGGGGCCGTCTTCACAGCGGGCGCAGCGGGGGCTGCGGCGGGCGCGGCAGCGGGCTCCGCGGATTTTTTGCGGCTGATGATCGCGCCGGCGATCTTCGTGACGTACATCAGAAGGATCAGGCCGAAAAAGACGACGGCCATGCCGAGCACGACGATCAAAGCGGCGGTACCGATGGAGATCTTCTCCATCGCGGCGTTTACCAGAAACATGTTTCTTCCTCCTCACAAAGCGCCTGCGCGCTCCGATTTTCGGGGTTATTATACCGCAGGCGGGCGTTAATTTGGTGTTAAAAAACGAGTAGAATAAAAGCGGCACAAAAGGGCTTGCAAAGCGGAAAAAACATGGTATAATAAACATGGAAAGTAAACAAGGCGGGTCGGTCTGCCCGGTTTTGAACGGAAGCCGGAAGCGGAATGGGGTGCGAAGCCCCGCGAGTGGGTCACTGTGATGCGCGCATGCCGCGCTAAGTCAGATACGTAAGGACCAGACCTGTGCTCCTGCCGTCACCGGGAGTCGATGGACGAATTTTTGTCCGCACGGCTGGTGGCTGTGCGGACTTTTTATCTGGCGCTGCGCTCCATTTTCCCCCGGAGCCCGCCGCCGCTTGGAAAGCTGCACACCCCATGTGCTTTCCGGGCAGCGTGCGCAGATCCCCCTCTGCAAAACGCCTGCCAGCAACACAATACCCCTCCGGCGTCGGGAACCGCCGGAGGGGTATTTGTCTGTTTTGCCGGATGCCGCGCCTCACGGCAGGTCCATATCCGGGATGGAGATGTTGTCGGTGCCGTGGGCCTCAAACTCGGCGATGTAATCGTCCATACGGGAGACGAGTGCCTCGTAATTGTCGTTGGAGACGGGCTGATAGTCCATGTCGCGCCGGGCCAGCTCCTCGGCCAGGATCTCGTAGAAGACGGTGTCCTCGTAATCCATGATGGCCTCGTGGATGCCCCCGTCGGAGAAGGCGCGCGACGGAACGTCCGTGCCCTCATACCGCTCGACGAGCGCGTCCATGCCGTTGCCGCGGCAAAGGGCGAAGAGCTTCGATTCCAAATCATCATAATCTGCGAAGCGGTCGTCGCCGCGGGTCGAGTTGAGGATCCAGTTACCGATATAGACCATATCCAGAAGCCGGCGGAACTCTTTTTTTGAGAGATCGATCTGCATACCAAAGCCTCCTCTGCTGTCTCTAAACATTATATACACATTGCTTGGCATTTTCTACTGTTAAAATCACAGTATTCAGGAAAAAGATACTTGTGTTCTGCGGCAGTTTCGCATATGATAGGAGTGCTGCCGCGTGAGTTTTAGCTGCGGCGGCGGAAAAGAGGGTCCTGTTTTGAAAAAACTGAGTGTCTGTATTCTGTTCGGCGGCGTCTCGTCGGAGCACGAGGTCTCGCTGCGGTCAGCCGAGTCTGTGCTGAACCATATCGACAAAGACAAATATAACATTTTCCCGGTCGGCATCACCAAGGACGGCGACTGGATCCTGTTCGGCGGCAAGGACTACGGCATGCTGCCCGCCGGCACCTGGCAGAACTGCGAGGAAAACCGCCGCGCGGCCATCTCGCCCGTGCGCGGCCAGGGGCTTCTGAGCTTTGAAAACGACTGCGTCGTGCGCGAGCGCATCGACGTTGTCTTCCCCGTCATGCACGGCGAAAACTGCGAGGACGGCGCGATCCAGGGTCTATTGCAGATCGCCGGGATCCCCTATGTCGGCCCGCACGTCGCGGCCTCCGCGGCCTGCATGGATAAGACCATCACGAAGCTCATCGCCTCGCAGGCGGGCGTGCGCCAGGCCGACTGGCAGCTCGTCACGCGCGAAGGCTTTGCCCGCAGCCGCGCAGCCGTGCTGGACGCGGTCGAGGCGAAATTCCCGTACCCGGTCTTCGTCAAGCCCGCCGGGACCGGCTCGTCCGTCGGCGTGGCCAAGGCCCAGGGCCGCGAAGCGCTGGAGGCGGCCATCGAGGCCGCGCTCAAATATGACCGCAAGGTCCTCGTCGAGGAGTTCATCCGCGGGCAGGAGGTCGAGGTCGCTGTGCTCGGCAACGAAAACCCCTTCGCCTCCGTCTGCGGCGAGATCGACTCCGGCGCGGAATTCTACGACTATGAGGCGAAATACATCTCCGATTCCGCCCGGCTCTACATCCCCGCCCGCATCGCCGAGCAGACCGCTGAGCAGGTGCGCGAGCAGGCGGTCCGCGTCTATACGGCCATGGGCTGCCGGGGTTTGTCGCGTGTCGACTTTTTCGTGACGCCGGACGGCGGCACGGTCTTCAACGAGATCAACACCATCCCCGGCTTCACGTCCATTTCCATGTACCCCAAGCTTTTCGAGGCCAGCGGCATCCCCTACAGCGAGCTCATCGACGATCTGATCGCGCTCGCGCTGGAGGCGTGATGGTACAGGCAGCCAAAATTTCCATCACCGGCACGCAGCGCATGGAGGGCGTCGAGCCCGAGACGCTCGGCCTTGTGACCGAGGGCTCGTACTGCTATGAGCCGGGGCTCGCCATCGTCTCCTACGTCGAGTCGGAGATGACCGGGCTTGAGGGCGTCGTGACCTCCTTCACCGTCGAAGACGGCAGGACCGTTACGCTCCGCCGCACCGGCAAGCTCAACGCTGAGATGCGCTTTGTCCGCGGGCAGACGCATGATTCGCTGTACGACATGGGCTTCGGCGTCATGATGATCAGCGTCGTGACGGAGGATATGACCATTCTGCTCAACGAGCACGGCGGCGTGCTCGACCTGGAATACCGCGTCGAGGTGGAGCACGCGCTGTGCAGCCGCAACCATTACCACATTGAAATTCAGACGATCTGACAGTCTGACAAGGAGGAGTCCTGTATGAAGCAGCCGCATATCTGTTTGGATGAGACCCTGGGTGTCCGCTATGCCATCCTGCCCGGCGACCCGGCCCGGCTCGACCGCATCGCGCAGCAGCTGGAGGGCGTGCGCGAGCTTGCCTACAACCGCGAGTTCCGCAGCCTGACCGGCACCTACCGCGGCGTCCCTATCCTCGCCGTCTCCACGGGCATCGGCGGCTCGTCCGCCGGCATCTGCGTGGAGGAGCTGCACAACATCGGCGTGGAGGCCGCCATCCGCATCGGCTCCTGCGGCGCGCTGCAGAAGGGCATCGGGCTGGGCGATCTGATCCTCGGCTGCGGCGCCATCCGTGACGACGGCGCGTCGAAGGCCTACGTCCATACCGAATATCCTGCCGTGGCGGACTACCGGCTGCTCGGCTTCTGCGTGGACGCGGCGAAGGACCTCGGCTGCCGCAGCCACGTCGGCATCATCCACAGCCACGAGAGCTTCTATCACGAGGAAAACGACGCGGAAAGCGCCTACTGGTCGCGCAAGGGCGCGCTCGGCGCGGATATGGAGTCCGCGGCGCTGTTCACCATCGGCCGCCTGCGCGGGATGAAGACGGCGTCGATCCTCAATAACGTTGTCGTCTACGGCGAAGACACTGCCGACGCCATCGGCGGCTACGTGGACGGCGAGAGCCTGACCGCCCGCGGCGAGCAAAATGAGATCCGGGTCGCCCTCGAGGCGCTGTACCGGCTGGAACAGGAGAGAGGCCAATGAAGAACGTTCTGTTTGTCGACTGCTGCATCCGCGGCGAAGCCTCCCGCACGAAAAAGCTCGCGGACGCGTTTTTGTCCGCCTTGCCGGCTGACTGCCGCGTCACGCGGCTGGATCTGATGGCGGAGGAGCTTTCGTATTTCAAGGACGGCTATTTTGCCCAGCGCGAGCAGCTGCTCGCGGCAGGGGAGCGGGATCATCCGCGCTTCCGCTACGCGCACCAGTTTGCGCAAGCGGACCGCATCGTCATCGCCGCTCCGTTCTGGGATCTGTCCTTCCCGGCCCTGCTGAAGGTCTACATCGAGCAGGTCTCGGTCGACGGCATCACCTTCGGCTCCACGGAGTCGGGCCTGCAGGGCCTCTGCCGGGCCTCGCAGCTCGTCTTCCTGACCACGCGCGGCGGCTTCTACACCGGCGACGCCATGGAGATGGGCAGCCGGTATCTCGATGCCCTGCACACCTTCTTCGGCATCGGCGCATACACCTGCATCGCCGCCGACGGCATGGACGTCGCGGGCTTCGACGCAGCGGCCTCCCTCGCCGCCGCCATCGACCGGGCCAAGGCCCTGGCCCGCACCTTCTGAAATCGTCTGCCGATAACCTCTTCCTTTCGGAAGAGGTTATTTTTATGTTGTTTTTTGTGGGAAGATGTGATAGAATCTGAAAATAAATCTAAAAACGGAAGGATTCACACATGATTCAAATCGAAACAACATCACATGACCCGTTTTTCAATCAGGCGTTTGAAGATTATGTGTTCCGGACCTTCCGGGAGGGCGAGGTGCTGCTGCTCTGGCGCAACCGCCCGGCGGTCGTGGTCGGCTGCTATCAGAACATCTGCCGCGAGGTCCATGTGCGCGCGCTTCTGGAGCAGAACATCCCGGTCGTGCGCCGCATGTCCGGCGGCGGGACGGTCTATCATGATCTCGGCAATCTCAATTACACGCTGATCACCGGCCAGAGCGGCGCGCTGGACTATGACCGCTGTCTGGCCCCGGTGCTGCGGGCGCTGAACGCCCTCGGCGTCCCGGCGCAGAAAAGCCGCACCTGCGACATGACCGTGGGCGGGAAAAAGATCTCCGGCAGCGCGCAGAAGATCGCAAACGGCCGCGTGCTGCACCACGGAACGCTGCTGTTCGACGCGGATCTGACCCGGCTGGACGAGATCACGACCGGCCGGAAAAACAACGCGTTCTGCTCAAAAGGGACGCAGTCGGCCATCTGCGCGGTCACGAACCTGCGGCCGTACCTCAGGGAAGACTGCGAGATCGTGACGTTCGCCCGGCAGCTGGCGCAGAGGATCCTGCCGCCCGGTGCAAAGACCGTCCGCCTCACGCAGGCGCAGCTCGCCGACGTCCGCCGCCTTGCCGCGGAGCTCTACCAGTCCTGGGACTGGACCTGGGGCAAGACGCCGGCCTTCACCTATGAAAAGACCGCGGAATTTGCAGGAAGGCCGATCCGCGTCCGCTATGAGGCGCGGCACGGGCTGATCCGGAACGCAGCCGTGCAGTCCGACGCGATCGACGCCGCGCACGCATCCGCGCTGCTCGAAGGCGCACGGCTGGACCCGGCGCTGTTTCTGGACGTTTGCCGGGCGCTCGCGGGCGAGCGGGCGGCGGAATTGTTCGATATTTTTATGTAAACCGAACGGAGAAAAAACGATGGAAAAACAGCTTGTTATGCCGAAGCTCCAGCCGGAGATGCAGAGCGGCGTTCTGTGCGCCTGGCTGAAAAACGAGGGGGAGGAGATCCACAAGGGCGAGGCTCTGTACGAGATCGAGACCGATAAGGTCGTCAACCAGATCGAAGCGACGGAAGACGGCATCCTGCGCCGCCAGCTGTGCGAGGAAGGCGACAGCGTCGCGGTGCTGACGCCCGTCGCGATCGTCGAAACGTAGGAAAGGCAGGGGAGGACCATGGAACGCAAACCCGAATGGCTCCGCGTCCGCTATAACCAGCAGGCCGTGAGCGAGGTCGCGGAACTGATGCGCGATCTGAAGCTCAATACCGTCTGCAAGGCGGCCAACTGTCCGAATCTCGGCGAATGCTATCAGAAGCACACAGCCACGTTTATGCTCCTCGGCGACGTCTGCACGCGCAACTGCCGGTTCTGCAACGTCACCTGCGGCAAGCCCCTGCCGCCCGACCCGGACGAGCCGGAAAACGTGGCGCAGGCGGCCGAAAGGCTGGGGCTTCGCCATGTCGTTCTGACCTGCTCTACGCGGGACGATCTGCCGGACGGCGGCGCGGAACACTTTGCAAAGACGATCCGCGCTATCCGCGCCCGCTGCCCCGGCACGACGGTCGAGACGCTGACCAGCGACATGAAGGGCGACCATGCGGCCGCCGATATCGTGATCGCCGCCCACCCGGAGGTGTTCAACCTGAATATCGAGACCGTCAGGGAGCTGCAGAAGGCCGTCCGCCCGCAGGCGGACTATGCGCGCACGCTCGGCGTTCTGCGCTATGTGAAGGAACAGGACCCGAGCATCCTCACCAAGACCGGCTTCATGGTCGGCCTCGGCGAGACGGACGCGCAGATCTCCGCCCTGATGGATGACGTGCTCGCCGTCGGCTGCGACATTCTGACCATCGGCCAGTATCTGCAGCCGTCGGAGGCGCACTGGAAGCTGGCCCGCTATGCCGCGCCGGAGGATTTTGCCCGGTATAAGCAGCTGGCGCTCGCCAAGGGCTTCCGCCACGTGGCGTCCGCGCCGCTCGCGCGCAGCTCCTACCGGGCCTGGGAAGCGCTGGAGGACACGCATGATCTATATTGAGACCGGCTCGACCGACGTCTATTATAACTTTGGCCTGGAATACTATTTCGCGGCCGAAAAGAAGCTGCCGGAACCGGTGCTGCTGTTCTGGCGGACGACGCCGACACTGATGGTCGGAAAATACCAGAATATCCTTGAGGAGATCAACAAGCCCTATGCCGACGCCCACAAGATCCGTCTGGTCCGCCGCATGTCCGGCGGCGGGACGATCTATACGGATCTGGGCGGCTGGCAGTTCACCTTTATCGAGCATTCCGACCAGACGCAGATCGATTTTTCCCAGTACATCGGCCCCGTCGTCGACGCGGTGCGCGAGCTGGGCGCGGACGCGGGCTTCAACGGGCGCAACGATCTGCTGATCGACGGCAGAAAGTTCTCCGGGAACGCGCAGTACCGGCTGCCCGGCTGCATCGTCCATCACGGCTCCCTGCTCTATGACACCGATCTTGCGCAGATGGCCGCCGCCACGACGGTCGACCCCTATAAGATCCAGTCCAAGAGCATCAAATCTGTCCGCGACCGCGTGACGAATATCTCTGAGCACCTGCCCCGGAAGCTCCCGGCAGAGCAGTTCAAGGCCTGTATGCTCCGGCACCTGATGCGCGGCAGCACGCAGACCTATTGCCTGACGCCCGCGGACGACGCGCGCATCCGAGCGCTGGCAGAGGAAAAATTTGCGGCCTGGGACGCGGTCTACGGCCGCAATCCCCGCTTCAATATCGAGCGGACCGGGCACTTCGCCGGCGGCAAGTTCACCTTCCGCCTGGACGTGCAGCGCGGCGTGATCTGCCAGGCGTCTGTCTGGGGAGATTTCTTCTCGACGCTGTCCGCCGAGACCATTGCCGCCGCCGTGACCGGCTGCCGGTATGACCGGGCCAGCGTCCTCGCGGTCCTCCGCGCAGGCGGCATTGACGGTGCGGTCTACCGCATCTCCGCGGAAGACATGGCCGGGCTCCTTGCAGACTGAAAGACCCCGCCGCAGCCGCATATGGCTGGGCGGGGTCCTTTTCTGTCTATTTCAGCGCCTCCAGGATCACGCGCCAGGCGGCGGTCAGGTGCTCGGCGCTCCAGGCAGCGTTGGCCGGGCTGGTCGAGGGGAGCTTGACGGCCTCGCGGCCGGTCAGCTGCTGCTGGTAGCGGCGGAAATACTGGTACGACGTGCCGCCGTTGCAGTAGATCTGCCGGATATCCGCGCCGCGGAGAATGGGCGTCAGATCGTTCGGCACCACGCCGCGGATGGAGCTGTCGCTCGAGCCCTCGATCTCGCAGCTGGCGATCGTGTCCCAGAGCGCGATGTGGTGCGTCAGCGCCAGCCGCTTCTTTTCCTCGATCGTCGTCGGGCGTTCGCAGCCCAGCACCGCCGCCAGCACCGGCCAGAACCGGTTCTGCGGGTGCCCGTAGAAAAACATCGCCTCCCGCGACTTGACCGACGGAAACGAGCCCAGGATCAAAATCCGGGAGCTTCCGTCGTACAGCGGCGGGATCGGGTGGTCGATCCGCTCCATCACAGGGCCGCGATGAGCGCGTCGACCGCCTCTTCCTTCGTCGCCCACGAGCAGACGAAGCGCCCGGCCTCATGCTCGTCGTCCACATGGCCGGTGATCTCAAAGGCAAAGTCCTGCCGCAGCCGCTCGATCTGTGCGTGGCTGAGCACGAGGAAGACCTGGTTGGTGGGGGAGACGGCGAAGAGCCGGTAGCCCTTCTGCACGGCGGCCGTCTGGATGCGCTGCGCCTGTGTCACGGCGTGCCGCGCCATCGTGAGCCACAGCTCGTCCTGCAGATACGCGGTGAACTGCGTGCCGAACAGGAAACCCTTGGCGAACATGCCGCCGCGCTGCTTGATCATGTTGCGGAAATGCGGCTTGAGCGCCTCATTTGTGATGACGACGGCTTCGCCGAACAGCAGGCCGTTTTTCGTCCCGCCGAGATAGAAGACGTCGCAGTACGTTGCAAAATCCTCCGGCTGCAGGTCGTTGCCCTCGGCCACCAGCGCCGCGGCCATGCGCGCGCCGTCGAGGAACAGGTACAGGCCGTATTCCCCGCAGACCTCGTGCAGGGCGGCGAGCTCCGCCTTCGTGTAGATCGTGCCGAGCTCCGTCGCGTCGGAGATATAGACCATGCGCGGCAGCACCATGTGCTCGTCCTGCCCGTCGCAGTGGCGGCGCATGACCTCGCGCACGAGCGCGGGCGTCAGCTTGCCGCTTGGTGCCTCAATGGCGCAGATCTTATGGCCGGAGGCCTCGATCGCGCCGGTCTCATGGACGTTGATGTGGCCGGTGTCCGCGGCGATCACGCCCTCCCATGGCCGCAGCGCCGCGGCGATGACGGTCGTGTTGGCGATGGTGCCGCCGACGAGAAAATGCACGTCCGCCGCCGGGCAGGCGAAGCGGGCGCGGATGGCGGCGCGGGCCTCGTCACAGAACGGGTCCATGCTGTAGCCGCAGGTGGTGGTCAGGTTGTTCTGTTCCAGCGCGGCAAGAATTTTGGGGTGCGCGCCTTCGGAATAATCATTGCGGAAAGAGATCATGGGAAACGTCTTCCTTTCGTCACATTCTGCTCTGATTGTACGGGTTCCGCGCGCAAAAGTCAACGGAGCGCCCGCGTTTTTTCCGCGCGCCGCGTCGGCCGAAGGCTTTCCGGCACGCACAGCTCCGCCGTGCCGCTCACGCACGCGGCCAGCCCGTACACACCGGCATATATCGCCCCGCGCAGCAGCAGCTCCGCCGCCTCCGGACCCGGCGCGGGCGTCAGCAGCGCCGCCGCGCCCGCGCCCACGGCCAGAAGCGCTGTCCGCACAGCCGCGCCCGCCGAGGCCCGCAGCCCGGTCACGCGCAGGAGCCTGCGCAGGCTCAGCGCGAAGTTGACCAGATGCGCCGCGATGAACGTGAAGACATATCCGCCCAGCCCATACCGCGGCAGCAGTACGAACAGCAGCGCCACGTCCAGCGCGGACGTGATGGTGTTGTAGCGCACGTTGGCGACCTGCTCCGAAAGGCCCTTCAGCATCCCGTCCACCAGCGCGTCGAGATACAAGACCAGCGCCACCGGCGCAAACAGCCGCAGCAGCCGCCCGGCCTCCGCACTGCGATACAGGATCTGCGCCAGCGGCCCGGCCAGCACGAACAGCAGCCCCGCCGTAAAGCTCCCGAACAGCAGCCCTGCCCGCAGACACTGCCGCGTGACCGACTGCAGCCGCGCCGCGCGCCTTTGCGCGCGGCAGGCGGCAAGCTCCGGGATCAGCAGATCGATGAGCGCATATAAAAACGCCGCCGGGAGCATTAAAACCGGGAATACCATCCCCGTGACGGTCCCATAGGCTGCCATCGCACGCTGCTGCGACGCGCCCGCCTGCGCGAGCCCCCAGGGGATGAGCAGCTGCTCGAGCGTCCGCAGCGCGGCGCGCAGATAGTCGCTCAGCGCCAGCGGCGCGGCAAGCTTCCGCACGCGCCGCCCAAGACCCGGCGGCGCTTCAGACGGCGAAACACCGCGCCAGCCCTGCCGGTAAAACCCGTACAGCACGGCGGCCGCCCCACAGGACGCGAGCAGATCCCCGCCCAGAAGCGCAAAGCACGCCCCGCCCAGCCCCTCCGGCGCAGACCGGAGCAGCAAAAGACTCAGCCCCAGACAGCATACGCGCTCGCACGCGTCCACCGCCGTCAGCCGCAGCACCTGCCCGGCCGCGGTCAGATATCCGCCCAGCACCAGATTGACGCACCCGACCGGCACGAGCCCTGCCAGCAGCCGCAGGCTGCCCTCCGCCTCCGGCAGGCGCAGCGCATACCGCGCGATCCACGGCGCGGCAAAAAACAGCCCTGCGGCCGCCAGCATGCTCGTCAGCAGCACATAGCCGAGGCAGTGCGCCGCCGCGCCCTGCAGCCCGGCGCTGTCACGCCTGCCGTAGGCCTCGGCGCAAAGGCAGCTCGCCGCGACCCGCGCCCCGGCGAGCCCCAGCGTCGCCGCGAACGCCGACACCGACAGCACGAGCTGCACGCCGCCCAGGCCGTCCGCGCCGATCCTTCCGGCCAGATACGCCTGGAACAGCATCGAAAGCAGCCGCAGCAGCAGCGCCGCAGCGGTCAGCAGTAAGGTATTTTTCAGGATCTGACGGCCAGTGAACAAAAAATCACCCTCCGCTCCAAGAATACGGAGCGGAGGGCGGCAGTATGCAGAAATTACTTGAGCTGGAACGTGTAATAGACGGCGCCAATCAGCTCCACCGCGATGGCGGCGAACATGGCGTAATACGCGAAGCCGGAGCCGAACAGCAGGCACGCGATCAGCACGATGGCCCACAGGACGCAGATGAAATAGAACAGCAGCGAATTGAACCCGTCGGGGAACAGCTGCAGCGTCTTGCCGCCGATCGTCAGCCGGCCGCGGTTCTTCGCGCACAGGAACACGACGAGCGCCGTGCCGATCAGGATGAGCGCGAGCAGGATGCTGCCGCCGATGCGGTTGGCCATGTAGGACGTGCGGGCCGTCAGGAAGAAGACGACGCCGGCCGTGGCCGTCACGAGCGAGAACGTGAAGAACTCCGAGCGATAGAGCTGCCAGACCATGTACAGGCAGTAGACCAGCGCGTGCATGAGATAGATGGCGATCATGTTGCCGGTCCAGAAGATCGAGAGGATCCACGCCGACACACACAGCAGCGCGGACGCGGCCGCCGCATAGCGGCAGATCGACTTCGCCAGCGGCGCGCGCAGCACGATCGCCAGCGCGGTCAGCACCGCGAACAGCGCGAGGAACACGAACCTCGTGACCGTGAACACCGGGTAGAGCGCCGAGAAGCCGGCCATCGTCGCGTAATACGACCCGAGCTTCCAGAAGCCGTAGACCACGAGCACCATCAGCGCGAACGCGGCAGGAACTTTATAGACAACAGACTGATCTTCCGTCTTTTTTGCAGCAGTTTTGTTCTTCGTCATAATCTTCTGTCCTTTGATTGAAAATTCCGTTCAGTCCAGCGCACCCGCGGCATACAGCACGGCGCTCAGCGCGCACAGCGGGGCGGTCTCGCAGCGCAGAATGCGCGGACCGAGCGTACAGATCTGCATCCCGGCCTCCTGGGCCAGGCGCACCTCGTCTTCTGAGAAGCCGCCCTCCGGGCCGGTCATAATGGAAACGGTCTCAAACGCGGCCTCGCCCACGGCGCGGCGCAGCGAGAGCGCGTGCTCGTTCTCATACGGCAGCAGCGCCAGCTCACACCCGGCGGCACGCTTGACCGCATCAGCGAACGACGGCAGCGCCAGCACCTGCGGGATCCGCCCGCGGCCGGACTGCGCCGCGGCGGACGCGGCGATCTTCTGCCAGCGGTCGAGCTTCTTCTGCGCCCCGGCGGCGTCGAGCCGCATCACGCAGCGCGAAGAGGGGAACGCGGCGATCTCATACGCGCCGAGCTCCGTCGCCTTCTGGATGACGTGCTCGAGCTTGTCGGCTTTGGCGTAGGCCATGTAGACGCTGCACTGTACGCGCGGCTCCGACGCGGAGGCCGAAGCGCTGTCTACCACCAGGCAGACCTGCTGCGGCGAGATGTCGGAGATGGTGCAGCTGTAGTCGGTGCCGCAGCCGTCGCAGACGAGCACACGGTCGCCCTGACGCAGGCGCAGGACCCTGGCATGCGCGGCGTTTTCGCCCTCAAGCGTCAGAAAGCTGCCCCGGACCGACCCGGGCGCAACAAAGAACTTCGGCAACCCCATCGCCCGCCTTCCTCACGTACATACAAATGATATTATATCAGATGTCGAAGCGAAGCGCAAGTAAAAAAGTGATGGAACATCCGGGCAAAAAGAAATAAAACACTTGACAAACGGCGAGCAGCTGAGTATAATAATCGAGCAAATGAAAATTGCATGCGAGAGTGCTGGAATAGGTAGACAGGCACGTTTGAGGGGCGTGTGGCAACCGTCGTGTGAGTTCAAGTCTCATCTCTCGCACCATCGTCGTCGCGGACTGCGCTAGTTCGCGACGACTTTTTTATGCTGCGCATCAAAAAGTCATCTCTCACCCGCTTCGTCGCTCCTCCTCTCAACATCGCGATCGCTGACGCTGGATCGCGATGTTGGATCTTGGTTTGTTTCTGCTCCGGCTCGTTCGTGGCATGCAGCCTTCCGGAACGCGAAAGCGTACGGGATCTTTATTATAGTCCCACAAAGGAGTTTCCCATGCGAATCATTGGAGTTGTACCGGGCGCGAAGCTGTTCGGCTCGGAGGATCTGTATGCGGATCAGTATCTGTTCGTCAACGGCTATCCCAAGCGCATCAGCGCCTGCGGCGGCACGCCCATCGGCATTCTGAGCAGCGACGGCTATGTGATCGAACGTGCGCTGGAGCTGTGCGATGCGTTCGTGTTCTGCGGCGGCGCGCGGTTTTATCCGTATCATTTTGAGGTCATGGACTATGCGGCGCGGTCCGGCAAGCCTGTGCTCGGCATCTGCCTCGGGATGCAGATGATGAACACGTATTTCCTCGTCGCCGAGGAGGCGCAGCGCCGCGGCTGGAGCGGGACGCTGCTGGCGCTGTTTGACCAGATGAAAAAGGAGCGCTATATGTTCACCGAACCCGTGGACGGACACTGGAACGGTCATATCACGCGCGATTCAGTCGACAGCTTCAAGCATCCCATCCGCGTCGAGTCCGGCAGCCGCATCGAACACCTGCTCGGCGGGCCGGAGATCCTCGGCGCGTCCATGCACAATTACCGCATCACCCACCCGGCCGCGGCCCTGCGCGTCACCGGCCGCACGGCAGACGGGACGATCGAGGCGCTCGAATACGGCGATCAGATGCTCGGCGTCCAGTTCCACCCCGAAGCCGACGCCACCAGCGACGCCCTCTTCCAAATGATCTGCCGCTGAAAAAGGCTCCCCTCCCAGGGGCCGATTCCCCCTATCAGGGGGAAATGTCCCGAAGGGACAAAAGGGGTAGGGATGCTGTCAGCCGGAGGCTGACTGAGAGGTTGTATCAAATTTGCAACTGCCGGTTGTCTCCGACGGCCCCATCTTTTCTCTCGCAAGAGAAAAGATGGGGGAGAAAAGAGTGCTTGGTTACGGTTTGGTGCTTCCTGCGTCTGTATTCAGGCAGGAACCTATCTTTCAGGCGTCGTTCCACACGATACTCACCTTACGGGCGTCTTGGTACGCGCCGCCTGATACGTAGAGCCCAAATTTGTAAGTAGTTGCCTTTGAATATTTGTAGTCAATAGAAGGTGCAGCCTGGATTTGTCAGACTGCACCTTTTTGCGGGAAAATTTTCTGTATTTGCAGGCACCCAGGCCTTCCCCTATGAGGGGAAGGTGGCACGGCGGAGCCGTGACGGATGAGGTGGAAGCACTTGCGTTGACGTGACGTTGTCCACCTCATCAGTCGCCTCCGGCGACAGCCTCCCCTCATAGGGGAAGCCTTTGGCCCGCGGCGGCGGGGCGGCAATCCCTCAGTCAGCCTAGGGTGTATCTGAAAACTCCCAACGCACCCGGACAGCGGACCTTTTCACGCTGCGCTGCACCATTTTTCCTTGAAATACGTCAGTATTCCTGCGAAAAAATGTCTTGCTCAGCGCAAAAATTTCTCGCTGCCGGTCACATTGGGAGTTTTCAGATACACCCTAGCGGCTGCCAGCTCCCTTTACACAAGGGAGCCTTTTTGCGTTTCTATCTTCGCGCCGCGGTAATAGTAGCGCAGGATCGTTTGATAGTCGAAGCCGAGGCGGGCGATGGCGTTGGCGCCGTATTGGCTCATGCCGACGCGGTGGCCGTAGCCGCGCACGTCGAAGCGGAAGACACCGTCCGCGTACCGCAGCGAAAAGCGCGTGGAGTTGAGCCCGAACAGCTGCCGCAGCTGCGTACCGGTGTAGGCCTGTCCGCGGATCGTGCAGGTATCCACGCCGCCGCCCGCCGTGTAGGACGTGCCGCCGAGCCACCCGGCTGGGTCGCCGTCCGCGGCCAGCCCGAGCGTTTCGGCAAATTCGGCAGGGGAGCAGGCGACGGTGCTCGCATACGGGGCCGCGTCCTGCTCGCCGGGGCTGTCCACCGCCTGCAGATAGGGCACGTCCGTGCCCCAGACCGCGGCCGCCGCCTCCGTCGAGCCGCCGGAGCAGGAAAAATACACCGCGTCGATGAGCGCGCCGCCGTAGGTCAGCACCTCGTCCTGCGTCTGCTGTACAGCGTTTGACGCCTTGTCCCACGCCGCGTCAAACGCCGCGCCATACCGCTCCTGCAGCGCGTCCGCGCTGAGACAGGCCTGACAGCAGGCGCTCTGGCTGCAGACGTCCGCGTCCGCGTGCTTGCCGCCCGCCATCTGCCGCCGCGCAAACGTGCGCGCGGCGACGGCCTGCGCCTTCAGCGCCTCCGTCGCAAAGTCCGCCGGCATCTCCGAGAGCACGACCTGCGTCAGATACGTCTCAAAGTCCTCTTCCTGCGCATCACCATCCCGCAGGACCGTGATCGTCTCCTTTGCGCTTGGCGCTTCCACGACCAAAAGAAGCGTCTCCTGCGGGGCAGCCTCCCCGCGGGCGCTTCCCGAGGGGATCAGCAGCACTGCGCCAAGAGCCAATATCCCCGCCCGGATCAATACAGACATGTCCGCACCTTCCTTTCGGGCAAGTCTATGCGCCCGGGCTTCCTGGTATGCGCGGCAGATAGATTTACATAAATCTTGACAGCCTCCCGTACAGGTCGTATAATATGACAAAATGACACCATCAGAATGGAGTTTCCGTATGAAACACACGTTGAAAATACTGATCCCGATCCTGCTGATCCTTGCGCTGCTGATCGGCGCGTGCTGCTTTTTCCTCATCGCCCGCCGCGATCTGACGGAGAGCGTGTTTACCTACTGGGGCAATCATTTTTATAACAACGGCCGCTACGGCCGCGCCATCACCTGCTACAAGCTCGCCATGCACTTCGCCCCGAAGGACGCCGAGCTTGCCATCTGGCTCTCGAACGCTTACAAACGGAGCGGCAACTATACGAAGGCCGAATATACCCTCGTCAACGCCATCACGCAGAGCCCCGACGCGGCCGACCTCTACATCGCCCTGTCCAAGACCTACGTGGAGCAGGACAAGCTCCTTGACGCCGAGACCATGCTCGGCCGCATCACCAACGACGCCGTCCGCACCCAGATCGACGCCCTGCGCCCCGCCGCACCCGTGATCGAGCCGGAGAGCGGCACCTATACGGAATACATCGATGTCACCATCACCGGGACCGAGGGCACCGTCTACGCCGTCTGCAACAGCGATTTCCCGGCCGAGGAGACGGACATCTATACCGGCCCCATCTCCCTGACCGCGGGCGAGAGCAAGATCGTCGCGCTGAGCGTGGCGGACAACGGCCTCGTGAGCGACGCCGTCTACGCCGGCTATACCGTCGGCAGCGTCGTGGAGCCGGTCACGCTGGCGGACGCGGGGCTGGACAGCTATGTCCGTGAGCTGCTCGGCAAGACGGCTGGCAGCACGCTGATGACGGACGAGCTCTGGGCCATCGAGGAGCTGGACCTGCCCGATACCGTCGCCTCGCTGGAGGATCTGCCGTACTTCACCGGCCTGCGCACGCTCTCGCTGCACCACAGCAGCGCGTCGATGGACCTGTCGGTCCTCGCCCAGCTGCCGACGCTGCGCACGCTGGACCTGTCCGGCTGCACGCTCTCGTCGGCGGCGATGAGCACCATCGTCTCCCTGCCGGAGCTGACGAGCCTGAACCTCTCCGGCTGCGCCGTCATCGATATCAACGCCCTGATCGGCCTGCAGAAGCTGGAATTCCTCGACCTTTCCAACAACACCATCTCCGACCTCACCGCCCTGTCCGCCCTGCAGGCGCTCAAGGAGCTGCATCTGACCAACAACCCCATCACCTCGCTCGCCAACCTCAAAAACTGCACGCAGCTGGAGATCCTCTACGCGAACCAGTGCTCCATCACGCGCATCGCGGGCCTGGCCGACCATACGGCGCTCAAGGAGCTGTATCTGGCCAACAACCAGATCGCGGATATCTCCGTCCTCGCCTCCTGCACGGCGCTGCAGACGCTGGACCTGTCGTTCAACGCGGTCACGGATATCTCCATCGTTTCCGAGCTCAGGCAGCTGGTCGACCTCAACGTGAGCAACAACCAGATCACCGTCTTCCCGGCTGTGGACGCCGATACGCCGCTCTGGCACGTCGATATCAGCCACAACCAGATCGAGGATCTGACCGGCCTTGCGGGCAACCTCTCCGTCAACTTCATCAACGCCGACTATAATAAGATCAAGTCCATCGCAAAGCTCGAGGCGTGCGTCATGCTCGTCAAGATGAACCTCTGGGATAACCCCGTGAACACCGACGAGGTCAAAAAACTGCAGGACGTCGGCATCATCATCAACTATAACCCCGAATACAAGGAAACGGACACAGAAGCCTGAGAAACCAGCGGCAGCCCGGATCATTCGATCCGGGCTGCTGTTTGCTTATTGGACCAGATTCAGCGCGGGGTTCATGTAATAGACGTTTTTCTCGTCCAGCCGCTGCCGAAGCAGCTCCATGGCCTCGCCGAAGCGCTGGAAGTGGACGACCTCACGCTCGCGCAGGAAGCGGATGGCGTCGTTCACGTCCGGGTCGTCGGAGATGCGCAGGATGTTGTCATACGTGACCCGCGCCTTCTGTTCGGCAGCAAGGTTTTCGGTCAGATCGGCGATCGGGTCGCCGGTGACGGCCATCGTTGCCGCACTCCACGGCGTGCCGGAGGCCGCCTGCGGATAGACGCCCGCGGTGTGGTCGACAAAATAGGGGGCAAAGCCCGCCGACGCGATCTGCTCCTGCGTGAGCGTGCGCGTGAGCTGGTGGACGATCGTCCCCACCATCTCCAGATGCCCCAGCTCCTCGGTGCCGATGTCGGTCAGCAGCCCCTTGAGCTCCGGATACGGCATGGAATAGCGCTGGCTTAAGTATCGCAGCGACGCGCCCAGCTCCCCATCGGGACCTCCGTATTGGGAAATTATGACAGCTGCGAGCTGCGGGTTCGGGTTTGTGATGCGCACAGGGTACTGCAGCTTCTTTTCATAGACAAACATCGCTCAAGCCTCCGTTTCTGCGTCCCAGGGCCAGGGGTCATCCAGCCAGGTGTACCGGCCGCACATGGCGGCCTCCGTCTGCGTGAGGGCAAAGCCGCCGTCCGCCATCTGCTGGCGCAGCAGCTCGTATTGCTCGACGTATTCGTTGAACAGCTGCACGGCCTCCGCGTCGTCGGCATGCGTGTCGAGATATAGACCCAGCTCCGTGATTGCGAAGTTCGCCGCCTGCAGCTCCTGCAGGCGCTGCATTTCTTCCTCCGAGCGCGGCTCCACGCTCTGCACGCCGCGATAGGGGAGGTCGAGCCCTGGGAACAGCGTTCCCTTCATCAGCGCCCGCCCCGCGGCGTAGCGCTCCGGGTTGTCATTCTGAAACGGAACATAGGGGTTCGCCAGCGGCGCGCACGCGGGCAGCGTGCCCTGCGCGTCGCTGCAGCCCCCGGCGGTCTGTGCCGCCATCTGCATATCAGCCAAAAGATCGGCTCCTCTCAAGAAATTCGGGCATCTTCGCCCTGAACCAATCTATGCAGCTCCGCTTCGACAGGTGCAAAAGCGCCCGCCCCGGATCCCGGGGCGGGCGCTTGACCGTATTCGTCAGTCTCCCGCGAGTTCTTTCGTCCGCTCGTAGGCGGCGATGACAGCGTCCATGGCGGCGGCGCGGAAGCCGCGCTGCTCGAGCGTGCGGACGCCCGCGATCGTTGTCCCGGCCGGGCTGCAGACCTCGGCCTGGAGCTTGCCCGGGTGCTTGCCGGAGGTGAGGGCCGTCCCGGCTGCGCCGATGAGCGTCTGCGCCGCGAGGGCCAACGCCTGATCGTACCGCAGCCCGCAGGCTACGCCGCCGTTGGCCAGCGCGTCCAGAAACAGATACACATACGCCGGCCCGCAGCCGGAGACCGCGCTGCCCGCGTCGATCTGCCCCTCCGGCATCCGCATCAGCAGCCCTGCCGCCTGCAAAAGCCGTTCCAGCTCACAAAGCTCGTCCTCCGTGACCTGCGCTCCCGGCGAGAGCAGGATCACGCCCGTGCCGCTGGCGACCGGCAGGTTCGGCATGATCCGCACGACCGGGCAGTCAAAGCCCAGCGCCTGCCGGATCGTCCCGGTCTTGACCCCGGCCGCCATCGAGACGAGGACAAAGCGGTCCGTTCTTTCCAGCAGCGCGGGGCGCAGCTCATCCAGCAGCGCCGGGAGCATCTGCGGCTTGACGCCGAGGAAGATATACTCGCACGCGGCGGCCGCCTGCAGATTCGTGCCGACCTTCGCACCCAGCACGGCGGCCAGCGCCTCCGCCTTTTCCGGCGTCCGGTTGGCGAGCAGCATGCGCTCGCCGCTCTTTGCTGCGGCCCGGGCCAGGGCGCTGCCCATGTTGCCGGTGCCGATGAAGCCCATCTTGAATTCTGCCATAAAAGCGCCTCCTTACCGGGTCTGTCCGTCGCCCGTGACGATATATTTGTAGGTGGTCAGCTCCCGCAGGCCCATCGGGCCCCGGGCGTGGAGCTTCTGCGTGGAAATGCCCATCTCGCAGCCGAGGCCGAACTCGCCGCCGTCGGTGAAGCGCGTCGACGCGTTGACGTAGACTGCCGCGCTGTCGACCAGACGGGTGAAGCGTTCAGCCGTCTGCGCGTTTTCGGTGACGATGGCGTCGGAGTGATGCGTGGAGTGCGCGGCGATGTGCCGGATGGCCTCGTCCGCGTCGGAGACGACCTTGACTGCAAGGATGTAATCGAGGAATTCCGTGTCAAAATCCCGTTCGCCCGCGGGCGTGCCGGGGATGATGGCCTGCGCCGCGGCGTCCAGCCGCAGCTCGACCGGCGTCTTGCCCGCCGCCGCCCGCGCGTCCACGAGACGCGCCTTGAGCCGCGGCAAAAACGCCCCGGCCACGTCCCGGTGCACGAGGGCGACCTCCTCCGCGTTGCAGACTGACGGGCGGCTGGTCTTGGCGTTCTCGATGATGTTCAGGGCCTTTTCGAGGTCCGCGTCCTTGTCGACGTACACGTGGCAGATGCCCGTGCCGGTCTCGATGCAGGGGACCGTCGCCGATTCCACGCACGCGCGGATGAGCCCCGCGCCGCCGCGCGGGATGAGCAGGTCGACAAGGCCGGAGGCCGTCATCAGCTCCTGCGCGCTCCTGCGCGTCGGATCGGAGACGAGATTGACGAACGTCTCCGGCAGACCCGCCTCCCGCAGCCCCTCGTGCATGGCCGCGACGATGGCGGCCGCGGAGCGGTACGCCTCCTTGCCGCCGCGCAGCACGCAGACGTTGCCGCTCTTCATGGCCAGCACCGCCGCGTCGGAGGTGACGTTCGGACGGCTCTCATAGATGATCGCCACGACGCCCAGCGGCACCGCCGTCTTGCGGATGACGAGCCCGTTGGGCCGCCGTACCTCAGCCAGCACCTCGCCGACCGGGTCGGGCAGGGCGGCGACCTGCCGCATGCCGTCCGCCATGGCCGCGATGCGCGCCTGCGTCAGCCGCAGCCGGTCGAGCATCACGTCGGAGATGGTGCCCTTCGCCGCCTGCACGTCCGCCTCGTTCGCGGCGAGGATGACGTCTGTTTCGCGGACGATGGCGTCCGCCATGCGCAAAATGGCCGCGTTCTTTTCTTCGCTGCCCAGCCAGGCCAGGGCCGGGGCGGCGGCCTTCGCGGCCAGCAGCAGTTCGTGCGTTGTCATGCGTCTGCCTTCTTTCCTGTAAATCTGGTGCCGATGGCGCGGCCGTCGAGCAGTGCGTACAGCTGCTCCACATCCGCCCCGTTGGCGATGATCATATCCGTGCCCGCCTTCGTGACGATCTGTGCGGCGGAGAGCTTCGTCTTCATCCCGCCGGTCCCGAGCTCGGAGCCCTTGCCCTCGGCCAGGCGGAGGATGTCGTCCGTGATCTCCGGCACGACGTCGATGCGCTGCGCGTCCGGATTTTTGTGCGGGTCAGCGGTATAGAGCCCGTCGATGTCCGAGAGCAGGACCAGCAGATCCGCCCGGACGCTCGTGGCCACGATGGCCGAGAGCGTATCGTTGTCGCCGATGCCGAATTCCGCGACCGAGACGGTGTCGTTCTCATTGATGATCGGGATCGCGTCCAGCTCCAGCAGGCGCTGGATGGTGTTCTGGAAGTTTTCGTGCCGCGCGGGGTCGGCGATATCGTCCGCCGTCAGCAGGATCTGCGCGACGGTGTGGCGGTATTCCGAGAACAGCTTGTCGTAGGTGTACATAAGCTCGCACTGGCCCACGGCGGCCGAGGCCTGCTTGGTCGGCACGTCCACCGGCTTTTTGCCGAGGCGCAGCTTGCCCACGCCCATGCCGATGGCACCCGAGGAGACGAGGATCACTTCGTTGCCCGCGTTCTTGAGATCGCTGAGTACCTTGCACAGCGCCTCCATCTGCCGGATGTTGAGCCGCCCTGTGGGGTGGGTAATGGTGGAGGTGCCGATCTTGATGACGATGCGCATGGCTCTGTCCTTCTTCCGTTGGTTTCTGGAATGGAGTATAGCACATGCGCCGGAAGATGACAAGTGCAGATTTTGAATGAAGTACATGAAATTTTATCATGTGTCGCTGGATTTAATATACGGAGATACCTTGACAGGCGAGGTATCTCGTGCTATACTGGCTCCACGAAACGGAGGTGGACACGTGACGATCCGGGCAGATGTGCTCCGCGGCCATACGGACGCGGTGATCCTGGCGCAGCTGATGCGCCGCGACAGCTACGGCTACGAGATCAACAAAACGATCGAGAGCCTCTCCGGCGGCGCCTTCGTGCTGAAGGAGGCCACGCTCTACACCGCCTTCCGGCGGCTGGAGGACAGCGGGCTGATCGTCTCCTACTGGGGCGACGAAGCCGTCGGTGCGAGAAGGAAATATTATAAGATCACGCAGCAGGGCCGGGAAGCCTACCGGCAGGCACGGGCGGAATGGGCCGATACCGTGCGCATCCTGCACGCATTATTGGAGGAAGAAGCATGAGAGAACAGATCCAGGCCTACGTCAACGGCCTTTTCGCCGACGCCGCGCTGACCATCCGCAACGCGGAGGTCCGGCAGGAGATCCTGCAGCATACGCTCGACCGCTATGACGATCTGGTTGCCTCCGGCAAGCCGGAGCAGGAGGCGTATGACGAAGCTGTCGCCGGCATCGGCGACGTGTCGGAGCTCTACGAGCATAAACCGGCAGAAAAACAAGCGGAAGCACCGAAGTCTGCGCGGGATTTTCCCGCCCCGCCCGCCGCACCCTACACGGCTCCGGCCGCACCTGCAAAAAAGAAGAAATTTCCCGGCTGGGCCATCGCGCTGATCTGCGCGGCGGTGGTGCTGCTGGCAGTTCTGGTGCTGAACTTCGCGGGCACGGCGGCCTTCACGGTCCTGCGCACCGGCGAGCGCTATATTTATGACCACGCGGGGGCCTATGAGACCCTCGGCCGCAGCGGCTTCGGCAGCGAGCAGGTCATGGCGGACATCGACGAGATCGAGATCCACTGGCTGTCCGGCAGTGTCTATCTCGTCGAGTCGGAGACCGACGGCGTGACCTTCCAGGAGGACTACACCGGCGACGTGGACGACTACCGCCTGCGCTACGCCGTGGAGGATGGCAAGCTCGTCATCCAGCCCTGCCGCTCGCGGACCTTCGGCTCCATGGACCTGCCGAAGAAGACCCTGACCGTCTTCCTGCCGAAGACGCGGACGCTGGACGCGGTCACCGTCGAGACCGTCTCCGCCGACGTGGAGCTGCACGGCGGGCAGACCAGCGATCTGAGCGTCACCACCACGAGCGGCGAGATCATAGGACCCGGCATCAGGGCCGGGGAATACGACCTCAGCACGGTCAGCGGCGGCGTCCGCCTGCCATCGCTCCCGGCGGCGGGCAGCAGCATCGACTGCGATACCGTCTCAGGTTATATGAGCCTTGGCTGCGCGGCCTGCCCGGCGGACGTGGACTTTGACAGCGTCAGCGGCAGCCTGACCCTCACGCTGCCCGCGGGCAGCCAATATACCCTTGCGTTCGACAGCGTCAGCGGCCGCATCATCACCACCAATTTCACCCCCGGCACCGCCGCCCCCTGCGCCATCTCCGCCGAAACCGTCTCCGGTGACCTGGAGATCCGCAACCCCTAAAAGGCTCCCCTTCCAGGGGCCGATTCCCCCTATCAGGGGGAAATGTCCCGAAGGGACAAAAGGGGTAGGGATGCTGGCTCGGCGCAGCCGAGACTGAGAGGTTGCCGCAGATTTGCATAGAAAAACCCAAACCGCAAATTCAGTTTGCGGTTTGGAAAGGAAGAAACGAGCACAGAAGAAAAGAGACGTCGCTTGCGGCGGCTCGTTCCGTCGTGGTCGTTTCTGACGCGCCTCCGGCGGCCCTATCTTTTCCCTTGCGCGGGAAAAGATAGGGGAGAAAAGGGCGCTTGGGGGACGGGGTGCATTCTGCATCTGATTTTAGGCAAAGCCCTATTTTTCGGGCGTTATTCCACACGATAGTCACCTCACGGGCGTCTTGGTGCGCGCCGCCTGATACGGGACAACGGATTTGTGAGCAGTTGCGTTTGAATATTTGCGGTGAAACGTCCTGCGGATAAAAAATTGGGCAGTACGGATTCGCATTGGATTTTCAGCTATCGCGGGAAAAGTCCAGAAAAACCGAAGCGGTTTTTCTGGTCGGTTCAAGGAGGCCCGGAGGGAAATCGAAATCCCTCCGGGCTCGTTTTCTTTTGGAGAAGCAAAAGAAAATGCTGATGGGCAGTTGCAAATCTGTACAGTCTACCAGCCTTTTGAAAGACTTCCAAAAACGTCATAGGCTTCCCCTATGAGGGGAAGCTGTCAGCCGGAGGCTGACTGATGAGGTGGACAGCGCCTCGTAGACGCAAGTGCCCCCACCTCATCCGTCACGGCTCCGCCGTGCCACCTTCCCCTCATAGGGGAAGGCTTTGGTGCTCAAAAAACAGAAAATCTTCCCGCAAAAAGGTGCAGCCTGACAAGTTCAGGCTGCACCTTCTATTTCCCGCAAAGATTCCAAGGCAGCTGCTATCAAATTTGATTCCTACGTAGCAGGCGGCGCGTACCAAGACGCCCGTGAGGTGAGTATCGAGTGGAACGCCAGACCAAAATATTGGGACTTACCTAAAATCAGATGCAGCATGCACCCCGCGTCCCCACGCACTCTTTTCTCCCCCATCTTTTCTCTTGCGAGAGAAAAGATGGGGCCGTCGGAGACAATTTATTCTGCATCTCCTCCCAGCGGGCCGAAGCGGGCGGTGAGCCAGGTCTGGCAGAGGCCGACCCAGGCGTGGACGGCGCGGGAGGCCGCGTCGACCTCGCGCGTTGCCACCGACATGCCGTGGCGGCCGGATTCGAACAGATGGCATTCGCATGCGACGCCATAGCGGTGGAGCTGCTGCACGAACAGCAGGCTGTTCTCTACCGGCACGACATCGTCAGTCATCGTGTGCCACAAAAACGTCGGCGGCGTCTTCTCCGAGACGTTCTCCTCGAGACTCCAGTACTGCTCCGGTTCGCCCGACGCGCGGCTGACGTTCACGATGCTGTTGCGGTGCGCATACTGCCCGGCCGTAATGACCGGGTAGCCCAGCACCATCGCGTCCGGCCGGAGGACCGACGCGTCCTGCACGCCGCAGCGCTCGGCCAGCGCCGGATCGTCCCAGTGCACGCCGAGGCTGGCAGCCAGATGCCCGCCCGCGGAGAAGCCGCAGATAAGGATCTTCTGCGGGTCGATCCACCATTCGTCCGCCCGTTCGCGCACGAGCCGGACGCTCTGCGCGGCCTCGGCCAGCGGCTGCTTGCCGCCTGCGGCCTCGCCGCAGGAATAGAGCAGGATGAACACCTGCAGCCCCATGTTCAAAAAGGCGGACGCCGGTGCGTCGGCCTCGCGCACGGAGCAGAATTCATACGCGCCGCCCGGGCAGATGACCACGGCGGGGCGGCGCAGCGCCGAGTCGGACTGCATTTCCTCGCTCGGCCCGTGTAAGATCGCGGTGAGCGTGGCGTTCTGGGAGATCTGGATGGTCTCGAGGATCATGGCAGTGGTTCCTTTCTGAATTTGGTTTTGGAGCGCCGCGTCCGCGGAAAACCGGGCGCGGCGGCTTTTTTACAGGAAGAATTTCCGGTGCAGCGACTCGCGCAGCGGCTTGCAGATGGCGATGACGATTAACATCAGCCCCAGTACCACGCCCGCGACCATCGGATAAAACGACCAGAACAGCGTCTCGTGGATCTGGAACGTCAGGTTGATCAGGAACTCAATGAGCACCGCCAGCCCGCCGCCCAAAATCAGCATTCCGCCGTAGATGTACAGATACCCGCCGCGCAGATAGTACGTCAGGGCGACCGCGGCGCTTACCAGCAGCCCGATCGCGCCCGTCACGGGGAAGGCGAACGAGAGGAACCAGTGCCCGCCGGTGGCAAAGTTGATATACAGCAGATACAGCCCCACTGCGACGAAATCGACCGGCACGAAGATCACCGGGTTCGGGTGCCGGAACCACATCGGAAGCAGGATCACGATGTAAAGCAGCCCAATCGCCCCCGCGGCGTAGCCGGACCAGACCAGCGTCCCGTTGATGCGCCAGTCGCAGAGCAGACACAAAAGCGCCGGCAGCAGCGCCGCCACCGTCAGCACGAACAGAATGCCGGAGCGGTTGACGTCCTCCGGCCGGATGCGCCGGTCGGGCGGGAACGGGGGATCGGACAGATTGCGCGGGATATCCGGGTGGAACACCGGCGTCCCGCAGAGCGGACATTTTTTTTCACTGTCGGCGAGCTCTACGCCGCATTTGACACAGTACATAGACAGACGAACCTCCTGATCACGTCCAGCGCTGGTTGCTCTCGACCTTGACGGGCAGCCCCAGCGTGTGCAGGACACGGTAAAAATGGGATTCCAGCTCCGGCTCGCGGATGTTGCGGATCATGTTGATATACATCGTGCCGTCCCAGCTGACGACGCCGCAGTTGTGCGGCGCCTTTGCCTGTACGCCGATGATGAAATCCATCCGCGCGACATACGGTGCCATCGCGTCCGGCAGCTGCACCAGCCCGAGATTGGACAGGCACAGGCACGATTTGCATTCGCCCACCAGGTCGAAAACGGCCTTCATGGCGATATTTTTGATAAACAGCGGCATCGCCCGCAGTACGGCCGAGCGTTCGCTCGCGACGTTCGTGGCGATCTTGGCGGCCATCATCCGCGCGTCGTTCTCCAGCCCCATGCGGTAGTGCACGATCTTGCAGATCTCCGCGAGCGAATAGTCGCCCAGCCGCGGGTCGATCTCCGGCGTCACGTAGGACGCGAAGTTCCGAAGCGTTCTGCTCGGGAACAGCCCGCGCAGGTTGACCGGCAGCAGGACCTTGACGGGCCGGCGGCGCATCCGCCGCGGCACCTTCTCGGTCTGCAGGTCGCTGATGGCCTTCATCATGACGGCCGCGATGAACTCCGTCACGCTGACGCCAAACTCTTTCGCCTTGGCCTTTACGGCGTCCACCGGCAGCATCAGCGTCGTGAGATCCAGAAAGCCGTCCGGCTCCGGCGTGCCGCTCAGGTGATAGGCGGTCTGCTCCTTCCGGCTGGCTGTGATCTGCCCGGCATAGCGCAGGAAGCTGTCCTCCAGTTCCTCGGGATCCGGATCCTCCAGCCGGCCGAGCACGCCGCGCTCCGCCGGGATCTGGATGCCGTATTTCTGGCTCAGATATTCCGCCGTCAGCGTCTTGAGGAAGATGAGGCCGCCCGTGCCGTCGGTCACGGCGTGGAAAAACTCCACGGCCAGCCGGTTCTTATACACCAGCACGCGGAACGCGCATCTGCGCACGTCGTCGAACGGCACGTGGACGAGCGGGTAGCTCTTGTCCTCCTCGATGGCGGGCGCCTTGCTGATCTCCTCGAGATAATACCAGAACACGCCCCGGCGCAGCCGCACCGCGATCGACGGGAAGCGCCGCACCGTAACGTCCAGCGCCGCGCGCAGCACCTGCACGTCGACCGGCTCTGTCAGCGTGGCGGAGAGGCGGAAGTAGTTCGTCCAGTTGCGCCGCTTGGCCGCGGGGTAGATCTTCGCGGCGTTGTCCAGCCGCATCCACCGCAGCTTCCGGGCCGGGGAGAGCACGCGCGTCATAAACTGGTTGATCGTGTCGAAATCCGACATATTCTCATTGAGATAATACAGCACATACGCGTGCCAGCGCTCCGGCGCGACGATGAGCCTGCTCCGGCAGCCCGCGGCCAGCAGCTTTTCGTGCAGCACCCGCGTGTCGTCGAGCATGACCTCGTCCCCGCCCACGAACAGCAGCGACGGCGGCAGCCCCGTCAGATCGCCGAACAGCGGCGAGCACAGCGGGTCCTCCGGATGGTCGGTATAGCACGCCGCGTAAAACTGGAGCAGCTCCGGCGTCATGGAGGGGTCGATGTCGCGGTTGTCGATATACGACTGGCCGGAGCCGGTCAGATCGGTCCACGGCGAGATGCCGATCAGCCCGCATGGCAGCGGCAGCTTCCGCTGCTTGAGCCGCAGGCACAGGCAGTAGATCAGCCCGCCGCCCGCAGACTCGCCGCACAGCAGGATCTGGTTGGCCGGATACCCCTTCGAGAGCAGATACTGATAGCTGACGAGCGCATCATCCAGCGCGGCCGGGAAACGGTCCTCCGGCGCGAGCCGGTAGGCGGCGCAGAACACGCGCACGCCGCATTCGTCCGCGAGCGTCGCGGCAAAGCCCTTGGCATAGTCAAGATTGCCGCAGGTGTAGCCGCCGCCGTGCAGATACAAAACCACGCCCTGCCGCCGCTCATCCTTCGGCATGATCCACGCGCCCTGGAAGGGGCCGAAATCATGATCCCGGACGATCACGTCCCGCCGGTGGATGGCCTCCATCAGCTCGCCCAGCTTGTCCTGCCCCCGGCGCGTCGTCTCCAGCGAGCAGTTTGCGACAAACGGTTTAAAGAAATTCAGTTGTGAGCGTACCAGCTTTGCAGGCAGACCCATGGATATCGTTCCTTTCAGAGAAAACCATAATATATACAGTATAGCATTGACCACCCCCAATGTAAATACACACAACAAAAGGCTCCCCTTCCAGAGGAGCTGGCTCGGCGTAGCCGAGACTGAGAGGTTGTCACAGATTTGTGCCTGCCGGTTGTCTCCGACGGCCCTATCTTTTCCGTCTTGCCGGAAAAGATAGGGGAGAAAAGGGGCGCTTGGAAGCGTTTGGTGCTTCCTGCCTCTAAATTCAGGCAAGTCCCTAGTTTTTAGGCGTCGTTCCACTCGATAGTCACCTTACGGGCGTCTTGGTACGCGCCGCCTGATACGGGGGCATCAAGTTTGCGACTAGTTGCCGTAGAACAACTGCCATAAATAGAAGGTGCAGACCAGATTTGCTGGTCTGCACCTTTTTGCGGGGAAGTTTTCTTTCATTGCTTTGCACTTTGTAGGGGCGGGGCTCTGCTCCGCCCG
>CEAR01034088.1_pt1 | contig 73342 bp, 75 predicted proteins | sample 557461 | NCBI WGS metagenome assembly CEAR01 (sample SAMEA3182075, study PRJEB8094) | gut metagenome | biome: human; feature: gut; material: Stool; isolation source: human stools | place: Canada | collected 2012-03-14 | reverse complement strand
CTCTGCAGCCTGATCTGCGACGCCCGCGGCACGCTCTACTTCAAGAACGACTCCGGCTACCTCACCGCCCTTGCCCGCGAGGTCATCGAGACCGACGTGAGCAAGGTCGAGGACATGATCGACGCGCTCTTCCCGATCACCGACGACAGTCTCACTGCCATCAAGCAGGCACGCCGCTACTACGAAGCCCTCGGCGACAAGAAGAGCGAGGTCACCAACCTTGCCTCGCTCGAACGGGCCGAAGCCGAGTATCAGCAGCGCCTGACCAACAAGCGCCAGACCGCGCTCGACGATCTCAAGAAGATCTACGACGCGAAGGACACCAAGGACTTCACCACCAGGGGCCTGCAGAAGCTCAAGGAGGCCTATGAAGAGGGCGTCCGGAACATCAACAACGCCGGCGACTGCAAGCTGGTCGAAAGCAGCTTCAACGCAGCCGCGGAGAAGATCAACAAGCTCAACGGCAAGGATATCACGGTCACCTTCCGCCTCATCGGCGCGCTGCAGGCCACGCAGGACGTCAACCTGACGAAGGACAGCTACCTGCCCGAATACGTGACCTGGATCCCCACCACCTCCTACGACCTGCAGGAGGATGCCACGGTCTACGATCTTTACACCAAGGCCATCGGCGAGGCTGGTCTGCGCTCCATCGGCGAGGAGAACGACTATGTCCGCACGATCTACGCCCCGTCCTGCCTCGGCGGCTACGCCCTGAGCGAGTTCACCAACGGCGCGCGCTCCGGCTGGATGTACACGGTCAACGGCACGCATCCGGACCGCGGTCTGAAGAACTGGAAGCTCAAGGACGGCGACGTGGTCGTCTGGCACTACATCAATGACTACGCGCACGAGGCGGCCGACTGGTTCGACGACCCGGATTATCCCGCCCTCGGCGACGGCACTTACTACAACGGCTGGCTCCGCGCGGCGGACATCAGTCCGGAGCAGTATGTGCAGCAGCTGCTCGGCAAGATCCTGAAGGTCGGCAAGAACGGCACCGTCGAGCCGAAACTGACGCTCTCGCACATCGGCAGATCCGTCACCTTCACCTTCAAACCCGACAAGGGCTACCACGTCAAGGACGTCAAGGTCGACGGCAAGTCCGTCGGCGCGGTCACGACCTACACCGTGGACAAGCTGACCGTCTCGACGAGGATCGAAGTCGAGTTCACCAACGGCGTGCTCCCGTTCACCGACGTGCGCGAAGCCGACTGGTTCTATGACGATGTCGTCTACGCCTATGAGAACGGCCTGTTCTCCGGCACCAGCGACACGACGTTCAGCCCGAACGCTTCCATGACCCGCGCCATGCTCGTCACAGTCCTCTATCGTCTCGAGGGCCAGCCCACTGTCTCCGGCCGCAGCGGCTTCTCGGATGTCAAGCTGAACAGCTACTATGAGGACGCCGTCACCTGGGCCGCCGACAACGGTATCGTCAACGGCACCGGCGCCACGACGTTCTCTCCGAACACCAACGTCACCCGCGAGCAGATGGCTGCCATCCTCTACCGCTACGCGCAGTACAAGCAGTATGGCACCACCGCCAGCGCGAGCCTGAACGGCTTCTCCGACGCCGCGAAGGTCTCCACTTACGCCAAAGCCCCGCTCAGCTGGGCCTTCGCCGAAAAGCTGGTCAACGGCTCCGAAGGCCGCCTCCTGCCCACCGGCAATGCCACAAGAGCACAGGTCGCCGCCATCCTCCACCGCTTCGTGGAGAATGTTGCAAAGACCACCGCCTGATCCTTTCCCGCACAGGGCTGCCCCCAAAGGGGGCAGCCCTGTTTTCTGCCCTGCGCCCCATGCGTATGCAGAGGCGTTGTGTGGCAGGCGCAAAGCGGCGGCCGGGTCATCCGGCCGCCGCTTTGGTTAGAAGCTCCGCGTCTCCGTATTCATGAAATCGTGGATCACATCGAAAAGATGGATGGGATCCAGCTGCTGCTCGGTGCAGAGCTTTGCCAGGCGAGTGACGCCGGGGCGGTCATTGGAAAAGGGCACGACAAAGAAGATCGTCGTCCAATGCGTCTGCAGATATTTCTGCACAAGAATTCCGTAGGCATAGAGCATCCGCGCCTCGCCATGCGCTTCATAAGGAATATGCCGGTAAGTAAGACCTTCTGGATCCTCTGTCTTGGCTGCAGTGGGGTGCACATCCAGGCGGTTCCATTCCGCCGAGAGCCGGAATGCTGCGCGCAGGAGCGCGGCAGCCTCCCGCGCAAGCCCCTGCGCCTGCGGGTGCAGCATCCGGAGTTCCTCCTGGAGCGCGTCCATGCTGAACAGCCCGAATTCCTCCGCGTACACCGGCCCGGAGATCAGCTGTGCCGGTGAGAGATCCAGGCGTTTTGCGATCTCCTCGATCGAATCCGAGCGCAGACACTTGTCCCCTTTCAGATACCCCTGCAGGGTCGAGCGCGGGATCCCAAGCTCCTTTGAAAATTCCAGTTTTGTCTTTCCTGTTTCCTTCATTTTGCTTTGTAGCATGGCTGCAATATTTTTCTCTATCTGCATATCCAAAGCCACCTCCCACCAAAAGGATACGGAAATGGTTTCTTTTGGTAAATACTGGCATGCTGGCAAAGCGTCCAGCTTTCCGGCACGGCGGAAAGCCGTCCAAATCCGCCGCGATCTCCGCCCCTCGGAAGCTGCTGCGAGGTGGCAGGATTGCCTTGATCCTGCAGGTTTTTCCAATGGTTTTGTGAAGTTTATAGAAAAATGCGGGGCGGGCAGAAAAGGATTGAAATCTCGAGTAAATTCGTGTATATTGAAAATTAAGATAACCGCCGGCCCGGACAGATGGTCAGCCGGCGTGATGGACGGCTCGAAGAGAGAAGGCGTTATCAAGAAGAGCCGGAAAGTGAATACAGAGGAGCGTGATTTAGTTGGAAGAACTGCTGCGCATGGAGCACATCAGCAAACGATTCGGTGACTTCTATGCGAACCACGATGTCAATCTGTCCGTAGCCAAGGGCGAGGTCCATACCCTGCTCGGCGAAAACGGTGCGGGCAAATCGACGCTGATGAACATTCTGATCGGTCTTTACCAGCCGACGGAGGGGTCGATCTTTCTCAACGGCAGGCAGGTGCGGATCGAGTCGCCCAGCCAGGCGGTCAAGCTCGGCATCGGCATGGTGCACCAGCACTTCATGCTGGTCGAGGCGATGACCGTGTTTGAGAACATGATCCTCGGCGACCGGAATTCCAAGGGTATCTTCATCGACCGGGAGGCGCGGCGGAAGGAGATCCTCGCGCTGTCGGAAAAATACGGGCTGGACGTGGAGCTGGACAAGCTGATCACGGAGATCTCCGTCGGCGCGCAGCAGCGCGTGGAGATCCTGAAGGCGCTCTACCACGGCGCGGAGCTGCTGATTTTGGACGAGCCGTCCGCAGCGCTGACGGACATCGAGGTCGAGGGTCTGTTCGCCATCATGAAAAAGCTCGTCAGCGAAGGAAAATCCATCATCTTTATCAGCCACAAGATGCGTGAGGTGCTGCACATCTCCGACCGCATCACCATCCTGCGCGCGGGCGAGGTCGTCACGACGGTGGACGCGCACGGCGTCACCGGGCAGGAGCTGGCCAACATGATGATCGGCCGCGAGCTGCAGCAGTCGCAGTACGAAAAGAAGGACGTGGAGGCCGGAGCGGTCATCTCCCTGCAGAACATCGATTATCATAAGGAGTCCAAGCACGCGGGCCTCAATGACGTCAGCCTCAGCATCGGCCGGGGCGAGATCGTCGGCATTGCCGGTGTGGACGGCAACGGGCAGACGCAGCTCGCGCAGCTGCTGACGGGCGTGCTCTCGCCGGAGAGCGGCGAGTTCCAGCGCAAGGGACAGAAGATCGCGGTCTTCAGCCCGCGGGCCTCGATCGAGGACGACGTGGCGCTCATCCCGGAGGACCGGAATCTGCAGGGCCTGATCGGCAACATGTCGATCGCGGACAATCTTGTGCTCAAGCAGACCGACGAGCCGCAGTTTTCCTCGCTGCACGGCCTGCATATGAAAAAGAAGACCATCTCGGCCTATGCCCGGGAGATGATCGGCAAATACGACATCCGCTGCCAGTCCTCCGACCAGGAGGTCCGGAATCTCTCCGGCGGCAACCAGCAGAAGGTCATTCTCGCCCGCGAGCTGGAATCCGATCCGGATGTGCTGATCGCCGTACACCCGACGCGCGGACTGGATATCGGCGCGACGCGCTTCGTCCACGATCAGATGATCGCCGCGCGCGACCGCGGCGTGGGCATTCTGCTCATCAGCGCGGACTTCGATGAGATCCTTGAGATGTCCGACCGGATCCTTGTCATCTTTGAAGGTCAGATCATGGGCGAATATTCCGGCAAGAACCCGCCGATCGAAGAGATCAGCCTTGCCATGACCGGAAAGTGAGGGGAGCGCGCGTATGAAATTCAAAAAATCACTCGGGGCCTTCCTTGTCCCGCTGCTTTCGATCCTGCTGGCGTTTGTCATTGGCGGGATCATCATGGCCGCGCTGGGCGCGGATCCGTTCCTCGCAGTCAAATACCTGTTCCAGGGCGCGTTCGGCTCTAAGGCCGGCATCGGCACGACGCTGGCCAAGGCGACGCCCCTGATGTTCACGGCGCTGTGCGCGTGCTTCGCGTACCGCTGCGGCGTATTCAACCTCGGCGGTGAGGGCCAGTTTCTGATGGGCTCCATCGCGGCGTTTCTGACCTGCTACTTTACGGGCCTGACCGGCTTCGGCGGTATTTTGCTGGCGCTGCTGGCCGGCGCGGTGGCCGGCGGCTTCTGGGGCATGATCCCGGGCGTATTGAAGATCACGCGCGGGCAGAACGAGATGATCATCTCCATCATGCTCAACTATGTGGCGACGCTGTTTATGGGCGTGATCTACACCAGCTGGATCCGCGACGCCTCCGTGCCGCAGACGCCCGCGATCGACGATGCGGTGCACCTGCCGCGGATCATCAGCGGGATGCGCATGACGTGGGGGCTCGTGATCGCGGTGGTCGTGGGCCTGCTCCTGTACTACTTCCTGTTCTGGACCAGCCCCGGCTTCAAGCTCCGGGCTGTTGGCCTGAACCAGACCGCCAGCCGCTTCAACGGCTTCCCGGTCCGGCGGTATATGCTGATGAGCTTCATCGTCTCCGGCGCGATCGCAGGTCTCGGCGGCGGCGCAGAGCTGCTCGGCACACAGTTCCGCCTCATCAACGGCTTCGGCGCGGGCTACGGCTTTGACGGCGTGGCCATGGCGCTGATCGGCCAGCTGCATCCGATCGCGACGATGGTCGTGGCGCTGTTCTTCGCCGTCCTGCGCGTGGGCTCGACCACGATGCAGGCCGCCACGGGCGTGCCGACCAGCGTATCCGATATCATCCAGGCGCTCGTCATCGTCTTCTCCGTCGCCGGTATGGCGCTGACGAAGCTGCCGGAGTTCCAGAGCTGGAAGAGCCGCGTGTTCAGCAAGAGAAAGGCAGGTGCTGTGTAATGGATTGGATCTTGAGCTTACTGCTGGCAACGGTCCGTCTGGCCATTCCCGTGCTGCTGATCTCCCTCGCGGAGCTCTACGGCCAGCGGGCCGGTATGGTCAACATCGGTCTGGAGGGTCTGGCGTCCATCGGCGCGCTGGTGGGCTTTCTGGTCTGCTATGTGACGGGGTCGAACTGGCTGGGGCTGCTGTGCGGCGCGCTGGCCGGTATTCTGGTCAACATGATCTACGCGTTCTCCACGGTCACGCTCTGTGCGGACCATACGGTCTACGGCATGGCGGTGAACATCTTTGCGCCGGCGCTGGCGTCGTTCATCTACCGGGTCTATTTCGGCACCGGCTCCGACCTCAAGCAGATCACCACGATGGCCTCCATCGCCGTCCCGGGGCTGAAGGATATCCCGGTGATCGGGCCGCTGCTGTTTGACCAGAGCCCGATGGTGTATCTGACGTTCGTGCTCGTGATCGTGACGGCCGTCTTCTTCGGCAAGACCCGCGCGGGCCTGAGCTACAAATCCGTCGGCGAGCATCCGCAGGCCGCGGCGACGCTGGGCATCAACGTCATCGGCGTCAAGTATCTCGCGTGCGTGATCTGCGGCGCGCTGGCCGGCATCGGCGGCGCATACCTCACGACCTGCTACTCCAGCACCTACACCGACGGCATCGTCGCCGGGCGCGGCTTCATCGCGCTGGCCGCCGTCATCTTCGGCCGCTGGAACGCAGGCGGCATTCTGCTTGCCTGCCTGTTCTTCGGCTTCTGTGACGCGCTGCAGATCCGTCTGCAGGTGTCCGGCATCGCCATCCCCTATCAGTTCTTCCAGATGATCCCCTACGTGGCGACAGTCGTCGTCCTGAGCCTCATCGGCACGCGGCAGGCGGGCCCCAAGGCCAACGGCAAGCCCTACCGCCGCGAGCAGCGGTAAACGCTGGCGCACCCGTTCAGTAATAACACGCCCTGTGTTATTATAGATGATGCCGGCGGCGCGGGCTGCCGGCGCAAAATCCAAATCTACGGAGGAAAAACTATGAAAAAGATCATCGCAATGCTTCTGGCTCTTGTCATGCTCCTCTCGCTGGCGGCCTGCGCCAGCTCCGGCAAGACCGACGCCCCGGCTGCTGCGGACACCGCCGCTCCGGCCGAAACGACCGACACCACCGACACCGCTCCCGCAGCCGACACCAAGACCGACGGCAAGACCTACAAGGTCGCCATGATCTGCGACTCCAGCATCAACGACGGCGGCTGGGGCGCAGCCTGCTACAACGCCATGGTCGCCGCAGCCGAGAAGAAGGGCTGGCAGACCGAGGTCACCGACTCCATCTCGCAGGACTCCTACTATGACTCCATCGTCGCCTACTGCGCGCTGGGCTATGACATGATCTACGCCCCCGGCAATCAGTACACCGACGCTGTCCTGCAGGCAGCTGAGGAATATCCCGACGTCGCCTTCGCCCTGCTGAACGGCGCAGTCGACACCCCGGAAAAGGCTGTCAACAAGAACGTCTCCTCCCTGCTCCCGAATGCACAGCAGATCGGCTGGATCGCCGGCGCGCTGGCAGGCCTGATGACCGAGACCGGCAAGCTCGGCTTCATCGGCGGCATGGAGCTCGACACCACCAAGGGCAAGATCGCGGGCTTTGAAGAAGCCGCGAAGTACGTCGCCGAGCAGGAAGGCAAGACCGTCGAGCTGCTCAACGTGCCGTACGCCAACTCCTTCTCCGACGCCCCGAAGGGCAAAGAATTCGCCACCGAGCTGATCTCCCAGGGCGCTGACGTCTTCTTCGGCGACGCTTCCGCCGTTGACTCCGGCGCGCGCGAGGCCATCGATGCCGCCAACGCCGCTGCAGGCGAGATCAAGATCTACGACATCGGCCAGCCGGCAGACATCCTCGGCCAGAACGAGTGCATCATCTGCTCGCAGGTGACCGACAACTCTGCCATGGTCGTCGCCTCCATGGAGGCTGTGGAAGCCGGTGCCTTCGGCGGCGAGACGCTCTACGGCACACTGCAGAACGGCACGCTGTCCGCAGGCGCGCTGAGCGATCTGGTCCCGGCCGACGTGCAGGAAAAGTACCTCGGCTACATCGAGCAGATGAAGGCCGACACCTTCATGAAGTAAGATCCGGAACCAGCGTTTTCCCCGGTAACATGACCAGCCCGGCTGGCGCTTGTGCGCCAGCCGGGCTTTTTCTGCTTTTTGCTCAGTCCGCATGCGCGGACAGGCGGCGCATCCACCTTCTCCTGCGGAAGACGGCCAGAGAGATGCCGAAGCGGAGGCATTCCTCCAGTGACAGCGCAAAGTACACATATGGCACCGGCAGCGCAAACACGAAGGCCGTCAGAAGCCCCGCCGGAACGCCGAAGCCCCACGTTCCAACAAGATCGATGACCATAACGTACGCCGTCCGCCCGCCGCTGCGGAGGATCCCGCCGCCGAGGATCATATTGAGGACCTTGCATGGCGCCACCAGCGCATAGGCCGTGAGGATCTGCCGGGTCAACCGCTTTACCCCGTCCTCCACCTGATAGATCTCCACATAGACACCGCTGAGCAGCACCACGAGCACGGACAGCAGCGCGGCCCCGGCAGCGCCGTAGACGAGCAGGCGCCTGCCCGCCGCATAGGCGGCGTCTTCGTCCCCGCTGCCAAGCCGCTTGCCGACGATCACGCCCGCCGCCTGCGACAGGCCGCACAGCGCGCCGATCGCCAGCCCCTGCACGGGCGCGGTCAGCGTCATGGCCGCGCTGGCGTCCGTGCCCATGCGCCCGTAGATCGCGGCGTAGACGTTTTCGCCCAGGCTCCACGTCACCTCGCAGATCAGCAGCGGCAGCAGCATAGCCAGATACTGCCGTCCGCGCCCGCGCACGGGCGGCGTGCGTCTGCCGTCCGCCGCGGGAAGCGGCGGCGTCTTCCGGCAAAACAGGAGCATCAGCAGGAAATTGACCCACTGGGAAAGGACCGTCGCGATCCCCGCGCCGGTCGCGCCCATGGCGGCAAAGCCGCATTTCCCGAAGATCAGGAGGTCGTTCAGGACCGTATTCAAAAGCGCGGACGCAATGCCCGCGTACAGCGGCAGCCGCGGCTTTTCCGCGCAGCGGAACGCCGCGGCAAGCATTGTCGCCCCGGCCATGGGCAGATATGTCCCGGCGAGCAGGCGGAGGTAGTCCGCCGCCGTCTGCAGCGTCTGCGCATCCGCCGTATAGGCCCGCATGATCGCCCCGGGGCACAGCAGGCAGAGCACGGTGAATGCCCCGGCCAGCCCGAACCCCAGCCAGAAATTCGTAAAAAAGCTCCGCCGGACCTCCGCGGGCGCGTCCTGCCCCAGATACTGCGAGATCATGATCCCGGCCACCGCGCCGATGGCGGCGATGACGACCGCGTAGATGGAGGCGAATTTCCCCGCCAGCCCGACGGCCGCCACGCTGACGGCGCCCAGCTGCCCGATCATGATCTGGTCGACCAGGCTGAACGACGACTGCAGCAGCGACTGCAGCGCCGCAGGGATCGCCAGTGTACAGACCGTTCTGAAAAAGCGCCTTTCTTCCTGCATCCCGGTCCCTCCGTTCGTTTTTCTTTCATTGTAACGACCGGATGTGCGGGACGCAAAGGTTAAGCGCGTAACTTTCGACAAAAATAAGATGTTTGATTTGTGCAGAATGCTTATTTCCGTATCCGCGTGCTGCCCCGCACCACAAGCGTGACCGGCAGGATGACCTCCTCCCCAACCGTCCGGCCCTCCAGCAGCGCCGTCACGCGCTGGACCGTCGCGTCAGAGACCTTCTGCGTCTTCCCGTGGATCACGTTCGATACCGTCGCCGTGCTGAGCCCCAGCTCCTCCGCCAGATCACAGATCCGCACCCGCCGTTCCTCCATTCCCCTCTCCCCTTCCCGCAAAATCCTTCTCCTCCCATTCTATCCCCCCTCCCCCACCAAGTCAAAGGTTATCCGCGGAACCTCACAAAAAGCCTGTTGCCCGTGCAGAAAGCTGTGCATCTTCCTATTGACAGGCGCGGGGGATTGCTGTATGATAGCTGGTACAAATTTGGTGAGTGCCGGGAGGCCGGGGACGGCGGACGGGGCTTACAGAGGAATACGGGCAGGATGCCAGACGCTCAGACGCAGTGCAGGCCGCAAAATGCGGGCCGTGCACTGCGTTTTTTGGCGTTTTCGGCGCTTCCGGAGACGAGAATGGGCTGGAGCTGCAGGGAGGAATGGGATATGGAGATCCGGCGATTGAATCAGAAGGACTACGCAGGCAGGAAATTTACCGCCCGCTACCAGACGAATGGCTATTATGAGATCTGCGCGTCCGAACAGGAATTCTGGCTGATCTACCGGCTGTTTCCGGCGCCGGTCGTGCGGTCGTTCGACGACGTGTTTTTCGGGGAATGGCTGGAGGCCCCGGCGGCGTCCGGCGCGCGGATGATCGTGCTGGAGACGCAGTCGTGCAATGAGGCGGCGATCGCGTTTTACCGGAAGAACGGGTTCTCGGTCATCGGCTTTGATCTCTACGCCTACTCCAACACCGACCCGGAGCGGCACGAGGTCCGGATCGAGATGGGAAAGAAGCTGCATGGTCCGTCCGTGCGCTGAAACTCGCACAGAAAAAGGAGGAACCGGAAATATATGCATGACATCATCAGGATTGATCACCTGAGTAAGCGCTTTGGGGAGGTACAGGCGGTACAGGACCTGAGCTTCCGCGTGAAGGAGGGAGAGCTGTTCGCCTTCCTCGGCGTCAACGGCGCGGGCAAATCCACCACCATCAACATTCTGTGCGGCCAGCTGGCCAAGGATGGCGGCAGCGTGGAAATTGACGGCGTGGATCCGGACCACGACCCGGATCGGGTGCGGCGCGAGCTTGGCGTGGTGTTTCAGAATTCCGTACTGGACGGGGCACTGAGCGTGCGGGACAACCTGCAGAGCCGGGCCGCGCTCTACGGCATCCGGGGCGCGGCATTCGCGAAGCGGCTGGCGGAGCTCGCGCAGCTGTTGGACTTCGGGGACATCCTGGACCGCCCGGTCGGCAGACTCTCCGGCGGGCAGCGCAGGCGCATCGACATTGCGCGCGCCCTTCTCCACCGCCCGAAGATCCTGATCTTCGACGAGCCGACCACCGGCCTGGACCCGCAGACGCGGAGGCTGCTGTGGGACGTGGTGACGGAGCTGCGCCGGAAAGAAAAGCTGACGGTCTTTCTGACCACGCACTATATGGAGGAGGCCGCGGACGCCGACTACGTGATCCTGCTGGACAGCGGCCGGGTCGTCGGCGAGGGCACGCCACTGGCACTGAAAAACACCTATGCCGGAGATCACATCACGCTGTACGGCGTGGAGGAGGCCGCCGTCCGGGCGCTCGGGCGCAAATATGCCCCGGTGCAGGGCGGCTGGCGCATCGAGGTGGAAAACACCGGCGAGGCGACGAAGCTGATTTTGGCGCAGCCCGCGCTGTTCACGGACTATGAGATCACCAAAGGAAATATGGACGATGTCTTCTTAGCCGCGACGGGCAAGAAGCTGCATGGAGGTGCGGAGGTATGACCGGACTTGGCGCGCTGATCCGGCGCAACTGCAAATTATTCTTCAAGGACAAGGGGCTGTTCTTTACCTCGCTCATCACGCCGGTCATTCTGCTGGTGCTGTATGCGACGTTTCTGGCCAAGGTCTACCGGGATTCCTTTGCCGCCGCCATGCCCGCGGGCTTCGCGGTGGATGCGGCGCTGATCGACGGCACGGTGGGCGGGCAGCTCGTCTCGTCGCTGCTGGCGGTGTGCTGCGTGACGGTGGCGTTCTGCTCCAATCTGCTGATGGTGCAGGACAGGATCAGCGGGGCCCGGCGGGATCTGACCATGACCCCGGTCAGGCGATCGACGCTGGCGCTCGGCTATTTTGCGGCGAGCGCGCTGTCGACGCTGCTGATCTGCTACGCGGCGCTGGCGGTCTGCCTCGGGTATCTGGCTGTGACGGGGTGGTATCTGTCGGCCGCGGACGTGCTGCTGCTCGGGCTGGACGTGCTGCTCCTGTCGCTGTTCGGCACGGCGCTGTCTTCCATCGTCAACTGCAATCTCACGACGAACGGGCAGGCGTCGGCGGTGGGGACCATCGTCAGCGCAGGCTACGGCTTTCTCTGCGGCGCATACATGCCCATTTCCAACTTTGGCGAGGGACTGCAGAGGGTCCTATCCTTCCTCCCCGGCACATATGGGACGGCGCTGTTCCGCAACCACGCGCTGCGCGGGGTGTATGCGGAGATGACGCGGACCGGCTTCCCGGCGGAAGTCGTGGAGCATATCAAGGACTCCATCGACTGCAATCTCTATTTCTTTGGCAGCAAGGTCAGCATCGGAGCGATGACCGGCGTGATGGCCGGGAGCGTAGCCGTGCTGATCGGGATCTATATTTTGATGAATCTTCTGAAAAAAACAGACTGAACCTACATAAGAGGAACGAAACATAAACGATATTCTTGATTTTATCCGGTCGGCTGCGCCCTGGGTGGCGATGGGGCTGGCCGTGGCGATCCTGGCTGTCCGCGGCGCGGTAAAGATCAAAAAGGGCGAGAAGCAGGACAGCAACTACGGGCTTGAGGGCATGTGTCTCGGCATGTGCTTCGGCACGGCCCTCGGGACCGCACTCGGCAACAACACCGGTGTCGGCCTTTCTCTCGGCATGCTGCTCGACCTGGCCATCGGCTCGTGCATCCCAAGAGGCCGGAAGGACGCGGACGAATGAAAAAGAAAGGAAACATGATGCACCTTACCTATGAACACAAGCCTGTGATGACTCTGATCGGGTTTTCGACCCTGATCCGGATGGAGGAGGGCTATACCCGGTGCCCGGAATTCTGGGATGTGGAATACAACCGGAAATACGCGCGCCTGTAGCAGACCGGACAGCCGGAAACGCCGGTGGAGCAGGCGCTGTTTGAAAACCGGATCGGGCGGTTCGCCATCTGTGAGCAGAAGGCAGACTGCTTCGAATACTGGATCGCCGGGCTTTATCGGGGGCGGCGCGGTGCCGAGGGGCTGAAGCTCTATTCCTTTCCGGAGAGCGACTGGGCGGTATTCTCTGCAAAGGGCCCGCTCCCCGGCTCGCTGCAGACGCTCAACACCTACGTCTGGCAGACCTGCTATCCGGCCGAGGGGCAGCAGGTCGTGGGGAACGGGGCCGCCGCGCTGCTGGGGCTTTTATAAGCGATGGCGCGGTGGGATCCGTGGCGGGGATGCCGGCGGTGCAGCACGCATTTTATCAAGGACGGCAGGGCCTATACGCTGCAGACCTGGGACCTCTGCCGGCAGGCCCGGCTGGCCGGGATCAATTATACGTGTGAGGCAGGTGAAAAATCGCATGAACTTCAGGATCACAGATGACGGAAACGAACACGACATCCATGAGATCCACGAGATGCTGAGGGACTACAACCTCCGGCACCGCGAGGCATCGGAAACTGTGCCGCTCGGCGTGTTTCTGGAAGACGAGACGGGCCGGAAGTTCGCCGGTTTGACCGCAGAGACCTTCGGCAACTGGCTATGCATCCGGTTCCTGTTCGTCGGCGAAGCGTTCCGGGACCAGGGGCTCGGCAGCAGGCTGCTGGAGGCTGCGGAAAATGAGGCCCGGCAGTGCGGCTGCAAATACGCGTTTGTGGACACCTTTTCCTTTCAGGCGCCCGCATTTTACGAAAAGCATGGATACCGGGAGGTTTTTACCCTCGAGGACTATCCGTACACCGAAAAACGGCATTATTACACGAAAGACTTGGCTGTGCACCGCCCAGAATGACGAACGCCAATTTATGGAGGCCGCGATGAAACATACGAACCAACTGATCGGCTGCTGCGGGCTGGACTGCGAGGTCTGCGACGCCCGTATCGCGACACTCACAAACGATACCGCCCTGCGGGAGAAGACTGCCGCCCTGTGGACAAAGCTCAACGGGGTGCCGATCACGCCGGAGATGATCCACTGCACCGGCTGCCGCATAGACGGAGCCAAGACGCCGTTCTGCGACAAGCTCTGTCCGGTCCATCATTGCGTGAGGGAAAAGAGCCTTGATACCTGCGCGGACTGCGGGCAGATGGACAGCTGCCCGACGCTGGGGCGCATCGCCGCGAACAGCCCGTTCGTGCTGGACAACCTGCGGCGGCTGCATGGAGACGCGTAGATGCGGCGGTATATCGCCCTGCTGCGGGGCGTGAACATCAGCGGGAAGAACAAGGTGCCGATGGCGGAACTGAAGCTGGGTTTTGAATCGCTCGGGTTTACGGACGTCCGGACCTGGCTGAACAGCGGGAACGTGGTCTTTTCCAGCGAGGAAACGGAGCCCGCGGCGCTGACCGGGCAGATCGAGGGCATGATCCAACGTCGGTTCGGCTTGGAGATCCCTGTTTTCGTCCTGCCGCAGGAGGAGCTTGCAGACACCCTGCGGCACGCGCCGGATTGGTGGGGAACGGAGGATCCGGACGGCGAATACCGTCCAGAAAATTGCCCGTTTGTAGAAACAAAAACATGTGAACAGAGGGTATTTATGATTACGATCTATGTCTATACGCACGATACGATGGCCGATTGGGAGATCGGGCATGTGACCGCAGAGCTGCATTCCGGCCGTTTTTTCAGGCAGGACGCACCGGAAGTATCGGTCAGAACGGTCGGCATTTCCAGGGAACCGGTCACGAGCATGGGCGGGCTGACGATCCTGCCAGACTGCGTGGTCGATGATATCGCGGTCAGCGAAGAAACCGTCCTGCTGCTGCCGGGTGGGAACACCTGGGACGATTCGAAGCACAGTGCCGTGATCAGGAAAGCGGCCGCGCTGCTCTCTGCCGGAGGCACGGTAGGCGCGATCTGCGGAGCGACGGCCGCACTGGCGCGTGCGGGCCTGCTTGACAATCGGCCGCACACGAGCAACGGCGCCGGTTTCCTGGAGATGTTCTGCCCCGGCTACAAGGGACAGCCGTATTTTGTGGACGCCCCGTCTGTCGCGGACAGGAATCTGATCACCGCGGGCGGCACGGGCGCCCTGCTGTGGGCAAAGCAGATCATCGGGCGTCTGGGTGTTTTCCGGCCCGATACGCTCGAAGCGTGGTACGCGTATTTCAGCACCGGCGAAGCGCAGCACTTTTTCGCGCTAAGGAATACATCGCCGGGCCGACCGTCGCGGAGCTGCTCAAAGCGGGGCAGCCGGATCCCGGCTGGGTCGCGCAGGTGCAGGCCATGTGCGCACGTTTGTACCCGGCGGGGCTGAACATCGACTACTACCCCACCAATTTCGTCCCGCGGGACGGGACGCTTTACTACATCGACTACGAGTGCAGCGCCTATATGGAGCCGTGGGACTTCGAGCACTGGGGTCTGCCGGTCTGGACGGCGCAGGCGGCGGAAAGGACGGAGGACGCATGAAAGTTCCATGGGAGGACAAGCTCCCCTGTGCGGCGCTGGCGCTGCTCGTGCTGGCGGTGTTCTACGGCATTTATTTTGCCAAGATGCTCGCGCAGAAGCGGCGCGGCATCCAGACCCGGCAGATCGGACGCAGAAGGGAAAAAGACATCCACACCGTCGAGGTGCTGATGAGCATGGCCACGCTGGGCACGCCCATTGCGCAGCTGCTCTCCATCGCTTTCGGCTGGAGCCACCTTCCCGCGAACGCGCGGTTCACCGGCTTCTGCATCGGGATGCTGGGCGACGCCGTCTTTTTGCTGTCGGTCCTTTGCATGAAGGACAGCTGGCGCGCGGGGATCCCCGACAAGGATAAAACGGAGCTGGTCACCACCGGCATTTACCGTTTCAGCCGCAACCCGGCGTTCCTCGGCTTTGATCTCATGTACATCGGCGTCCTGCTGCTGTACGGAAACCTGCTGACATTGGGCTTTTCCGTGTTTGCCGTCGTCATGCTGCATTTGCAGATTTTACAGGAAGAGCGGTTTCTGGCATGCACCTTCGGCGAGCCCTACCAGGAATACTACCGCCGGGTCTTTCGATATTTGGGACGAAGAAAGGAACATAAACGAAGCTGCTGAAAAGGATCATCTCCATATTCCTTATCCTGCTGCTGATCGACCCGCTGTATCTAAGCGCGCTTTGCGGTCTGTTCGGCGGCGGGGATATGAACGGCATCGCCCTGCTGTGCCCGGAGTGGGCCGTGCGGTGCCTGTCCGGCGCGCTGCTGATCGCAAACGCACTGGTATTCTGGAGGCGGATTTTGCCAGTCTACCGGCAGTCGTTTTCCGAAAGAAGGACGGCTTGACAGATCGGGCGGGATGGGTTAGACTGAGAAAAACGCGCCGTATGGCGCATTTCTGGAGGATAACATGGAATTTGAACGGGTCGTGGGGAACAAAAAGGACTATCTTCCCCTGCTGCTGCTCGCCGATGAGCAGGAGGATATGATCGACCGGTACTTGGGCAAGGGCGAGATGTATCTTGCGAAGGACCCGGAGGTCGTGGGCGAGTGCGTGGTCTGCAAGGTCGATGACGGGGTCTACGAGATCAAGAACATCGCGACGGACCCGGCGCTGCACGGCAAGGGGTACGGCCGGGCGCTGATCGAATACGTGATGGAGCAGTACCGCGGGAAGGGGCACACCATGCTCGTCGGCACGGGTGACAGCCCGCTGACCGTGCCGTTTTACCAGCGCTGCGGGTTCACGGAGCACCACCGCGTCAAAAATTTCTTTCTGGACAACTACGATCATCCCATCGTGGAATGCGGCGTGACGCTCTGCGATATGGTCTATCTGAGCCGCCCGCTCTGAGCCGCGGCTGCAAAAAACATTCCCCGCCGCAGCGTTTGAAACGCTGCGGCGGGGGTCTTTTGTTTTTCAGGGCTGCGGCGCGGTGAGCTCGGAGAGGTAGGGACCGTAGTCGTTCTGCAGGTGCTCGCGCATGCGCTGGGCGGCCAGCGCGCCGTCGCGGTGGGCGATGGCTTCGGCGATGGCTGCATGCTCGTGGATGCCGCTGCGGTAGACCTCCAGCGTCAGCGACTCGAGCACGCGCATGCTGCGCATCTGGCTCGCGGCGGAGACATAGAATCCATACAGGACGCGGTTGTGCGCCAGCTGGGCCAGTGACAGATGGAACTGGTGGCCGACGGACATGAGCTCGAACCGGGTCTGGCCGCGCTTCATGCGGTCCAGGATGGCAAACAGCCCGCGGATCTCCTCCTCCGTCGCGGCCTGCGCGGCCATCTGCGCCAGCTGTGGCTCGAGAATATAGCGCGCCTGCACCAGCTCGCGCAGCGCAGCGGGGTCGGCCATGATCCCGGCCAGCGCCTGCGTCTGCAGCAGCGTCGGCGCCCGCTCGGACACGAACGTGCCGGAGCCGGCGCGCGAGCGCAGGAAGCCCGCGATCTGCAGGCTCTTGACGGCCTCGCGGATGGTGCAGCGGCTGACGTCAAAGAGCTTTGCCAGCTCGACCTCCGGCGGGATCTTCGTGCCGGGCGCCCAGGTCTCCGTGCGGATGTGGTCGAGCATGCGCTCGGTCACGTCCTCGTAGAGCTTGGTCCGCTGGATCGTCTCGCTCATTCGCCCATCATGTCAAACACGGGCGGCTGCGCGCCTGCCGCGTGCAGCTTTTCCAGCAGCACGCCCGCCAGCGCGACATCCAGCATGCCGGTGCCGATGATCTGCGCGTAGATGCGGTGGTTCGGGTCGGTGCGGCCGGGCATCTTCCCTGCCAGCACGTCGGGCACGATGATATCGAAGGAGTCGGCCGTGATCTCGCCCATCTCCGCCAGCTCCTTGACGTTGCCGCGGTGCAGCGACTGGCCGACCTGGTCGACGGCGATGCGGTCCGCCTTGCGGACGACGTCGAACGAGGTCTCGCGGAACGAGCCCATCGTCATGACCAGCGCGCCGGGCTTGACCCACGGCTCTTCGACCAGATCCGCGTTGGCGTTGGTGACGGTGATGATGACATCGGAGCCGCGGCAGCCCTCTTCGTTGCTCTTGCACTTGACGAAGCGGAACGGGGCGTCCGGGAAGCGGGCGATGAAGCGGTCCATGGCGGCCTCGGAGATATCGCAGACGCGGATCTCCTTCATATCGAGGACCTTGGACATGCAAAGAAGGCTCATGTAGCCCTGCAGGCCGGTACCGATGATGGTGACGACGTCGGTCTTCGCGGCGAGCAGGCGGGCCATGACGGCGGGCTGCGCGCCGGTGCGCAGGTCATTGATATGGTCGCCGGAGATCAGCGCGCGCAGGATGCCGGTCTTCGAGTCGGTGATCAGGACGTTGGCCTTGATGTACGGCAGGCCGAGCGCCTTGTTGCCGTCATAGCCGCCGACGACCTTGATGCCGGCGACATCCATGGGGCCGATGTAGGCGGGCATGGAGTTGAACCAGCCGGCGACGCCGAGCTCGGACATATCCGTCGTGATCTTGTTGGGCATGATGACTCTGCCCTCGCCGTACCATTTCCAGGTCTTTTCCACGCAGTCGATCGCGTCTTCCACGGTCAGGTATTGCTTTGCGGTCTTTTCGTCGATGATCCATGCTTTCTGTTCCATACCAGCAGTCCTCCGTAAACTGTTTTCTGTTTGTTTTTAGTTGGATCCTTGGATTCGGACGCGGAATTGTCAGACAATTCCCTCTGTTCGTATGATACGGGCGGGAAGCGGCGAAGTCAATACGCAGATCAGCCCGTTTTGCAGGGTGATCGCGGGGCGCGGAGGCCCGGGAGCTGCAAAAAGGCCGCACTGCCGGAGCTTCGGCAGTGCGGCCTGGGGTCATGTTTCGGGTCCGGCGTCACTCAGCTGGCCGGAGGCCTCCAGCTCGCGGCGGTATTTTGCCTCCGCGTGGAACGCGGGCAGGAGGAACAGCGCGTCGACAGCCGCGATGACGGCCAGGACGATCAGGATGCGGGTATAGGAGCCCGTGGCGTCGAAGCTGAAGTTCACCAGCGGCGAAGACAGCAGCCCGCCGACCGACAGCATGGCCATCATGATGCCGAGCGTCGTATTGTAGGCGCTGCGGCCGAAGATCTCCGCGGCCAGCAGCGGCTGGATGAAGCCGTTGAGGCAGACGGACACCGACAGCAGCACGACCGCGATGACGGCCTGCCACTCGTTTTTCACGAGCGTCAGCACCACGATGCCGGAGAAGGTGAACAGGACGCAGAGCAGCGTGGAGAAGTGCGCGCCGAAGCGGTCGGCCAGCATGCCGAGGACGATCTTGTCGACGGCCAGCAGCACCAGCATCAGGCTCAGCATCTTAGCCGCGTAGGCCGCGGAGAGCCCGCGGTCCTGCAGGTGGGGCACGACGGCGCTGTAGACGCCGTTGGAGGCGATGGTCGCGAGCATCATGCCGATCATGGTCAGGTAGAAATACGGCTTTTTCAGCAGCACCTGCATGGGCACGCCCGCCCAGGGGGCGGCGACCTTTTTGGGCTTATGCGCCGCGCCGCGGCGCTCGGGGTCGTGATAGGGCTGCAGGCCAAGTTCCTCCGGCCGGTCCTTCATGACGAAGAAGATCATGACCGCCACGGCCGCGAGCAGCCCCGCCGCAAACAGCAGCGACGCGCGCCAGCCGGCCGATTCCATAATGCCCGAGAGCACCAGGCTCAAAGCCGAACCGCCGACGCCGCTGGCCGCCATGACGATGCCGGTCACCACGCCCAGGTGGCTCTGGAACCAGTTGCCGAGCATCCGGGACAGGGCCGCCGTACTGATAAAATATTCGCCGACGCCGTAGATCAGCGCGCCGAGAAACAGCGGGACGGCATTGCGCGCCGTGCCGTAGCCCACGTAGGACGCGGCGACGAGCAGGACCAGCAGGACCGTCGGCCGCCGGTAGCCGAAACGCTGATAGAGCCGGCCCATAAACAGATTGCAGAAGGCGGACGCGATATAGCGGACCGTGATCCCCATGGAATACAGGCCGCGCGAGATGCCGAGGCCCGTCGTAATGGGGATGACGTACAGCGAGTAGAGGTTGTTCGTCAGGCCGACGATCACGCCGACAGAGAGAAAGGCTCCGATGACAATGCTCAGATAGCGAAGCTGCCCGTTTCGCTCTTTCATGATGCGTTTCCTCCGCAAAATCATTCAATTTTTCCAAATTCCAGTCAGCGTTCCTGTCATGCAGTCAGCTGACGCACCTAGACTATAGCATGCCGCGGCCGAAAATGCTACGCAAAAAGCGGTTTTCCGCTCTCTTTTGCAGAAAAAGAAGCAGACTGTTTTCCAGACAGCTTTTTCAAATGCGTCAAAAATGAAGGCTTCAATTTAGTAAATCGTCCAAAATTGGCTGAATCGGTCAAAATCATTTGACAAGCTGACACAAACGTGCTAATTTCAGTATATACCAACTACGGCTGGAAGGAGTTTTGGCTGGCTGTTATGAAGAAGTATTTACTCGGGATCGACGTCGGCACGACCGGCACAAAGACGCTGCTGTTCCGCGCGGACGGCCAGCTGATCGGCCACGCCTATGAGGCTTATCCGCTCCTGACGCCGCAGGTCGGCTGGAGCGAGCAGCGGGCGGAGGACTGGTGGCAGGCGGTCGTCCATACGGTGCGGCAGGTCTGCGAAGATCCGGACGTGGCAAAGAACGTCGCCGGCATCTCCCTTTCCCTGCAGGGCGGCACCTTCGTCCCCACAGATGCAGGCGGCCGGGCGCTGCGCCCCGCCATCGTCTGGAACGACGAGCGCACGGCGAAAGAACGCGAAGCGTTTCTGCGCGAGGTCGGCACCGACGAGGATATGTATCAGAAGACCGGCTGGCATCTGGGTCTCGGCCTTCTGGCGCAGGAGATCCGCTGGATGAAGGACAACGAGCCGGAGCTTTTCCAGAAGACCGCGATGTTCCTCTCCGTGCCCAGCTACATTTCTTATCATATGACAGGCGTTGCCGCCTGTGATCTTTCCGACGCCGGCATCGACCAGCTCGCAGACATCCGCCGCGGGGCATACGACGAGGCGCTGCTCGCCTACGCCGGGATCTCGGCGGAGCAGCTGCCGAAGCTCGTCCGCTCCGGTGACCGGATCGGTCAGCTCACGCCGCAGGCCGCACAGGCGCTCGGCCTCACGACCGACTGCGTGCTCGTCGCGGGCGCGCATGACCAGTACGCCGTCGCGCTCGGCGCGGGCGCGGTCCGGCCCGGCGATATCCTGATCGGCTCCGGCACCTGCTGGGTCATCACGGCCATCGGCGATGCACCTGATTTTTCCTCCGGCCTGTCGCAGTCCGTTGCGGCGGTGCCGGGCTTATGGGGATCGCTGCGATCCCTCTCCTCCGGCGGCGTCTGCCTCGACTGGCTGCGGAAATTCGTGGCCGTCGGGTCTGACGGCGAGCCCGTCGGCTACGAAACGCTCAACCGCGAAGCGGCTTCGCGCCGCGCGGCCGACGACGGCCTGTTCTTCGTGCCCTTCCAGGGCTACGCGGGCCAGAAGCGTTTCTCCAAAGCGTCCTTTATCGGCATGGATCTGTCCCATGACCGGTTCCATATGGCCCGTGCGATCATGGAGGGCATCGTCTTCCAGGTCGTCTGGATGATGGAAGCGTTCAGAAGCAAGCCGTCTTCGGACGGACTGAAGCTCGCAGGAGGCGCTTCCAAAAGCCCGCTGTGGTGTCAGATCACCGCGGACATCTCCGGACTGCCTGTCAGGGTGCCCGCCGTGGCTGACCTCGCCTGTGTCGGCGCGGCGATCCTCGCGGGCGTTGGGACCGGCATCTATCAGAATGCCGAAGAGGGATACAAACACCTGGCAATTGACGAGCGCGTCATTATGCCCGACCCGGAGCGCAGCGCGGAATACCGCAGGCTCCTGCCGGCATATAAACGCAGCGTACAGGCGCTGGGCGACGTCTACGGTCTGTAAGACTGCGAGCAGAAAATTTTCAAGGAGGAAATGAAGAAACATGAAAAAAACGATTGCTCTGTTACTGGCTGTCCTCATGATTCTCAGCATGGTCGCATGCGCGGCCAACACCCCCGCAAAAACCGAAGAGCCCGCGACTACGCAAACCGAAACCACCACCCCCGATACCACTGAAACCGAAGAACCCGCGGCGACGGAAGAGCCCGCCACGGAAGAGCATGAACCCGCCACCCTCGAGGTCTTCCTCGCGCAGGTCGACTGGGCCGATGCATGGGATGAGCTCGAAGCCCGCTTCGAAGAGCAGCATCCGTGGATCAGCATCGAGCACGTCGGTCTCGGCGCCGATGCAGACTTCCTGCAGCAGCGTCTGGCGGCCAACGACCTGCCCGACGCCATCCAGCTCAACAACGGCGTCATGATGAACGCCATGGTCGAGCAGAACCTGCTGACCGACCTTACCAACTGGGAATGCGCCAAGGTCATGCCGAAGGCTTACGCCGACGCTTACACCTTTGACGGCAAGCTCGTCGGTATGTGCCAGGGCGCCGCGTTCTCCACGATGTTCTACAACATGGACATCCTGAACGAGGCCGGCTGGGATACCGTCCCGACCTGCTGGGATGAGTTGATCCAGTGCTGCAAGGACATCAAGGAAAAGACCGGCGTTGCGCCTCTGGTCACTGCCGCCGGCAAGCACACCACCTGCTGGATGATCTATGAGCTGATCCTGGCCAACGTGGCCGGCGAAGAGCTCGGCAACTACGAGGATGATTTCAAGAACGGCACGTTCGACTTCACCAAGTATCCCGAAGCGACCGCCCGCCTGCAGGAGATTGCCCCGTACTTCCTCGAGGGCACCGCTTCCGCTCTGGAAGAAGATGCTGCTACCTACATGTCTGACGGTCTGGCCGCGATGTGCCTCGCCGGCAACTGGAACGGCGGCATGATCCTCGGCAGCCTGGAAAACGGCGCGGCTTCCCTGCCCCCGTTCGGCGCTGCCGGCGAGCTCCCGTACATCTCCACCTCTCCCGAGGACGCATTCTGCGTCACCGAGAACCCGGACCGCACGCCTGCTGAGCAGGAAGCTCTGGAGATCTTCTTCAACTGGCTGTTTGAAGGCGAGAACTTCCAGCTGATCCAGAACGCCCGCGGCACTGTCCCCGTCATCACTTCCATGACCGAGGATCAGATCGTTCTGCCCGATGCTATGATCCCAGTTGCTGCTGAAATGGGCTCCGCTCCGTTCGTCCTCATGGGCTTCAACCTCTACAGCGCCGAATTCAAGGATGCTGTCATGGCGAAGATCCAGGGCGTTCTGACCGGCGACAACACTGCGGAAGACGCCGTTGCCACCATGTGGTCCATCGAGCAGGCTTCCCCCCTCAACAAATAATCGAAAGCTCTGACCCGGCCGCTCCGGCGGCCGACGCAGAGGTTTCCCCTGTGTCCCGATTCTGCCCGGCCCATGCGTTCGTGCATGGGCCGGCTCCGGGGAGGTTCCTGCCCTCCTCCGGAGCTGCGCAGAGCGTTTTTTCCTGCATTCAGCCCATTCGCGTTACCCAACGTAACCCAGAGAAAAGAGGGATCCTATGAAACGTTCTTCCCGCGCTGGACGGCTCACGCAGCTTGAGCGCAATCAGCGGACCACCGGTATCTTCTTTATCCTGCCTTCGCTGGTGCTCTGCGCGATCTTTATGGTCGTTCCCCTGATCAATGTCATCCGCTACAGTCTCACCGACTGGGACGGACTTTCCAAGACCTACAACTTCGTCGGCCTGTACAACTACATGCACCTGCATGAGATCGAGGGCTTCGGCGAAATGATGCTCGCCACCGTGACCTTCGCCATCGGCGTGACCGCGATCACCATCATCGTCTCGTTCCTGGCGGCGCTCGCGCTCGATAAGCGCGGCAGAGACCGTCTGCCCCGCGGGCTGATGCGCGCGCTGTGGTTCTTCCCGGCGCTGCTGTCCGGCGCGGTCGTCGGCATTCTGTGGCGCATCATGTACAACTACAACAACGGCGTTATCAACAAGATCATTACTTCCGCGGGCCTGCCGGCCGTCAACTGGCTGGAGACGCGCGGCGTTACGAATATTGCCATCATCATCGGCGCGGCCTGGGTCCAGATCGGCCTTTGCGTGGTGGTCTTCCTGGCCGGCCTGCAGTCGATCCCACAGGAAATGTATGAGGCCGCTTCCATCGACGGCGCGACCCCCTCGCAGCAGCTGAAAAACATCACGATCCCGATGATGGCCTCCTCCATCACGATCAACGTCATCACCACCACGATCGCGGCGTTCAAGGCCTACGAGCTGCCGTATCTGATCTCGAAGGGTCTGCCCGGCCATTCGACGCTTTTGATCACACAGAGAATTTTCTTCTTCGGCTTCCAGGCGTTCGACTACGGACGCGGCTCCGCGCTGTCGGTCGTGCTGCTGCTCATCATCGCGCTGATCTCTCTCGTTCAGCTCGTCGTGCTTCGTAAGAGGGAGGATATTTTCTGATGAAAAAACAAAAGAAACTCCACTCGTTTATCGAAGAGCTTGTGCTCGCTTTGTGCACGATCATCATGCTGGTGCCGATCTACTATCTGGTGCTCGGCGCGTTCAAAGACCGCAAGGATATCATCAAATATCCGCTGCTCCTGACAAAAGAGCTGTTCACGCTCGAAAACTTCCCCTACGTTATCAACAAGATGAAATACTGGCAGGCGCTGGCGAACACGGTCACCATCACGCTCGCGTCGCTGGTCATCGTCATCATCTGCGCGTCGCTGGCCGGCTTTGCCATCGCCCGGATCCGCAGCAAGCTTTTCCGCGGCTACTACAGCGTGCTCGTCACGCTGATGGTCATCCCGTTCATCGGCTGTCTGCTCCCGCTGACCGTACAGGCCACGCGCCTTGGCACCTACGACTCCATCTGGGGCTGTATCCTGATCCAGTCGGCGTGGAACATGCCGTTTGCGACGTTTTTGTTCGCGGGCTTCATGCAGAGCCTGCCGCGCGAATTGGAGGAAGCGGCCTACATTGACGGGTGTACGACGCTGGGCGTCTACTCCCGCGTGTTCCTGCCGCTGCTGACCCCGGTCACCGCGACCTGCGCCATCCGCTGCGGCGTCGGCATCTGGAACGACTATCTGGTCTGCCGCTCCCTGCTGAACGAAAACAAGAACCCGACGCTGATGGTCGGTATCAACGGCTTCTTCGGCGCGCGCGCCATGGAATTCGGCTATGCCTTTGCCGGTATCATCCTGGTCAGCCTGCCGATGATCATACTGTTCCTCTGCCTGCAGAAATACTTCATCAAGGGTATCGCTGCCGGCGCCGTCAAGGGCTGATATCCAGCCTTCCCGCACAAAAAGGAGAATGCACCCATGTCTTTATTCGAAGTAAAACCCTACGACCGCGAAGTCTACGAGAAGGAACTGAAGGATTTTTTGCCGCAGAAGATCCTGGACGTGCATACGCACGTCTATCTGAAGGAATTCTTCCCGCCGAAGCCCCTCGCCCCGGGCGAGGTCAAGCGCACGGTCACCTGGCCGAGCCTTGTGGCGGCGGACGATTCCATTGAGGATCTGCAGGAGACCTACCGGCTGATGCTGCCAGGCAAGGACGTCACCGCCCTCATGTTCTCCAATTCCGGCCGCAGCCAGCAGGCCAACGACTACGTGGCCGACGCCTCCCGCCGGTCCGGCTTCCCGGCGCTGTATTTCAGCGCGCCGGAGGAATCCCCGGAAGAGGTGGAGCGGCAGATCCGCAAGGGCGGCTTCCTCGGGATCAAGGGATATCTGAGCCTTTCCCCCAAGTATATCCCCGAGGCGGAGATCCGCATCTTTGACTTCTTCCCGAAGGCGCAGCTGAAGAAGATGGACGAGATGGGCGCGATCGTGATGCTCCACATCCCGCGCAACGGGCGGCTGAAAGACCCCGTCAATCTCGCGCAGATCATGGAGATCAAGCAGGAGTTCCCGAACATTCGCCTGATCATCGCGCACATCGGCCGGGCTTACACGAAAGAAGACGTCGGCAATGCCTTTGAAACGCTCGACCAGGCGCCGGATCTCATGTATGACTTCTGCGCCAACTGCTGCGAGTACGCCATCACGGAGGTCATCCGCCACGCGGGCGTCAAGCACGTCATGTACGGCACGGACATGCCCATCCTGCGCATGCGCACCCGCCGCATCGAGGAAAACGGCACCTACATCAACCTCGTTCCCCCCGGACTCTACGGTGACCCGAAGCAGGACAAGCACCTGCGTGAGGTCTCGGCGGAGGAGGCGGAGAAGATCACGTTCTTCCTGTATGAGGAGCTGCTGGCGTTCAAGCGCGCAGCCAAGACGCTGGGGCTTTCCCGTCAGGACATCGAAGATATCATGTACAACAACGCGCACGACCTGATCGAAGGCGCACGCAAGTCTATCTACGGCTGAGGCCGGGAGGTCAAACAGTTTTATGGCTTTATTTGAAGTCACGCCGTATGATCGCAGGATCTACGAAGAAGAGCTGAAGGATTTTCTGCCGCAGAAGATCCTCGACGTGCACACGCACGTCTGGCTGGACAAGTATCTCGACCACAAGCCCCTCGCCCCGGGCGAGGTGAAGCGGACGGTCACGTGGCCGAGCCTCGTTGCGCTCGACAACTCCATTGAGGACCTGCAGGAGACCTACCGGCTGATGCTGCCGGGCAAGGACGTCACCGCGCTCATGTTCACCAGCCGCGGCGCGTGGGACAAAAACAACGCCTACGTGGCCGAGTGCTCCCGCAGGACCGGCTTCCCCGCGCTCTACTACAGCCGCCCGGAGCAGTCTCCGGAGGAGCTGGAGCAGGAGATCCGCAAGGGCGGGTTCCTGGGGCTCAAGTCCTACCTGAGCCTGTCCCCCAAGTACCTGCCGGAGGCGGAGATCCGCATCTTTGACTTCTTCCCGAAAGCACAGCTGAAAAAAATGGACGAGCTGGGCACGATCGTGATGCTGCACATCCCGCGCAACGGACGGCTGAAAGACCCCGTCAATCTCGCGCAAATCATGGAGATCAAGCAGGAGTTCCCGAACATCCGCCTGATCATCGCGCACATCGGCCGGGCCTACACCAGGGAAGACGTCGGCAACGCTTTCGAGACGCTCGACAAGGCGCCGGATCTCATGTACGATTTCTGCGCCAACTGCTGCGAATATGCCATCACCGAGGTCCTGCGCCATGCAGGCCCGAAGCACGTCATGTACGGCACGGACATGCCCATCCTGCGCATGCGGACGCACCGCATCGAGGAAAACGGCACCTACATCAACCTCGTTCCCCCCGGCCTCTACGGCGACCCAAAGCAGGACCGTCACCTGCGCGAGGTATCCGCGGAGGAGGCGGAGAAGATCACCTTCTTCCTGTATGAAGAGCTGCTGGCGTTCAAGCGGGCGTGCAAGACGCTGGGCCTGACGAAGCAGGACGTGGAAGACATCATGTACAACAATGCGCATGACCTGATCGAGGGCGCGCGCAAATCCATTTACGGTTAAAGACTGGAGAGCGAACGATATGAAAAAGATCAAAGTCGGCTATCTACCTCTGTACATCAAGCTGTATGACGATTCCAACCCGCATTACCGCGACCCGATGGTCGATTACATGCACATGCTCATCAAGATGCTCGAAAGCCAGGGCCTTGAGGTCGTTCTGGCGGACGAGGTCTGCCGCATCAAGCCGGAGTTCGACCGGGCGGCGAAGAAGTTCAACGACGCCGGCGTCTCCGCCGTCATCACGCAGCATCTGGCCTACTCCCCTTCCCTGGAGTCCATTGAGGCGCTGCTGAGCCTTGACGCGCCGATCATCGTCTTCGACACCACGCCCGACTATCAGCTGCTGAAGGTCGCCAACTACAAGGGCTGCATCAGCGCCAACCACGGCATCCACGGCGTGCAGGATATGTGCAACCTGCTCAAGCGGAACGGTAAGCCGTATTATCTCTGCGTCGGCCATGCGCTGCACAGCGAGGTCGTCTCCGAGGTCGTGGGCATGTGCCGCGCGGCTGCGGTCAAGAAGGCGTTCCAGACCGAGAAGGTCGGCTCCGTCGGCGGCTCGTTCACCGGCATGGGTGACTTCCTCGTCTCCGACGAGCGCTATAAGAACGACATCGGCGTCGAGGTCCAGTATATGACCACCGAGGTCGTGAAGGAGTATCTGCCGAAGGTCACCGAGGAGGAGATCGACGCGGAGCTCGCGTACGACGCGGCGCATTACGATTCCGACATCACCTTCCAGGCCGAATACCGCGAAGCCACCCGCTCCGGCCTTGCCGTCCGGAAGTGGATGCAGGACAACGGCCTGCACGCCGCGACGGTCAACTTCCTCACGCTCGATATCTGCGGCCTGCCGAAGATGCCGTTCATCGAGTGCTGCAAGATCATGGAGCGCGGGCAGGGCTACGCCGGTGAGGGCGACGTGCTGACGGCCGGTCTGGTCGGCGCGCTGCTGCAGGTCTATCCCAACACGACCTTTACCGAGATGTTCTGCCCGGATTGGGAGCAGGACGTCATCCTCCTGAGCCACATGGGCGAAAGCAACCCGAAGCTGGCGCAGTGGAAGCCGCTCATCAGCGACTGCCCGTTCAACTACAACTCCTGCGGCGACACCACCGCCATGTACAACTGCCTGCGCAAGGGCAAGGCCGTGTACGTCAACCTCGCGCCCATGCAGGATCATTTCAACCTCATCGTCTCCGATGTGGCGATGCTGGACGAGGGTCTCGAGCGCGGCGCTTACCGCCACAGCACGCAGGGCTGGATGAAGCCGTGCAAGCCGCTGCCGCAGTTCCTGAAGGAATTCTCCCTGGCCGGCGGCACGCACCATTCCGCCCTGGTCTACGACGCCAACATCGAGGAGATCAAGGCGTTCGGCACCATGATGGGCTTCGAGGTCATCGAGATCAAATAATGCATGCGCGTTCAGGCCCGGCGCATCCGGGTCTGAACGCGCATGTCCGGAAGAGGACTAGGCATGAACGTTGAACTTCTCAAGCAATTAGGAAATATCGGCCAGATCGCCGGGATCCGCGAATCGCGGCTGCTGCGCGGCCGCGGCGAGGGCATTGCCATCGCGGAATTCTACAACGCGGCGGGTCTGCGCTTTACGGTCGTTCCGGACCGGTGCATGGATCTGTTCGATCTGAGCTACAAGGGCGTCAATCTGGGCTTCCAGAGCAAAAACGGCCTGACCTCGCCGCAGGCCTTCTGCCCGTCGGACGGGGAATTCTCCGAGCAGTGGCCGGGCGGCATGCTCGTGACCTGCGGTCTCGGCAATGTCGGCGGCCACGCCACGAACGGCGGCCAGTTCCCCACGCACGGCCGCATCTCCCACGTCCCGGCGCAGAATTTCGGCACCGAGACCTACTGGGACGGCGAGCGGTATCTGCTGCGTGCCCGCGGCGAGGTACACCAGACGAAGATGTACAGCCGGCACCTGTCCATCCGCCGCACCATTGAGACGGAGCTGAACAGCCGCGTCATCCGCCTGCACGACGTGCTTACGAATTTTGAGGCCGAGGACGAGCCGTATATGCTGCTCTACCACTTCAACTTCGGCTATCCCCTGCTGCAGGCCGATACGCTGGTCGAAGCTTCGAAGGCGGAGCGCACGCCGATGAACGAGCTTTCGACGGACTATCATCACATGATGGCCCCGGTCGACGGCCGCGGCGAGGAGCTGTACTTCCGCACGAACCTCGGCAGCCGCGCCTGCGGCGTGGTGTACAACGAGCGGCTGGAGCTCGGTGCGTACGTCGCGTTCGACACGGCGAATCTGCCCAACATGGTGCAGTGGAAGATGATGAAATCGCACGACTATGTGCTGGCGCTCGAGCCGTGCAACACGTTCGGCATCAACCGCGACGAGGCCGCGAAGGAGGGCAAGCTCGCCGTCCTGCCCGCGTACGCGAGTGTGGAGAATCATCTGGAGCTCGGCGTGCTGGACGGGCTGACGGAGATCCGGAGCTTCCTGCGCCAGCTGTAAGGGATCCCTGCTATGAAAGATTTTGACCTGTCCGCCTTTCTCGCGGACCTGCGCACGCTGTGCGCCATCGACAGCGGCCATTTCAACGCCCCCGGCACGGCGGCTGTCGCAGATTTCTTTGAAAGCCGGTACCGGGCACTGGGTCTTAAGACCGAGCGGCGGTACTATGACAATAACGACTTCGCCCCCTTCCTGACCGCGCGCAACTCTGAGGACGAGCAGATCGACGTGCTGTTTGTGGCACACATGGACACGGTCTTCCCCGTCGGCACCGGCGCGCAGTGGCCGCTGGAGGTGGACGCTGACGGACTTGCCCACGGGCCGGGCTGCATCGACTGCAAGGGCGGCTGCCTGAGCCTGTATTATCTGCTGCGGCAGATGCTGCAGGCGGGCGACTGCCGGTTCCGCTTCTGCGTGGCCATGAACAGCGACGAGGAGCGCGGCTCGGCCTATTCCCGCCCGTATTTTGAGGCGCTTGCGCAGAAAAGCCGCTACTGCTTCGTCTTTGAGCCGGGGCGGCCCAACGAGGAATTTGTCTCGCAGCGCAAGGGCGGCGCAAACTACATCTTCAAATGCCACGGCATCTCCGCGCATTCCGGCGTTGAGCCGGAGAAGGGCGCGAGCGCCATTCTGGAGCTGTCGCGGTGGGTGAATGAGCTTTACAAGCTCAACGACTTTGCCGCCGGGACGACCGTCAACGTCGGCCGCTTCGACGGCGGCGGCGACAACGGCGCCGTACCCGACTATGCCGAGTGCACGCTCAGCTACCGCTATCTCGATGCCTCCGCGCTGGACCGGCTGGAAGCCCTTCTGCAGCGGATGCAGGCCGAGCCCTTCGACCCGCGCACGCACATGGAGATCATCCAGAAGTCCCTGCGCCCGGCCATGCAGCCGCACGTGGCGACCTATGCCCTGCTCGACGAGCTCGAGCGCGCGGGAGAAGCGGTCGGCCAGAAGGTCACGTGCCTCGTGACCGGCGGCGGCTCGGACGGCAATTTTATCTCGCATTACGGCGTTGCCACGCTGGACGGCTGCGGCCCCTGCGGCGGCAAGATGCACACCCGTGAGGAATATCTCATGACAAAAACCGTAGAGCAGCGGCTCGACCTCATGTACGTGCTGCTGACACGCCTGTTTCGGAGGTGCCCGGATTGAAATTGGAACAGCAGCAGGAGCTGATGGCGCGGCTGTCGATCATGCAGAAGCTGTCGCTGGCCGAGGCCATGGAGATCCTGAATGTCTCGGAGTCGACCATTCGCCGCATTTTTGCGAAAATGGAGAAGGAGGGCGTCGCCATCCGCACCCACGGCGGCATCCAGAGCGCCAGCGGCGCTATGACGCGCTACTCCTTTGAGTATGGAACAAAAACGAATATCGAGAAAAAGACGGCGATCGCGCGCGAGGCCTGCAAGCTGCTGAAAAACGGCGACGTGATCTTCTGCGACACCGGCACGACGACGCAGTGCTTCTGCGCCGAGCTCGTGTGCCGCATCAAGCGGGAGGGGCTGAACGTCAAGCTCTATACCAATTCGCTGGCCAATCTGGAGCTGCTCTCGCCCTATATGCCCGTGACGCTCATCGGCGGCGAATACCGCCCGAACCGCAAGGATTTCTGCGGCTATCTGACCGATCAGGCGCTGACGGGGCTGTATTTCAGCAAGAGCTTTGTCGGCGCGGACGGCTGCGTCCACGGCCGGCAGTTCACCACGACGGACTTTGATACCGCCCGGATGAACCAGATCGCCATGCGCAACACCGACCAGAATATCATGCTCGTCGATTCGTCCAAATTTTCCGTCTCGGCGCATGTCGCGTATGCGCCGCTGGAAATGCTGCACACCATTGTCACCGACACCGGCATCCGCCCGGAGATGCTCGCGCAGCTCAAAAGCTCGCACGTCCGGGTGATCTGCGCAGACGTATCCAAGCCGTCTGCGGACGAAACATAAACGTGTATCTCCCTCCGAAAGAAACCGAAGAGAAGAAAGGAATCTCGTTATGAAACCAGTCATTCGCACCCCGTATTTTGAGGTTGGAACGAAAAACTATGTGTACGGCGATCAGCTTTTGGAGTACGCCATGGCAGCAGATAAAGCTGCTGAAAAATATGATATCGACGTGCTGTTCATCTGCCCGGCGCTGGAGGTCCGCCGCGTGGCGGAAAACACGAAGCACCTGTTCGTGCTGGCGACGTATATGGACACGCTCCGCCCCGGCCGCGGCTGCGCGGATATCCTGCCGGAGGGCTTGAAGGCTGCCGGTGCGGTCGGCGTGATGATCAACCACTGCGAAAAGCCCATGAGCCTGCCGCAGATGAAAAAGACCATCGACCGCGCGCGGGAGCTGGACTTCCTTGTCTTCGCCTGCGCCGATACGCTGGATGAAGCCAAGGCCATCGCCCAGCTGCACCCCGACATCATCAACCCCGAGCCCTCCGAGATCATCGGCGGCGGCAAGGGCGCGAGCCCCATGGCATACGTCCGGGATTCCATCAAGGTCATCAAGGAGATCGACCCCAACATCATGGTCGAGCAGGCCGCCGGCATCACCTGCGGGCAGGCGGTCTATGACTTCATCATGGCAGGCTCGGAAGCTGCGGGCGCAGCCTCCGGCATCATGAACGCCGCAGACCCCATCGCCATGATCGACGAAATGATCGCCGCCACGCGCCGTGCGGCGGACGATCTGAAAAAACAGGAGGGCTGATATGGTTTACAGAGAAAGTTTGAAGCTCCAGTCGCGTGACCGCGCGGTGTCGTTTCACGATGTGACCCAGCAGGTCAAGGAGATCGCCGCGAAGTCCGGCATGAAAAACGGCATCTGCGTCGTCTACTCGCACCACACCACCTGCTCCGTCATCACGCAGGAATGCGCGTTCGACATGTCCATGACGGGCCTCGAGACGCTGCAGCAGGATCTGGTCAACGTCTTTGAGGAGTGGATCCCCACCTGCCGGTATGAGGGCATGTATCTGCATCCCGGCCGCAAGGCGCTGGACTTTGCCGAGTCCGTCGGCGAGGACAACTTCGGCTGCCACAACACCGACGCGCACCTGCGCTCGTCCATCATCGGCCGGAACGTCACCATCGTGATGGAGGACGGCGAGCTGGACCTCGGCGAATTCGGCCGCATCCACTTCATCGACTGGGATCAGACCCGCGCGCGCAAGCGCACCGTGCAGGTCATGCTGATCGGCGAGTAAGGCCGCGAATTTATCATACGATTTATATTTGGAGGTCAAACACAATGGAATTCAAGGTTTATCAGAAAGAACTCGAGCTGCAGTCCCGTGGGTGGATCCCCACCTTCCACGACGTTTCCCGTGAGGTCGTCGAGATCGTCAAGGAGTCCGGCATCAAGAACGGCACGGTCTGCATCGCGTCCCATCACACCACCTGCTCCGTCATGATCCAGGAATGCTCCCATGATATCGACTCGTTCGATCTGGAATACCTGCAGCACGACCTGCTCGACATCATGCGCAAGATGATCCCCGACTTCGCCGAGGAGCATCAGTACCGCCATCCCGGCCCCATCCATACGCAGTTCGGCCGCTACGTCAATGAGCCGGGCGACTACACCAGCATGAACACCGACGGCCATCTGCGCTCCGTCTTCTTCGGCCGCAGTGAGACCATGACCATCAAGGACGGCGTCCTCGATGGCGGCGAGTTCGCCCACATCTACTTCATCGACTGGGACCACGTCCGCGCCCGTCATCGTCAGCTGAACGTCACCGTCATGGGCACGACGGAGGATGTCAATGACCGCAAGTTCCACGGCGGTCAGACCATCAACACCCTCCGCAAATACACCGACGAAGAAAAAGCCCACGACATCCACTACACCCTCCAGCTCGACGCGAGAGAGTTCTGAGAAGTCCTTTCATCGCCCGAACCCGGCCAGCCGGGTCCGGGCGATTTTTTTATGGTTTCCCTCTTGACATCAGTTGTCTACTCGTGTAGAATTGCATTACATTCTACACGAGTAGACAGGAGGTTTTACACATGGACATTCCAAAGATCCATGAGGGCGAATACCGCTTCTGCCTGATCCTATGGAAGCACGAGCCGGTCACCGCAGCGCAGCTGGCGAAGCTTTGTCAGGAGCAACTGGGCTGGAAGCGGACGACGACCTACACCATCATCAAGCGGCTGGGCGAGCGCGGGATCCTGAAAAACGAGAACGGGCTCGTCACCGCGCTGGTCTCCCGGGATGAAGCGCAGGCCTGTGAGATCGACGAGCTGGTCGAGAAAAAGTTCGAGGGGTCTCTGCCGACCTTCATCGCCGCGTTTACCAGGCGGCAGGATCTGTCGGACCGGGAGCTGGACGAGGTCCAGCAGATGATCGACCGCATCCGGAGAGGAGAGACACGATGAATACAGCCTTGTTCAGCGGCTCCGATCTGGACGTCGTCTTTTCCCTCGTCCTTACCATGAGCCTCTCGGCCAGCTGGATCGCGGCAGCGGTGCTGGTGCTGCGGCTGTGCCTGAAGCGGGCGCCGAAGTGGGTAAACGTGCTGCTCTGGGGCATCGTCGCGGTGCGGCTGGTGCTGCCGGTCTCCATCGAAAGCCCACTGAGTCTGCTGCCGCGCACGGAGGCCATCCTCCCGGCCGTCACGGCGCAGCCGATCCAGGCCGGGACGGCTCCGGCGGTCGGCGGCGCAGCAGCGATCGCCTCCGGCGCGGCCATGCGCAGTCAGCCGGGCCGGACCACGATCCTGGCGTGGGTCTGGCTCGTGGGGATCGCCGTGCTGCTTCTGTACACCTGGATCAGCACGCAGCGGCTGCGGCGCAAGGTCCGCGAGGCCGTCCGCCTGCAGGGCAATATCTACGAGACCGAGCACATCGCCTCACCGTTCGTGCTCGGCGTGCTCCGGCCGCGGATCTATCTGCCCTACCACATGGACAGCCGCGACCGGGAGCAGGTCATCGCCCACGAGCAGGCGCATCTGCGCCGCGGGGATCACGTGTGGAAGCCGCTGGGCTTTCTGCTGCTGACGATCCACTGGTTCAATCCCCTGCTGTGGCTCAGCTATGTGCTGCTGTGCCGGGATATCGAGCTGGCGTGCGACGAAAAAGTGATCAAACATCTGGACTGCGGACAGCGGGCCGACTATATGCAGGCCCTTGTCACGTGCAGTGTGAACCGCCGCAGAATTGCGGCCTGCCCGCTCGCCTTCGGCGAGATCGGGGTAAAGGAGCGTGTAAGATCTGTGATGAACTACAAAAAACCGACTTTCTGGATCATTCTTCTGGCCGTCGCCGCCTGCGTTGTCCTGGCCGTCTGCTTTCTGACGAATCCGATCGGCTTCCGATATGACGCGGCAGCCGACCCTATCGTCTCTGCAAAGTATTTTGACGCGCGAAATCACACCGACCCGATCGCTGTGGATCTGTCCGCGGCCCAGATCGACGAGCTGAGCTCCCGGCTGGACGGACTGAAAAACGCGAAAACGAGCGATACCCTCGCCGGTTGGACGCCGATGTATCAGATCAGCGCGCAGCTGCAGGATGGGTCCTATATCCGGGCCAACGGATATTCCAGCGCGGACGACACGCAGGTGGATATCGAATGGAACGGCGTGCACTATCTGGTGACCGACCGGGAGTTTCAGGACTATCTGAGCCGGGTCTGTGTCGGCGTGGACGTTGCAGCGGCGGAGGAGGCCTCTGCAAGGGAAACGCCCGCCCTGCCCGCGGATACGAACGCGGCGGAGCCGGAACAGCCCGCCGAAAGCGATGCGCTGGGAGAGAAGCTGGCCGAAACGGAAACCAAAGCGGAAGCCCTCGACCACGATCCGGTGCTGGACGACGCGATCAGCAAAGCAGTCCTGGATCATTACGCGGACGCCGTGCAGCCCGGGCAGATCCATGTGGAGAGCCACGTCCTTCTGGCGCAGGACGACAGCAGCGCCGACACGATCACCGTATATCTGCTCGTCCTGCAGGAGACATACAGCGCAGACGGCGAGACGCTCACGATGGAAAACGGCAGCTACGTCCCCACGGCCATCACATTCTCTCTCAGCACCTCCAGCGGCCCCACCCCGCTTGAATACTGGGAGCCCAGCGACGGCAGCTATTCCGACGACATCCGCGCCAAATTCCCCGCCGCCGCAGCCGACGAAGCCCTGAACGACCAGGCCTACATCGACGCCCTTCGCTCCGCCTGCGAAGAACAGGCCCAAAAAGCACGGACAAGCACGCAGGGGTAAAGTCCCTTCCTGCCGGAAGCGCAAATACAGATAACAGCATGAAAAACCCGATGTGCGGTGCACATCGGGTTTTTCGGAGGGAAATTTGTCTGTCTGTATTACTTGCGTACTTCTACGCCGGTAATTCGTTCATAGTATTTGAGGATCGCGCTGTGGTCGCTCTGGCCGTCGCCGTTGTTGTGCAGCCACTGCAGCATCTCCTGCACCTGCGCGGTCAGCAGCATCGGCGTGCCGAGGCCGTGGCCGGTATCGAGGGCGTTGTTGAGGTCCTTGATATGCAGGTCGATCTTGAAGCCGGGCTTGAAGTTGCCGTCCATCATCATCGGGACCTTCGCATCCATGACCGTCGAACCGGCCAGACCGCCGCGGATGGCCGCGAAGACCTTCTCCGGGTTGACACCGGCCATGGTCGAGAGCGAGTACGCCTCGGCGCAGGCCGCGATGTTGCAGGCGACGATGATCTGGTTGGCCAGCTTCACGGTGTTGCCCGCGCCGTTGACGTCACCGCAGTGGACCACGGACGCGCCCATGACCTTCAGCAGGTCGAAATACTTGTCAAACAGTGCCTTCGGGCCGCCGCACATGATCGACAGCGTGCCGTCGATGGCCTTGGGCTCGCCGCCGGAGACCGGCGCATCCATCATATGGATACCGGCCTTTTCGCACTCCGCCGCGATCGCCTTGGACTCCAGCGGGGCGATGGAGCTCATGTCGATGACATCCAGACCCTCGTGCGCGCCTTCGGCCACGCCGCCCTTGCCGAGCACGGCTGCGCGCACATGCGGGGAATTGGGCACCATGGTGATGACGACATCGCTCTTCGAGGCAACGTCCGCATTGCTCTCGCCGCGGGCTGCGCCGCAGAAGACGACGTCATCGAGCGCTTCCTTCGCAAACGGGTCAAACGCCGTCACTGCGTAGCCCGCCTTCAGCAGATTCTTGCACATGGGTCTGCCCATGATGCCAAGACCGATAAAACCAACTTTATACATACTTCAACGCATCCTTTCTGTTAGATCCAACGGTTTGTTTTTTTATTGGAGAGATAGGTCTCCAGCGGGGCCCAGCCGGTCTCGTTGAACTGGCTCAGGAGCTTCTGGGTCACGCCGTAGGTGATGAACTCCGACGGCTTCATGCCGTCCGGCTCGTAGGCGCGGACGAATTCGGGGATCTTCCTCAGCTGATCCAGGATATCCTGCGGGACCGGATTCGAGATCCGCTCCTCCTGCGGGGGATCCGCCGCGAGGATCATGTCCTGCACGCGGGTGTTGATCGTGTACAGGAGCTTGCCGCCGGCCATCTCCGTCAGGTGATAAGCGCCGCGAAGGCCGGCCGGCATGATGACCGCGTCATAGCCGCGCTGTTCAAAAATCTGATAGGTGCGCTTGGCTACGGCGAGGCCAGCCATCGTGATGACCGACTCATCCAGACCAAGCTTCATATCCTGCGCAACATCGCGCAGATAATCGTCCAGACGGCCGACCTGCTGCACGACGATGCACAGCGGGGGTTTTACGCCCGCGGCCAGCGCCTTCTGCTTGCCACGCGCATAGGCCTCGGCCACGGCGATCGCCTGCGAGACGGAGACATTGATCGTGGCGCAGATGGGAATGCCCTCTTCTGCCAGATGCTCGATCACCTCGATACCGGCCGCGGTCGCGGGAAGCTTGACGGCGATATTTTCCGCCCATGAGTGGACGCGCCGCGCCTGCGCGAGCATGCCCTCGGCGTCGCCGGCCCGCGTGGGGTTCAGCTGGCCGAGCGCGTAGCCGTCCGCGCCGTTCGTCCGCTCGTAAACCGGGCGGACCTTTTCCGCCGCATAAGTCGCAACGAGTTTCAAAAGCGCCTCTGCGCGTGCTTCCGGCTCAAAATCGTCGCCGAGCGCCACGACCTTCGGGTTCCAGAATTCCGGCTGGGACTGGAACGAGCGGAAGGTCAGGACCGGGTTCGTCGTCACGCCGGTCGCGCCGCGCCGGATCGCCAGCTCGATCTCATCCGGGTTGCCAGAGTCGTGCCACCACCGGGTCGGGGTGCACTGGTTGATCCACTCCAAATAGTTCATATCGGTACCTCTGCTCAGAATTTAAAATTGACCAGCGGGTTCCAGCCGTCGTTGATAAACTGATCGGTCGTACGGTTGGCAGAGCCGAAGGTGATGAACTGCTCGCGGGTCATGCCGTCCTCGAGATAGGCCTTGCGGAACTCCGGCATGGTCATCAGGCGGTCGATCACGTCCTGCGCGACCGGAACATCGATGCGTTCTTCGCACTTCGTGTCGCTCGGGAGCATCTTGACGATCTTCGGGGCAATGGAGAAGATCATCTTTGCGCCGGCCAGCTCAATGATCTGGTTTGCGCCGCGGCAGCCCGCGGGCATCAGGTAGGTGTCATAGCCGCGCTCGTTGAAGATGCGGTAGGCTTTTTTCAGGCAGGCGATACCGGCTTGGGTGATATCGCTCTCGCTGACGGCTGCGCCGCTGTCGTGCGCAACGTCGCGCAGGTAGTCATCCAGACGGCCGCACATCAGAACGGCAATGGTCAGGCCCGGCCTGATGCCGTTCTGCTTTGCGCGCTCCTTGCCGCGGGCTGCAGCCTCGCCGACGGCGAGGACCTGCGGGACGGTGAAGCTGACGGTGGCTGCGACGTTCAGGCCCAGCGCCGCGCATTCCTCATACGCCTTGATACCGGCGTTGGTCGCGGGCATCTTGACCACGATATTCGGCGCCCAGGAGGCGAGGATCTTCGCCTGATCGATCATATACTCCGCATCGCCGGTCTTGTTGGGGTTCGTCTGCGCGCAGACATAGCCTTCGCCGGGGACGCCCTTTTTGAAGATCGGGCGGGTCTGCTCAGCATAATAGCCGGTCACGCACTGCATGAGCGCGTAGACCTTCTCGTCGCCCTTCAGATCCTGCGGGATGGCCGCGAGGCGCTCGGCCCAGAATGCACGGTCGCCGTTCAGCGTGGACTGGATCAAAAACGGGTTGGTCGTCATGCCGGTGGCGCCGTTGGCAAAAGCAGCCTGCTGCTCTGCGCGGACGGCGGAATCATGCCAGTAGATAGACTTTGTCTGGCTGCTGAACCACTGCAGGTATTTATGTTCGTTATTCATAACTATGTGTCTCCTTTGCGGATCCGGCCGCAATGCCGGACCGGGTACGATCAATGTGTAGTTGGTATTGGCTGCGCAGCGGATGCGCCGCCGGTCGACTCGCGGACCACGAGCTTGCTCTGCAGCAGGATCTCCCGCGCGGGAGAAGCCGGCTTTTTGATGCGCTCGACCAGCAGCTGCGCGCTGGTCATGCCGATCTCGTAGAGCGGCTGGGCGATGGTCGTCAGGGGCGTTTTCAGATAGGCGCCGAATTCGATGCCGTCGTAGCCGGTCACGCGGATCTGCTCCGGGATGCGGATGTGCGCGGCATGCAGCGCCTCGATGACGCCGATGGCGACCGTATCGCAGCCGCAGACGATCGCGTCTGGCAGAACCGGCAGGGCGAGGATCTCCCGCACCGCGGCAAGGCCCGCTTCCACGCTGACCTCGACCTCGAAGTTGGGGAAAGACTCCAGGCTGAGGCCATATTCGCGCAGAGCGCTGGCATAGCCGTCACTGCGTTCGCGGCTGGAACGGGAATCCTGCAGGTGCAAGAACACCGGCCGTCTGCAGCCCTGGGCGAGCAGATGCGATACGACCTCGTAGCCACCGTCATAGTTGTTGTTCAGGACGGCATCGGCGGTATTCTGGCCGCGCTCGCCATGACGCATGGCGATCACGGTCGGAATGCCGAAGCCCTGGATCCACATGAGCCGCTCCTCGGTATAGCACTTCGGGGCAACAAGGATGAGGCCGTCGATCCGCTTGTCGATCAGAGACTGGATCGCATCATATTCCAGCTCCGGCTGCTTGTCGGTGTTGGTGATGATGACGCTGTAGCCGTTTCTGCGCGCCTCGTCCTGGATCCCGCGCAGTACGCGCGCGACGACGGACTCCGCACTGTCAGACAGGACGACGCCGATGGTCCGGGTCGCCCCGGTGCGCAGACTGCAGGCCACCTGGTTCTGGCTGTAGTTCATCTGCGCGGCGATCTCCAGGATCCGCCGGCGGGTCTCATCCGAGAGCCCCTCTTTGTTGTTGAGCGCCTTGGATACGCTCATAACAGAGACGCCGGCTTCCTTTGCAACTTCTTTCAGTGTGACATTTTTCATCTTGCTCCCCCGATTTCTGCAGATCCTGTGTTCGCCGCGGCGTTTGTCTTCGATGGGTGTATCTTGCGAATGAAGTTCGAAGCTTAACGTTACCTTACGAATTATGTTAGACTATGAATCCGCAAAAATCAAGCTTCCCTTACCCAAACATGGTAATGAGTCCCGGGCAGAACACCACGATCAGCAACACCACAAAGAAGCAGCCCAGATACGGCAGCTCGCCCTTGCTGATGCGGCCCATCGGGAGGCCCGTGAAGGTGCTGGCAGCGAAGATGTTGTTCGCCACCGGCGGCGTCATGCAGCCCATGACGTTCGTCATGGTGACGATCATGCCGAGGTGCAGCAGATCGATGCCGACGGCCTGCGCGATCGGGATGAACAGCGGCAGCAGCATGGAGACCGTGGCAATGCCCTCCAGGAAGAAGCCGAAGATCAGCAGGATCACGGTGATGATGAGCAGGATCGGATAGTAGCCCAGACCCGCGCCGGTCACAGAGCTGACCAGCCAGCCGGAAATGCCGCTGACCGTAAACAGCCAGGAGAAGACCGTCGAGGTACCCATGATGAACAGGATAACGGAGCAGGCCACGGCGGAATCCCGGATGATGCGCAGGACCTCTTTCCAGGTCAGCGTCTTATAGATGAACACCGCAACGATCAGCGCGTAGACGCAGGAAACTGCGCCGGCTTCCGTCGCCGTAAAGATGCCGGAGTAAATGCCGCCCAGAACGATCACCGGCATCAGAAGCGCCAGGATCGAATGCTTGAACGAGTGCCAGACGCGCTTCCAGGAGAACTTTTCCGCCGTGACGGGCCAGTTATACTTCTTCGCCTGCACAAAAGCGATGATCGCCATCGCGATGATCAGCAGCGCGCCGACCAGGAAGCCGGAGGAGAAAAGGCTGGCAACATTCACCTGGGTCATGGTGCAGTAGACGACCATGATAATGCTCGGCGGGATGATCGGGCCGAGACCGCCGGCAACGGCGACGAGGCCTGCAACCTGATAATCCGGATAGCCGCGCTTGACCATCTCGGGGTACATCATGCTGCCGATGGCAATGACCGTCGCCGGGCCGGAGCCGGACAGGGCCGCGAAGAACGCGCAGGCCAGGATCACAACGATCGCCAGACCGCCGCGGATATTGCCGACGAGCGCTTCACAGAACTCCGTCAGCCGCTTGGAGATGCCGCCCTCCGACATCAGGTTGCCGCCGAGGATAAACAGCGGGATCGCCATGATGGAGAAGGAGTTGAGCGCCGTGAAGATTTTCTGGCTGATGACCGTCAGCGGGTAGCCAAGGATGATCAGGCAGACCGTCGCGGCGATGCCGAGGCAGAAGGACACGGGGACCTTCATGATCAGAAGGAGTGCGAACATGCCGAACAGGATCAATGCGAGCGTACCGGTATCCATTATGCGCAGCCTCCTTCCTCATCGGTCTGTTCCCGCTTCTGCAGCAGGATGTGGAAAAAATTATAGACTTCAAACAGGAACATCAAAAACAGGCTGATCGGCAGGATCAGATACACGATCCACATCGGGACGTTCAGCGCGGGCGCGATCTGGCCGTTCGTGATGTTGCTCGCCACGAACTGCACAGCGTAATAGCCGGAAACGCCGGCAAAGGCGCCGCTGATGATGCAGCCGAGGCATTCGACGATCTTCTTGGGGACAAAGGACAGCTTGCTGACGACGGCGTCGACCGCCATCTGCTTGCCCTTGCGCAGGCCGAGCTCAGAGCCGAGCAGCGCCATCCAGACCATGGAGAACCGGGACAGCTCTTCTGTCCAACCCAGGGGGATCTTGAAAATGTTCCGGTTCAGGACCTGGAAAAAGCAGAAGGTGAGCATGATGATGAATGTGGCCGTGCAGACGACCGATTCGATCCCGGCAAGCACCTTGAGCACTTTCTTCATAGACATTTCTCCTTACCTAGACAAGTGGCGTGCCTGCCTGCCGGAGCAGGCAGGCACGGGATATTCGGGATATCAGGTGTTTCTGATCTTCTCCATGATGTCTGCGGGCAGCTTGTCTGCATACTTTTCGTAGACGGGCTCGACCTTCGCCTGCAGCTCAGCCTTGTCCAAATCGATGAATTCCACGCCTTTTTCCTTCAGCGCGTCGACAGCGTCGCTGTTCTGCTGGGCGACCAGATCCCGCTGGAAGCTGATGCAGTTTGCAGAAGCGTCGAGGATGATCTGCTGCTGTTCGGCAGTCAGGCTCTGGAAGATTTTCTCTGCCATCATGATGACGCAGAAGCCGTAGAAATGCTCGGTGTTGATGATGTAGGGAGCGACCTCATACATCGACTGGTTCAGAACGTAGGAGTAGCAGTTTTCAGCCGCGTCGATGACGCCGGAGGAGAGGGAGCTGTAGACCTCGGAAGAGGACATCGGGGTGGGCAGGCAGCCGAGTGCCTCAAAGGTGGCGGTGTGCAGGTCGGACTGCATGGTGCGGATCTTCAGGCCCTTCAGGTCGTCGACGGTCCGGACGGCCTTGGAGCTGTAGATGTTGCGGAACGCGGTGTCCATCCAGCCCAGGACACGGATGCCCTGCTTTTCGATGCTGGCGTCGCCGATGATCTGGCCGACCTCGCCGTCAACGACAGCGTGCGCATGGTCTGCATCCCGGAAGATGAAGGGCGCGTCGACATAGTAGAACTCGGGAACGAACTGGCTCACTGCCGCAGTGGATGCGAAGGTGCACTCGATGGTGCCGAGCTGCATGCCTTCGATCGTGTCGGTGGCATTGCCCAGCTGCGCGTCGCCGTACAGCTCGACCTGAACAGCGCCGTTGGTCTTTTCTTCAACTTCCTTTTCGAACTGTTCCAGGGCAATGTAGTACGAGGAAGACTGGGTGTCGTCGCAGGCGAACTTCAGGGTGACCGTGTCACCGGAGGCTTCCGTTTCGGGCGTGGTGGCGGCATCGGTGGATGTGGTCTCCGCAGCGGCGGGTTCGGTCTTGCTGGTGGTATCCTGCTTGGCAGGGGCGGCGCAGGCCGCGAGGCCGAGCACCAGGATGACTGCCAGAAGCAGCGCGGTCAGTTTTTTCATGATGTTTCCTCCAAAATGATTTGTGTGTGATATTTGGTTTTGAACAGGGGCGTCCCCCTGGTTCATACGTTCAGCCTACGCTTGCCTCGAGCCCGAGGCTGTGCAGGATCTCCAGCCGCCGGTCCAGCTCCTGCTGCGTCAGCGGCTCGCGTTCCTTCGGCAGGCGGCCGGCAAAGCACTTGATGTACTTCGGCACGCCGAGCCGGTGGAAATTCAGGATCTCCACACGCGGGATCTTACAGGACGCGATGAAGCGTCCGATGCTTTCGACCTCCGCCTCATCCGTGTTGAAGCCGGGGATCATCGGCACACGCGCGAGGATCTTCGCGCCGTTTTCCGCGAGCTTGCGGATGTTATCGAGCAGCATCTGCGCATCGCCGCCAGTCTCGGCGCGCAGCTTGACCGGGTCGGTGTGCTTGACGTCGCAGAGATATTCGTCTATGTAGGGCAGGGTCTGGCGGATCTTATCCCAGCTGCAGGCGCTGCAGGTCTCGATCGAGGTATGGATCCCCGCCTCCTTACAGCGCTTGAGCAGCTCGACCAGAAATTCCGTCTGCACGACGGCTTCGCCGCCGGTCACGGTCAGCCCGCCATTGGACGTGCCGTAGAACATGGCATCCTTTTTGACGATGCGCAGGACCTCGTCCACCGTGTAGGGGCGGCCTGCGATCGTGAGCGCCTTGGCGTAGCAGACGGAGGCGCAGCTGTGGGTCTCACAGTGCATGCATCTGGCGACGTCGATCGTGTATGTGGGCTGTGTCGTGATGGCGTTTTGGGTGCAGGTCTGCGCGCAGTGGCCGCAGCCGATGCATTTCTTTTCGTCATAGAGCGGCTGCGGACGCAGCAGCTGGGACTCCGGATTACTGCACCAATCGCAGCGCAGCGGACAGCCCTTGAAGAAGACGTTGGTCCGGATGCCCTGCCCGTCGTGGACAGAGAAGCGCTGGATATCAAAGATCCATCCGATCAGCTGTTTTTCCATATCCGGCCCTCAGCAGCAGTTGTGCTGCGTGCGCTCAATGATGTCGTTCTGCAAAACCGTATCGAGCGTCGTGAACAGGACGCTGAAGCCGGCCACGCGCACGACCAGATCGCCGTATTTTTCCGGGTGCTTCTGCGCGTCGCGCAGGACCTCGCTGTCCACAACATTGTACTGCACATGCTGTGCGCCGAGGCCGAAGAAGGCGTCGGTCAGCGCGCAGAGGTTTTCCAGCCCACGCTCGCCCTTGACGGCAGAAGGATGGAACTTGACGTTCAGCAGCGCGCCGTTCGTCGCCTCGAGATGGTTGAGCTTGGCAACGGAGAGCATGGCTGCCGTCGGGCCGCAGATATCGCGTCCCTGCGCCGGGGAAACACCGCCGTCGGAGACCAGCATCTGCTTCGTCCGGCCGTCCGGCGTCGCGCCGAGGCTGCCGACAAAGAGCGCGTGCGCCGAAATGCTCTGCAGGCCCGGCTGGAAGCTCGCGCCGCGGTAGCCGGTATAGCGCTTGAAGTCGATGCAGTAATCCTCGCCGCAGCGGCGGGCCATGGCGTCGGCCTCATCGTCGTCGTTGCCGTATTTGGGTACGTCATTCAGGAATTCCTGCCGGACGCGCTCATGTCCGAGGAAGTCGCTGCGCAGGAAGCCGCGGAGCTCGTCCATGGAGTATTTCTTCTCCTCAAAGATCTTGCGCTTGATCACCAGCATCGAGTCGCCGAGGTTGGCAAGGCCGACGGCGTTCGGAGAGGTGTAGTTATAATGGGCGCCGCCGCGGCGGATGTCCACGCCGCGTTCGATGCAGTCGTCGACGAAGCAGGAGACCAGCGGCGTCGGGCACAGGGTGCTGTGGGCAAATTCGACCGCGTTGACGGACTGCGCATGCAGGTCCATGAAATAGCGCTGCTGGGTCCGGTAGGCGTCATAGAACGCGGTGAAATCTTCAAACTGCTCGCCGACGGCGAGACCGATCTGCTTGCCCCGGATGGGATCGACGCCGTTGAAGATCGTCGTTTCGAGGACCTTGCAGAGGTTCGTGAAGCCCGCGGAATACATGCCCTCCATCCGGCCGGCGACATGCGGCTCGACACAGCCGACCTCGCAGTAGTCGCGCGCCTCGGCCAGCGAACAGCCGATGTTGCGCAGGACGGGGATGATGGCCTCGTCATTGAAATAGGCAGGCATGCCGATACCGGCGCGTGCGACCTCCGCGGCGGCCAGCTTCATGCGGCGCGCGGAATGCTTATGCCAGCGGACCGACAGCGACGGCTGCGAGAGCTTCAGCTCCGCCGTCACCTTGCAGCAAAGGACCGACACGTCGTTCGTCACGTCGTTGCCGTCTGCGTCCATGCCGCCGACGATCAGGTTCTGGAACATCGGGTAGCCGCCGAAAGCGAGCGAGCCCATGTAGTCGCGCAGCTTGCTGATCTCCGCAAATTTGACCCAGAGGCAGCCGAGCAGCTCCTCTTCCCGCTCCGGCGAAACGCCGCGCCGCATGTCGTTTTCGTAGCAGCGCCAGGTGTACTGGTCAAAGCGGCCGGGGCTCATGCTGTGGCCGTTGGAGTCGATCTGCAGGCAAAGGTGCAAGAACCAGAAGCTCTGCAGTGCCTCATGGAAGGTCTCGGCGCGTTCGCGGGGGACCTTGCGGCAGACACGGGCGATCTCGAGCAGCTCGTCCTTCCGCTGGCCTTCGGCCCGCGCGGCCTGGGTCTCGGCGAGGACGGCGAAGCGCTCAGCGAAGTGCAGCATGGCCTGCAGGACGATCTGGCAGGCTTCGTAGAATACTTTCCGCTCCACGTCCTCCGCGGCGGTCGGCTGGCAGTGCTCCAGCTTTTCCCGGATCTCGTCAAGCAGGAAGTCGATGCCGTGGTCGATCAGCTTCTGATAGCTGACGCTGATATGGCCGAGACCGCTGGACAGCGGGGACAGCAGGAACGCCTGGCTGGCCATGGCCTCCTTCGCGGCCTCGGGGATGATGCTCAGCGCGCGGTCCTTCGTCGTTCTGCCCTGCCACTTCGGAAGAAGCTCCCGCAGCACGGTCTTGTTTTCCTCGGAAAGCAGGAATCTGCTGGAGGTGCGGGTACTGAAGCTGTCAAGCTCCTTGATGATCCAGTCCACGGAGAATTCCGGATAGACCGGCGCGCCCTTGGCCATTTTCGCCTGATTGCCGACGATCAGCTCGTCATCGGCGATCCAGATGGTCATTTCCTGCATGATGGCTTCAAAGGTCTTCGCCCGCAGAAGAAGCGGCGGAAGGTCCTTGTATTTTTCGTACGCACGTGTTACGATCTGTGCGCGTTCACTGCATATTTCCGGCTGCTGCGTCAGATTCTTTGCGCGCAGGCGGGCGATTCGTTCATTCATTCAGTAGCCTCCTTATCGCATTATCGAAAATTGCTTCGTTCAATATCCACGATCGTTTCCATCGCCCGCATATACCGGATGCAGCGCTCCGCGCCGGTATAGGCATCGGGGTACGGGCGGCACTCGACCGCGATGACGCCGGTATAGCCGACCTCGCGCAGCGCGTGCATATGGCTGCGGAAATCCACGTTGCCGCCGCCGACAAAGAAGCGGGACGTGTCGGAGAAGTGGACATACCGCAGCTCCGGCGCGCAGTAGCGGACCGCACCGGCGATATCCGTCTCCTCCGCGATCATGCTGTAGGTATCAAGATGGACGCCGAGGTTTTTGCAGGAGAAGCGGCGAACGAAATCCGTCACCTCCCGCATGGTATTGAGATAGTTGCTGATGCTGGCCGTGATATTCTCGATCACGACCTCCACGCCGCGCGCCGCGGCATAGGCAGTCAACTCCTCCGTGGCCTGGCAGAGCCAGTCCATGCACTGCGCGGCGTGCGCTTTGTCGGGAATGCTGCTGCGCATGCTGCCCTCGATCAGAAGGCACCCAAGCTCGCTGCACATATCCGCGTGGAGCTTCAGCCGGTCAATGGCCGCGCGGCGGACGCCGGGGTCGGCGGAGATCAGCGATAACCCGTTTTCAATGAGCTCCCGGCCGGTCGCGTCCGCGCAGAAGCGCAGGCCGTGCTGCTCGGCGGTCTGCCGGAGCTGCTTCCAGTCATAGTTCTGCGGGTTGCACAGCTGCAGCTCCAGCGCGTCATAGCCGAGCTGCGACGCCGTCTGCGTCAGGTAGTCGATGCTGCCGCGCAGATTGATCGGCCAGGACGCCGGGACTTCCTCCAGCGCGCAGGCAACACCATACTGAAAATGTTGTTCCATCGGGAAAACTCCTTTGATCTGCCCGGAAATCCGGTCGATTGTTGTAGTTTACGTTAAGATATCGCTAAATCTAATACTGCAAATACTGACTATTGAAAAAATTAAAAACTTGTGTATAATTCAAAATATAAGCAATAAACAAGTTTGAAATATTTCAATTAACTTTGTTTATCGTTAACTCAATTGTATCGCATTTTTCCCGCTTGTCAACATGGAAACGCATTTTCGGAGTTCTCGACAAAAACAGACCTCCGAAATCGGGCAGAATCACGATTCCCCCGGTCCTCCGGGGGGGCGAAAACGGGTCAACAGGAAAGGAGTCAATCTATGAAAATCGGGATCATTGGGACCGGCGCGATGGGCTGTCTGTTCGGCGGCTATCTCTCCCGCCGGGCGGACGTCACACTTCTGACGCACCGGAAGCAGCAGGCACAGGCCATCGAGGAGACCGGCCTGTCCATCCAGACCGACGAGGGGCCGGTCTCGTGCGGGTCGCTCCGCGCCGTCTGTGCGGCGGAGGTTTCGGAGGTCTTTGACCTTCTGGTCGTGTTCGTCAAGGCGTTCCAGACACGCGACGCCATCGAAAGCATCCGCGGCTGCATCGGGCCGGAGACGGTCATCCTGACGCTGCAGAACGGCATCGGCAACGGGCAGACGCTGCAGCAGCTCTTCCGTCCGGAGCAGATCCTGGTCGGCACCTCGACCATCAACAGCCAGCGTCTTTCGGACACCGCGGTCAGCCAGCACGGCGGCATGGGGATCACGACGATCGGCGGTCTCTGCGGCAAGACGGCGCTCGCCGAGCAGACGGCAGCGTTTTTCACCAGCTGCGGCTTCTGCGCCGAGGCCAGCACGAATATTGACGGTCTGATCTGGAAAAAGGCGTTCATCAATCTGACGATCAACCCGCTGACCGCACTCTTTGACCGGCCGATCGGCATGGTGGAGCAGTGTGAGGAGGCCTGGGCGCTCGGCCGGCAGGAGATCGCCGAGGCCGTCCAGGTGGCAAACGCCTCCGGGCAGAGCTTTTCCTATGAGGAGGTCTGTGATTTTGTCTGGCAGGTCCTCCACGGCGCGCGGGAGGGCACGACGTCCATGCGCACCGATATCCGCGCGGGCCGCCCGACGGAGATCGCGTATCTCAACGGCGCGGTCGCCGCACTCGGCAAGCAGTACGGCATCCCCACGCCGTACAACACCATGATGACGCAGCTGATCCGCACGCTGGAGTTTACCAGCCGCCGCAGCTGACCGGACGCCGCCATGCGGCAGGGAGGGACGAATCATGCAGAACCAGCAGATCATTCTGATCCACGGAAAAAACCATAAGCAGATGACCAAGCAGCTGCTGCAGGCCGCCGGGCTGGCGGACGAGATCGGCAGCCGGGATACCCCGGTCGCGCTGAAGCCGAATCTGGTGATCGGCGCGCCCGCCTCCCGCGGTGCAACGACGCACCCGGAGCTGGTGGCGGGCGTGCTGGAATACCTGCAGGAAAACGGCTTTCGCGACCTGCGCGTCATCGAGGGCTCCTGGGTCGGCAGCCGGACCTCGGAAGCCGTTCAGACAAGCGGCCTGCTGGACGTCTGCCGGCAGTACCGGGTCCCGTTCATCGACCTGCAGAAGGATGCCTCGGCCAGTTATGACGCGAAGGGCATGCAGATCAAGGTCTGCAACGAGGCCATGCGCCCCGGATTTCTGATCAACATGCCGGTTTTGAAGGGCCACGGGCAGACGCTCATCACCTGCGCGCTGAAAAACGCAAAGGGGCTGATCCCCAACTCGGAAAAGCGCCGCTTCCACGCACTCGGGCTGCACGCGCCGATCGCGCATCTGAACGCGCTGATCCACTGGGATTTCATCCTGGTCGACAACATCTGCGGCGATCTGGACTTTGAGGAAGGCGGCAACCCGGTCGAAATGGACCGGATCTTCGCCTGCAAGGATCCGGTGCTCTGCGACAGCTTCGTCTGCCGGACCATGGGATATCAGCCGCAGGACGTCCCCTACATCCCGATGGCGGAGGCGCTCGGCGTCGGCAGCACAGATCTTTCTGCCGCGACGATCACCGCGCTCAACGAACCGGCACAGGCCGTCACAGACCAGCGGCCGTCGCGTCGCGTGCAGGCGCTGGGCCGGTATGTCTGCGCGGATGCAGCCTGCAGCGCCTGCTACGGGTCTTTGCTGTACGCGCTCAACAAGCTGGAGGCGGACTATGGCCGCCTGACCTTTGACGATACGATCTGCATCGGGCAGAATTACCGCGGGAAGACCGGCAGTCTCGGCATCGGCAGCTGCACGCAGGGCTTTGCCTGCAGTCTCAAGGGCTGCCCGCCCTCCGCCGCGGAGATCTATGACTTTTTGCTGGCGCATATGACTGCGCGGTAACGCATTTTCCCGGTCCGGCCAGCCCATCTTCGGATGGGCTGGTTTTTTTCGGCGCAGCCTGGCTGCGGGGGGGTGACAAGGACATGATGGCAGCGTATAATAACGCATCGTTATATAACTGATCGTTATAAATCAAGGAGGGTTTTATGCCGGCTGTCAGGAGGATCTCGCGGGATGCGATCGTGGATGCGGCGGTGGAGGTGCTGCGGGAGGGCGGATTTTCGGCTGTCAACGCCCGCAGCGTCGCAAAAAAGCTGGGTTGCTCAACGCAGCCGATCTATTCGTCGTTTCAGAACATGGACGAGCTGAAGGCCGCGCTCCGCGCGCGCGCCATCGCGCTGCACACACAGCGCGTGCAGGACTCCCTGCGCGCCCATGAGGGGAACGACACCCGCTACAGCAGCTACGGGATGGGCTTCGTCAAATTCGCGGCGGAGGAAAAGCAGCTGTTCCGCTGGCTGTATCTGGAGGGCGGGCAGATGGAGCCGTACCAGAACGACATTCTGCTGCCGGAAGTCCTGCGCGCGATGGAGGATGAATTCGGCTACCCGGAAGACGTCGCGCGCCGGTTCCATCAGGACATGATCTACTACTCCTACGGGCTGGCGATCCTCGCGAACACCGACCATCTGCATCTGACCGAGTCCGAGCTCCGCGAGGCCTTCCGCCGGGAGTTCCGCGCGCTGATCGCCATCCACGGCAGGCCCGCAAAGCTGCCGGAATTTGCTGTGAAAGCGGGTGTCGTCCTGTGAATCTGAAGGTATCGTTCTCCTGGGTCGGGCTGGTGGTCTTTGCGCTGCCGATGCTCATCAATCTCGCCTATGCCGCCTTCCCGCCGGCCGGAAAGGCGGGGTCGCCCACACCCGTCACCCGCTGGGTGGAGCTCATAGAGCAGAGCAGCCGCATCGCTTATCTGCTCGCCGTCATGCTGCTTGTCAGCCGCGAGCCGGTCCGCCCGCAGGGCGTCTGGTTCTGGCTGGCGGTCTGTTTTCTGGCCTTGTATTACGCCGTATGGATCCGCTATTTTCTCGGCGGACGGGAGATCGCGCTGCTGCAGCGCGCGTTCCTGCTGGTCCCGCTGCCGCTGGTCTTTTCCCGGTCCTCTATTATCTGTGCACGGCGCTGTGGCTGCGGAATCTGCCGGCGGTGATCCTGATGCTGATCTTCGGCGCGGCACATCTGACGGTGTCGACCCAGTCGTTTTCTGCGCCGGGCGCGTAAAAAAATTCCTGTTTGCCGCGTCCGCGCTATTGACAAGGCTGCTCCGACCGCGTATAATGTTCGATATACATCGAACGATGTGCATCGAATGATATATTTTAAAAGGGGCACGGACCATGGCGCCGAAGAACAAGTTTACAAAAGAAGAAATGGTGGCAGCCGCGCTGCAGGTCGTCCGGACGAAGGGGATCGAGGGGCTGACCGCAAAGACGATGGCGGACGCGCTCGGCACGTCCACGCAGCCGATCTTCACGGCCTTCGGCTCGATGGACACCGTCCGGCAGGAGGTCTGCGCCGCCGCCGTGCGCGTGTACGACCGATATACGAACGCGGGCCTGCAGGAGAAGATCCCCTTCTTCGGTGTCGGGATGCAGTATATCCGCTTCGCGCGGGAGGAGCCGGAGCTCTACCGGCTGCTGTTTCTCACGCGGGCGCAGGGGCAGGGCTGGAGCGCGATGCAGTCGATGAAGCATCTGCAGGCGCTCGTCCGGCCGACGCTGATGGAGATCTACCAGATCACAGAGCTGGAAGCGGATCTGTATTTCCGCGATCTGTGGTTCGTGGTGCACAGTCTGTCCACGCTGATCGTGACCGGCGACTGCCCGTATTCCGACCAGGAGATCGGGCAGGTCCTGACAGGGGTCAGCATCAGCATCTGCAAGTCCATCAAGGAGATCACCGGCTTCGCCGCCGGGACGTTTGACCGCGACGCGGCCTTTCGCGCGCTGGTCGGAAAGGGACCCAGGGTACAGGAGGATGATTAACATGACCGAAACGCTTCCGCTTAAACTAAATTGGCTCCGCTGTCCCCGCTGCGGCGGCAAGACGCGGACACAGCTCCGGCCGCACACGGTGTTGGAGGATTTCCCCCTGTTCTGCCCGAAGTGCAGATACACCTGTGTGATCCGGTTTCAGGACGGAAAAACAGAAGAAATTGAAATGCCAGACGCTTAGACGCAGTGCAGACCACAACAGACGTGGAACGCACTGCGTCTTTTATTTATTGTCAGGAATGAAGGAAATGCCCATGAAAGAATTTATAAAAAAGCACCCCGTGCTGGCAGATGTCTGTGATACGATCTTGTCCCTGCTCTGCGGCAGCTTCGCGCTGCTGGCCTTCGGCATCGTCTGGATCCTGGAAAAGCTCGCAGACGCGCGGCAGGGACAGGAGGGAAGGTGGCGGATATGAAAGAAATCGTTATCTACGTCCACGGGAAGGGCGGCTCGACGGCGGAAGCCGGGCATTACCGGCCGCTGTTCCCGGACGCGGAAGTCGTCGGCTTTGATTACCGCGCGCAGAGCCCGTGGGAGGCCGAAGCCGAATTCCCGCCGTTTTTCGCGGCACAGCGGAAGCGCTGTGACCGCCTCACGCTGATCGCCAACAGCATCGGCGCGTTCTTTTCCATGTCCGCGCTGGATGCAGCGCTGGTCGACCGGGCGTATTGGATCTCTCCCGTGGTCGATATGGAGAAGCTGATCGGCGATATGCTGCAGTGGGCCGGCGTGCGCGAGCAGGAGCTTGCCGAAAAGCAGGAAATTCCTACGGCATTCGGTGAAACGCTGTCATGGAAGTATCTGACCTACGTGCGGGCGCATCCGATCGCGTGGCGCGTGCCCACCCGCATCTTGTACGGCGCACACGACGATCTGACCTCGCCGGAAACCATCTCGGCCTTCGCCCGGCGCGTCGGCGCGGAGCTGACCGTCATGCCGGACGGCGAGCATTGGTTCCACACGGAAGAACAACTGCGCTTTCTGGACGCCTGGATCACGGAAGGCGCCGGAAGATGAGAAAACATAGATGAAGCAGGAAGACATCATGAAACTGGAAGCGGCCATCGCGGCGGACTACGGCAATATCGCCGGGATGGTCGTGCGGAAGGACGGCGAGACCGTCTATGAACGCTATTTTGGCGGCTGCACGGCCGAAAGCCGTCTTAACGTGTTCTCGGTGACCAAGAGCATTATCTCGATCCTGCTCGGGATCGCGCTGGACCGGGGCTGCCTTGGAAGTATCGACCAGCAGGTCCTGGAATTTTTCCCGGAATACACGCCCAAGCGGGGCGAAAAGACGATCCAGCGCATCACGATCCGGGACATGCTCACCATGACTGCGCCCTACAAATATCGCTCCACACCCTACACGAAGTATTTTACCAGCCCGGACTGGGTGCGGTTTTCCCTCGATCTGCTGGGCGGGAAGGGGCCAGTCGGCGAATTTCGCTACGCACCGCTCATCGGGCCGGACATCCTGACCGGCATTCTGACGCGAGTGACCGGGCAGTCCGTGCTGGACTTTGCAAAGGAGCATCTCTTTGCCCCGCTGGGTATCCCCGTGGAGCAGAGCATCACCTTCCGCAGCAGAGAAGAACTGATGGCCTTTTACGAGTCGACCGATCTGCGCGTCTGGGCCGCGGACCCGGCGGGTGTGAACGCAGGCGGCTGGGGGCTGACGCTCTCGCCGATGGATATGGCAAACATCGGTGAGCTTATCCTGCACGGCGGCGTTTATGATGGAACGCGCATCGTATCTGAAAAATGGGTGCGTGAGAGTACAGCCGAGCAGAGCCTGTGGGCAGAGCGCGATCTGCCCTACGGATATCTGTGGTGGGTCCTCCCGCAGGGGCACGGCTTTGCGGCCATGGGCGACGGCGGCAATGCCCTCTATGTCAGCCCGGATAAAAACCTGGTCGCCGCCATCACCTCCCGCTTTCAGCCCCGCGTGAAGGACCGGATCGAATTGATCCGAACCTACGTTGCGCCCTGCTTTGACTGAGAAAGGGAACCGCAAATGATCATGATCGAGACAAGCCGCCGTCTACGGCATCAGCCGCACAGATTGGGAAACACGGAACATGAAACATAAGATTTTTGGAGAGACCATATGAAAAAAGAGAAACCGCCCGTGACGTATGACACGCGGTATCGTTATAAGCTGGATATGCTGGATCCGGGGACGATCATGCTCAAGTGGGTCGGGATCTTCCTGCTGATCGGTCTGGCGCTGGAGCTGCTGCGCTGGAAGCTCGCCGCAGCGATCGCGTTCGGGTTTTCCGGCGCGCTGTTTCTGCTGCTTCTGATCCTGCTCGCCATCGAGGCGCATCAGGACCGCGTGTTGAACGAGATCGCCGCGCAGGAGCGCCGGGACACGGACTGACCTTCCCCGCATTTTCTCCGGAAAAACCGAACAAAAAGGGCTTGACAAGCGCTTTTTCCATCGCCATAATCTAAATCGCTCGTTGCAGAACGAGCGTTTTAAAACAGATATTTTCGTTTCAGGAGGGAGTCTATGCCGCCGAAACCGAAATTCACCCGGGACGAGATCGTGCAGGCCGCGCTGACGATCGTCTCCGAAAAAGGCATCGAGGCGCTCACCGCGAAGGAGCTGGGCGACGCGCTCGGCGCTTCCGCCCGCCCGATCTTCACGGTCTTTGCCAGCATGAAAGAGGTGCAGGACGCCGTGCGTGAGGCCGCGATGCGCCGCTTTGAGAGCTATGCGGAGCAGAAGCTGCCCGGCATGCCGCTGTTCAAGCAGATCGGCATGCAGATGGTGCTGTTCGGCGCAAAGGCGCCAAAGCTGTATCAGCTGCTCTTTATGCAGGAAAACCGCTGCGCCGTCTCCTTTGACGACGTCTTCGGTGAACTCGGCCCCACCGCCCGGACCTGCATCGGCCTGATCCGGGAGACCTATGGCCTGCGCGAGGCAGAGGCGCAGCTCCTCTTTGAAAACATGTGGATCTACACCTTCGGGGTCGGTGCGCTGTGTGCCACGCGGGTCTGCCGGTTTTCCGAGGAAAAGCTCGGGCAGATGCTGTCCGTCGAGTTTCAGGCAATGATGCTGCTCGTCAAAAGCCAGGCGGAGGACGCGTCATGAGCCTTCTGGATACGCACTGGATCCTCTGCCCGGTCTGCCGCGGAAAGACGCGGACGCAGATCCGGGAGGATACCGTTCTGGAAAACTTTCCGCTGTTCTGCCCGAAGTGCCGGCGGACGTTCCTGATCTCCATGCGGGGTCAGAAAACCGAATATCTTTGTCAGCCGGACGCTAAGACGCAGAGCTGAACCTGAGAAGCAAAAACAGGTTCACTCTGCGTTTTTACCCGTTACAAGCGCCCATTTTGGGCTTTTTATTGAGAAAACAGGAGGAGAACACCATGGAAAAGACGATTCGGCTGCTCGCGGCGGCGGGCGTTCTGATGCTGCTGGCGGGGGCGCTTTTTGCTCTCATACGGCAGTGGGTCTATGCGGCGCTGATCTGGGCCGGGGCGCTCGGCTGCCTGGCGGCGGCGCTGAACTTCAGAGGCAAGGCCAAAGACGCCCATCAGCACGAAGATGAGCAAGTATGACGCGCTCTGGCGCTATCTGCAAACCAGCGGCCAGACGCAGCTGACGCTGACCTTTGACGAGATCGCGGCCCTTGCGGGCACGGCGCTCGACCATTCATTTCTGACCTGCAAAAAGGAGCTGCCCGCGTACGGCTACGCCGTCGGGAAGATCTCCATGAAGCAGCAGACCGTAATCTTTCACAAATTACCGGAAGGAGGATCCCAATGAGATCCCTGAAAACCATCCAGAAGCTTTCGAGTCTCGGAAGTATTCTCAGCAAGATCGCGTTCGTCCTGTCCGTCGTCGGCTTCTGCGGCTGCATCGCGGGGCTGATCGGCCTATGCTTTGGAAGCGACGCGGTACTCAAGCTCGGTGATATCCGCCTGCACGGGCTGATCGCCAACGAATATGGCTGCGCCGCTGGCTGTGGACGGAGGTCTGTCTGGCGCTCATCGTCGCGCTCTGCGTCCCCTATCTGCTGATCCGCCCGGCGCTCGCGCGAGCTTCTCTGCCAGATCCCGGAGCATACCCATACCGACAGCTGCTATACGCAGCTGTCCGCGGAGGACAGCGAGGATCCGGACGGCGATCCCGCTGAACTCCCGCTGACCTGCACCATCACCGACGAGACGCACGTCCACGGCCCCCGCTGCTGCGGGACGTGGGTGCTGACCTGCGGGCTGGAGGAGCACACGCATACGGAGGCCTGCTATTCGACCCAGGATACGCTTCCAGACGGCGACGCTGATGCTGCCGTTCACGCTCAGCTTTCTGGACGATGTGGTCCCCGACAACTACCGGCTGCCCGTGACCGCGTCGTTCTCCGGCGGCGATGCGGCTGCGCCTACCATCTACCGGCCGCTGTATAAGGACTGGGAGATCCAGAAATTCGTGAATTCCAACCGCCTGGACGCCTTCGGCAAGGACGGCGCGGAAGTCGTGGTCACGCCGCAGGAGGAGGGCGGGAATCCGTATCTGGACGATCTGACCTACGTCGATTTTGCCTTCATCGTCAACAAGTACACCAACGACCAGTGCAGTCTGGCCGATCTGCGCGACGCTTGTTCCGTCACGCTGACCGACACGCTGCCGACCTATACGGACAGGAACGGCGTCAGCCGGATCGCCGTCTTTGACGCAGACCAGAACCCCGGCTGGACGCTGATGGCGGAGTTGAGCAACTCGGTCGCACTCACGGCCATCCCGAGCGGCGAAGCGCCGGGCGAGACGCACCCGGAGGCAGACGACCCGCTCCGCTTCCGCCTGACGACCGACCCCACCGCACAGGGCAAATTTACCAAGGGTGCGGAGAAGGGCGATATCTACGACGTGGAGGTCTATAAGACCAACCCGTACCCGTGGAGCCTTGCGCTTTCCAACGGCAAGTCGCAGCCGCTGCGGCATATCGTGATCCAGGACCGGACGATCGTGGAGGACGGCGAGACCAACGACAAGATCGCCTATGCGTTCTTCGACGCCGCGATCATCGCCGCCCAGTCGATGTACGCGGAGAAATTCATCGCCCCGGCCGGGTCGGACAGCTGGAGCAAGCAGGGACTGCTGGTCAAGGCCGGATCCAACTTCGACTACCTGCTGGAGATCGTCAACGAGACTGCCGCTGTGCATACCGGCCTGACGGTCTACGATACCCTGCCCTGCATCGGCGACCCGAATCTCTTTGGAGCATCCGGACGCGTCTCCGAATTCCCGGTCCGCCTGCGCAGCGCCATCACGCCGCCGGAGGGCTATACGGTCTATTACACCACCAGCCCGGAGGTCTACACCCACTCCATGGAGGAGATGGTGGACTCCGATATCTGGACGACCTCGATCACCGGCTTTGCGTCCGTCACCGCCTTCAAGCTCGTCGCCGGGGAAGGGACCGAGCTGGCCGGGAACTCAAGATTCCAGGTCCGGATCCCGGTATGCGCGCCGAAGACCTTCGATAAGGACTCCATGGACCTCCTGCGCGCGAAGGTCGATCAGGATCAGGCCAGCGGCACGGTCTCGTGGCTGCAGGCCGTCAATGCCTTCGGCTTCCGGACCGTGCAGACCCCCACGGTCAAGGAATCCAACACGGTCTGGGCCCGGGTGTGCTTCGCGGGCTTCTGCGTGAAAAAGGTGAACGGCGCGACCCAGGCGGCGCTGCCCGGCGCGTTCCTGCTTCTCTCCGCCGCCGCCCTCCCAGACCTCCGCGAACGCCGCAGCCGGAAGCGCTGAGGCAGCATCCCCGTCCAATCCATAACGCCGCCGGCGCAAAAGCGCCGGCGGCGTTTTTCGGCAAAATGCCGGGTTTGTCTGTATCTTCTTGCAAAGTTCTCCTGCATATGCTACACTTTTTACTGGAAAAACGTACAGGAGGCACGGCATGGATCGGTATCGTATCATTGAGGTCAAGCAGAGCGTCTTTGCGGACAACGACGCTGCGGCGGAGCGGCTGCGTGGCGAGCTGGACGCACAGGGCACATATCTCATCAACCTGATGTCCTCGCCCGGCTCCGGCAAGACGACGACGCTTCTGCGTCTGCTGCCGCTGCTGCAGCGGCAGCTGCGCGTGGGCGTGATGGAGGCGGATATCGACTCCGACGTCGACGCGGACACCGTCTCGCGCACCGGCGCGAAGGTCATCCAGCTGCACACGGGCGGCATGTGCCACCTCGACGCCGGGATGACCCGCGAGGGGCTGCAGCAGCTGGACGCGGCGGGGCTCGACCTCGTCATTCTGGAGAACGTCGGCAATCTCGTCTGCCCGGCGGAATTCGATACCGGCGCGCATCTGAATCTGATGATCCTCTCCGTCCCGGAGGGGCACGACAAGCCGCTCAAATACCCGCTCATCTTCCAGACCTGCGGCGCGATGATCGTCAATAAGATCGACGTCCTGCCGTATTTTGATTTCGATCTGGACAAGGTCACCGCGTTTGCGCGGCAGCGCAACCCCGATCTTGAGATCTTCCCCATTTCCGCAAAAACCGGCGAGGGCGTCGAGGCGCTCGCCGACTGGCTCTGCACCCGGATCCGCACACACAAAGAAAAGAAGAAGGAGACAAACGCATGATCGATCAGGAACTGAAGCAGCGCGCGCTGACCCCCGCCGCCAAGGGCGAGGCTGCGCCGCGGGAGAAAATTCTGAAGCTTGGCAAAAAGATCACGGACGTCGTCGACCACAAGCTCGGCAAGGTGCGCGCGGAGGACGCGGAATACTGGGGGCTGGCCGGCGTCGTGACCGACGAGATGGCCGACATCGCCCTGACCATGAAGCTCCGCACGCCCTACACCGTCGAAGAGCTCTGGAAGATGAACAAGGTCACGGAGGAGCAGAAGCCGCATTTCCAGGAGCTGCTCGACCAGATGAGCTACATCGGCCTTCTGGAATACGACTACGGCTACCACTATGACCACAACGGGCGCACTGCGCCGCCCTCGGAGCGGCGGTATATCCTGCCGATGTTCGTACCTGGCAGCGCGGAGCTGTTCAACATGGAGGAGGATGCGGAGCTTTCGGGCCGGAACCCCCGGCTGGAGCAGCATCCGGAGCTTGCCAAGTTCTTTGAGCGCATGACCTACGTGCCGCTGGCGGGCAAGACGCATCTGCTGCCGCCGGGCGGCGGCGGCGTGGGCATGCACGTCATCCCGGTGGAAAAGGCCATCTCGATGGAGAACCAGACGCTCGACATCGAGCATCTTTCCTACTGGCTGAAAAAATATGAGGGGCACATCGGCGTCGGCCAGTGCTCCTGCCGCACGAGCCGCGCCGTGCTCGGCGAGGGCTGCGCGGACGACAACATGTGCTGGTGCATCGGCGTGGGCGACTTTGCCGACTACTGCCGCGAGACCGGCAAGGGCCACGACATCACCTACGAAGAAGCCATGCACATTTTGCAGGCGGCCGAGGATAACGGCTTCGTCCACCAGATCACAAACATCGACGGCGAGAACAAGATCTTCGGCATCTGCAACTGCAACGTCAACATCTGCAACGCGCTGCGCACCTCGCAGCTGTTCAACACGCCGAACCTCTCCCGCAGCGCCTACACAGCGGAGGTCGACCGGGCCAAATGCGTGGCCTGCGGCAAGTGCGTGGAATACTGTCCCGCGGGCGCGGTAAAGCTCGGCCAGAAGCTCTGCGACAAGCACGGCAACACCGTGGAATACCCAAAGCATGAGCTCCCCCACGGCCTCAAGTGGGGCGAGGAGCACTGGGATCCCGACTACCGCGACAACAACCGCAAAAACTGCTATGACAAGGGTACGGCCCCCTGCAAGACTGCCTGTCCGGCGCACGTCGCCGTGCAGGGCTATCTGAAGCTCGCCGCGCAGGGCAAATATCAGGAGGCACTGGCCCTCATCAAGAAGGACAACCCCTTCCCCGCCGTCTGCGGCCGGGTCTGCAACAAGCGCTGCGAGGAAGCGTGCACCCGCGGCACGATCGATCAGGCTGTTGCTATCGACGCGGTCAAGAAATTCCTCGCCGAGCAGGATCTGCACGCCGAGACGCGCTATATCCCGCCCGTCGTCGTCGCCTCCAGCCGACTGACCGGCTGGGACCAGAAGATTGCCATCATCGGCGCAGGCCCCGCGGGCCTGTCCGCCGCGTACTATCTGGCCACCCGCGGCTACAAGCCCACGGTCTTTGAAAAGTCCGCCCGTCCCGGCGGCATGATGACCTACGGCATCCCGTCGTTCAAGCTGGAAAAGACCGTCATCGACGCCGAGATCCAGGTCCTGCGCGAGCTGGGCGTGGAGATCCGCTGCGGCGTCGAGGTCGGTAAGGACGTGACCATTCCGCAGCTGCGCGAGCAGGGGTATCTGGCGTTCTACGTCGCCATCGGCTGCCAGGGCGGCCGTCTGCCCGGCGTGCCGGGCGAAACGGCCAAGGGCACCGACATCGCCGTGCACTTCCTGCACGAGGCGCTGGCCGACGAGACGCAGCGGATGGAAGGCAGCGTCGTCGTGGTCGGCGGCGGCAATGTCGCCATCGACTGCGCCCGCACCGCGGTGCGCTTCGGCGCGGAAAAGGTCTCGATGGTCTGTCTGGAATCGCGCGAGACCATGCCTGCCGCGAAGGACGAGATCGCCGAGGCGGAAGAAGAGCACGTCGAGATCTGCGCCGGCTGGGGTCCGCAGGAGCTGCTGCAGGACGAAAGCGGCCATGTGACCGCCGTCGTGTTCAAAAAGTGCCTGCGCACCATCGACCCCGAAACGGGCCGCTTCTCCCCCGCCTACGACGAGAGCGAGACGATCACCATCCCGGCCGACCATGTCGTCTTCGCCATCGGTCAGGCGATCGAATGGGGCTCGCTGCTCCAGGATACGAAGGTCGAGTTCCACCGCGGCAACTACCCCGTCGCCGATCCCCTGACCTATCAGACGGCGGAGGAGGACATCTTCGTCGGCGGCGACGTGTATCACGGCCCGAAGTTCGTCATCGACGCCATCGAGGAGGGCAAATGCGCCGCCGAGTCGCTGCACCGCTACGTCCACAAGGGCGCAGATCTGAAGATCGGCCGCAACCGCCGCGATTTCATCATGCTCGATAAGGAGAATTTCTCCGTCAACTGCTACGATCACGCCGCCCGGCAGACCGAGGCCGTCGACCCCGCGGTCGACCCGCATTCGTTCCGCGACGCGCGCCGGACGCTCACGCCCGAGCAGGTCCAGACCGAGACGGCCCGCTGCCTCGGCTGCGGTGCGAGCTGGGTCGACCCGAACAAGTGCATCGGCTGCGGCGTTTGCACGACGAAGTGCGTCTTCGACGCCATCCATCTCAAGCGCGACCACCCCGAATGCTCCACGATGATGAAGGCCGAGGACAAGCTCAAGGGCATCGCCTCGATGGCCGGCAAGCGCCTCGGCGAGACGCTGCGCGGCCGGAAGGACTGAGCCATGCACGAGCTTGGCGTGGTCTTCCACATCGCTGACACGCTGGCGAGGATCGCGGAGGAAAACCAGGTGACGCGCATCCGCCGCGTCACGCTGGAGCTCGGCGAGGTCTCTACCGTCGTGCCGGAGTATCTGATCGACGTGTGGAACTGGAACTGCAAACGCACGCCGCTTCTGACCGGCTGCGAGCTGGTCATCGAGCGCATCCCCGCCGTGACACACTGCGGTGCCTGCGGCCGGGACTACCCCACCGTACCGCAGGGCAAGATCTGCCCCCACTGCGGCAGCCCCCAGACCTGGCTCCTCCAGGGCAACGAATTCACCATCAAAGAGATCGCGGTTCCGGATACATAAACACCCCCCCGCCGGTTTCCTTGGGGAAACCGGCGGGGGTTTTTATGCGGGATTCAGATTACCACGGAGCCTTGGTTGCCCAGACTTCTTCGTAGTTGCTCTTGTCGACCAGCTCATAGCCGGTGTCGATGTAGTGGGTCTCGTCGCCGAGATCGACGTCTTCGCCCTTGATGAGCTTGTAGAGCGTCTCAACGCCGAGGGAGCCCATATTCGGATAGTTCTGGCCGATCAGCAGGTCGACCATGTCCATGCCGACGTACTGCATCATCGGTTCGCAGGTATCGACGGAGATGATGTGACCGCCGTTCTCCATGAACTTCTGGACCTCAGGCAGAGCGTCCGGGTCAGCGAAGTAGGGCCAGCCGCCGACGAAGAACCATGCGGCCAGATCCGGGTTGGCAGCCGTGTACTGGCCGACAACATCGACAGAGGTCTGGACATCGTCGTTACCGGTCTGCACGGGCATGACCTCAATGTTGGAGCCTTCCACGGTCTCTTTGAAGCCGCGGATACGCTCTTCGAGGTTGGGAGCGCCGAGGACGCCGGTCAGAATCGCGACCTTGCCGCCGTCGGGCAGGATCTTCATCATTTCTTCTGCAGCCAGCTTGCCGACAGCGTAGTTGTCCGTGCCGCAGTAGAACGCGCGCTTGGATTCCGGGGAGTCGGAGTCGAAGCAGCCGACAACGATACCGGCGTCGACCGCTCTGTCGATGACGTCCTTCAGAGCGTCAGCGTCGTTGCAGCTGATCAGGATGCCGTCGACCTGCTTTTCGATCAGGCCCTCAATGACGGTGACCTGCTGGCCGGCGTCAGAGGTGGTCGGGCCGACCCACTGCAGGTTGATGCCCAGCTCCTTGGCCTTGGCCTCGGCAGCCGCCTGGCTGTCAAGGAAAATGGCGTTGTCCAGAGACTTGGGGACGACAGCGATGGTAATATCGGCGTCGGCCTTGACTTCGGGGGCAGCCGTCTCTTCTGCCGGCTGTTCGGTCTCGGTTTCGGTCGTCTCGGGAGCAGCCGTCGTCTCTTCCGTCTTGGCGGGCTCAGAGGAGCCGCCTTCCATGGAGCAGGCTGCCAGGCTCAGCACCATCAGTGCAGCGAGCAGGAGCGCAAGTAGTTTTTTCATTTGTCTTCCTCCTTAATATATTGTTCAGCCCCTTCGGGGCAGGAACACGGGTTCATGCGGCGGGTTTACGCCTTTTTCTTCATGTGGCGCAGGTTATCCAGCGCGACGGCGAGGATGATGACGGCGCCGATGACGGTCTGCTGCCAGTACGCGGAGACATCCAGCAGCACGAGGCCGTTGCGCAGGACGCCCATGATCGCGGCGCCGATGATCGCGCCGACGATGCTGCCGGAGCCGCCGGAGAGGCTCGCGCCGCCGATGACGGTCGCGGCGATGGCGTCCATTTCATAGCTCTGGCCGGCGGTGGACTGGCCGACGCCGAGACGGGCGGCCATGGCAATGCCGGAGATCGCGGCCATCAGGCCGGACAGGGAATAGACCAGGCGCTTGACGCGGTTGACGCGGACGCCGGAGATGCGCGCACCCTCTTCATTGCCGCCGATGGCGTAGATCCAGCGGCCGACGACGGTCTTGTTCAGGAAGAAGATCGTCAGGGCAGCCAGGACGACCATCAGCACGATCGGCGTCGGGATCCCGGCAATGTAGCCGAGGCCGAGGAACTTATAGCTGTCCGGCAGAGAACCGATGGGGTAGCCGCCGGTCACGGTATAGGCGATGCCGCGGGCGATGGACATGGTGCCGAGGGTGGCGATCATGGGCGGCAGCTTCAGAAGCGTGACGCAGACGCCGTTGAAATAGCCCATCAGCACGCCGACGGCCAGGCCGATCAGCACGCCGACGAAGACCGGCAGATGCCACTTGGTGATGGCCATACAGGACAGAACGCCTGCCAGCGCGAACACGGAGCCGACGGAAAGATCGATACCGGCGGTGATGATGACCATGCACATGCCGATGGCGAGAATGCCGTAGAACGAGAACTGGCGGATGACCGAGATCAGGTTGCTCGCGGACAGGAACTTCTTACCGACAGCGATGGTCAGCAGCAGGCACATGGCCAGCAGGATGATCAGAATGCCGAGCGAATTGCTCTTGGCCGGACGGCGCAGCGCGCCGCTTTTCTTGCTTTTGTCTTGACTGTTCATAGTTTTTCCAACCTTTCTGCTACGTTTCAGACAGATCCAGGCATTCTGCTTATCCAGCTGCGCTGAGGATCAGACTCATAATACGTTCCTGCGTCGCCTCACTGCGGCTCAGCTCGCCGCAGACGTGCCCCTCGTGCATGACGATGATACGGTCGCTCATGCCGAGGACCTCCGGCATTTCGGAGGAGATCATGATAATGCCCACGCCCTGATCGGCCAGCTTGCTCATCAGCTGGTGGATCTCGCGCTTCGCGCCGACGTCGATGCCGCGCGTCGGCTCATCGAGGATCAGAACCTTCGGGTGGGTCGCCAGCCATTTGCCGATGACGACCTTCTGCTGGTTGCCGCCGGAGAGGTTCAGGACCTTCTGCTCCGCGCCGGGCGTCTTGATGTCGAGCTGTTCGATGTAGGTCTGGGTGATCTCGTTTTCCTTCTTGCGGCTGAGGATGCCGCCCTTCATCTCTACGGGCAGACACGGCAGCGTGGTGTTTTCCCGGACGGACATATCGAGGATCAGGCCAAGCAGCTTCCGGTCTTCGGGGACCAGGCCGAGACCTGCGCGGATGGCGTCGGTCGGCGTGTGCTTTTCCAGCTTTTTGCCGTCGATGATGATCTCGCCGCTGTCCAGCGGGTCGACGCCGAAGATCGCGCGCATGACCTCGCTGCGGCCCGCGCCGATCAGCCCGGCAAAGCCGAGGATCTCACCGCGGTGGAGCGTAAAGCTGACGTCCTGCACCATCTTGCCCGCGTTCAGATGCTTTGCCTCGAGCACGGCTTCGCCGATCTGGACATTGCCCTTCGGGTAGATATCGTCGAGCGTGCGGCCGACCATCATGTTGACGAGCTGCGGCTCGGTACAGTCCTTCGTGTCGATCGTGCCGACGCATTCGCCGTCGCGCAGGACCGTGATGCGGTCGCTGATCTCAAACAGCTCGCTCAGACGGTGGGAAATGAAGACGACCGTCACGCCCTGATCGCGCAGATTCCGGATGACGTTCATGAGGATCTCGGTCTCGCGGTCCGTCAGCGAGGAGGTCGGCTCGTCCATGACGATCAGCTTCGCGTTGGTGGATAGGGCCTTCGCCACCTCCACCATCTGCCGCTGCGCGATGGACAGATCCTTGACCAGCGTATTGACATCGGCCGTCAGGCCGACCATATCGGTATAGGTCTTCGCCAGCTCCGACGTCTTCTGGAAGTCGACGAAGAAGCGGGCCTTGCGGTTTTCCCGGCCCAGGAAGATGTTCTCCCGGATGCTCATGTTGGGCATGAGGTTCAGCTCCTGATAGATGATGCTGATGCCCATGGCCGTCGCTTCCGTGGTCGAGTGGATCTGGACGGGTTTGCCTTCCCAGAGGATCTCGCCGCTGTCCGCCTGATGCACACCGGACAGGACCTTCATGAGGGTCGATTTGCCCGCGCCGTTCTCTCCGATCAGCGCGTGCACCTCGCCGCGCCGGAGCGAAAGCGAGACGTCCCGCAGCGCGTGAACACCCGGAAAGGACTTGTTTATATTTTTCATTACCAGAAGTTCTTGTTCCATGTTTCCTCCCTTGTGCCGCTCCCGGGGAGCGGCCGGTCCTGCTGTTATGCGTTTTCGTCCATCGTTACCCAGGCGTTGCCCTGCTGGTTCGACTGCAGGCAGGCCTGGACGAAGCGGACGCCTTCGGCGCCGTCGTGCACGGTCGGGAAATCGATCATGCCGGGCTCGAACGTGCCGTCCTTTTTGGCGTGCAGGCACTCCATGAACGAGCGGTAGAGGTTGCCCATGGACTCGAGCCAGCCCTCGGTGTGACCGGCTGGCAGACGGCCGTACTTTGCGGCTGCCGGCTCGATGCCGCCGCCGCCGCGGTGACGCTCGACGATGGTGCCGTCGCGGTCGATCATCGTGACCTTCTCGCATTCCTCCTGCGCCCACAGGATCGAACCGTTCTCGCCGTAGATGCGCACGCGCAGGTCGTTGTCGTGGCCGATGGCGAACTGGCTGGTCCAGTAGCAGCCGGTCGCGCCGCCCTCGTACTCGACGAGGACCACATCGTTGTCATCGAGCACGCGGCCGGGGACGACGACGTCCATCTTGGCCAGCACGCGCTTGATCTTCAGGCCCGTCAGCATCGACACGGCGTTTTCCACATGCGTGCCGAGGTCGCCCAGGCAGTTGACGCCGCCGGACTGCTTCGGGTCGCAGCGCCATTCGCCCTGCTTGCCGCCCCACTCGCCCTCATAGGCGAGCCAGCCCTGCGGATACTCCGCCATGACCGTGCGGATCTTGCCGAGCTTGCCCTCGGCGATATAGCGGCGGATATGCTTGGCCGTCACATGGCCCATATAGGTGTAGGTCACGAGGAAGAGCAGGCCCTTCTCCTCGGCCAGCGTCTCGAGCTCCTTCGCCTGCTCCGCCGTCAGGCACAGCGGCTTGTCGCACGCGACATGGATCCCGGCCTCCAGGAAGGCCTTGCAGGCGGGATAATGCGTCACGTTCGGCGTGACGATGGTGACAAAGTCGATGCCGTCTTCGCGTCCAGCCTCCGCCTTTGCCATTTCATCGAACGTTGCGTAGCAGCGGTCCGGCGCAATGCCGAGCTGCACGCCGGTCTCGCGGCATTTTTCAGGCGTTCTGGAAAAGCAGCCCGCCACCAGCTCCGCCTGACCATCCAGATTGATCGCGCGCCGGTGTGCGTCGCCGATAAAGGAACCCGGGCCGCCGCCGACCATACCGTATCTGAGTTTTTTCATTGCTTCGCGCTCCTGACGTCATGAAATTCTTGTGTGTAAAAAAATCCCGTTTTTAACCGGTTTTTTCACAATTTTTTTCGATTTACTAAATCTTTTATATATCTTTTCATCGTAAACTCACAACCAATATCTTGCGATTTCAGTCCGACAATCTTGCGCTCCTCTTCTTTTTGTATGAGCCTCCAATCCTCCCCTCTGCATTTTGTTGATTTTGTCCATTGATTTTTGCAAATTGGAAAAATACCCCCGCCGGGCACTGCCCGGCGGGGGTACATTTACAGGATCTGCAGGATATCGCCCTTGAGGTAGAGAGACTGCTCGGAGGACAGGCTGGCGGGGTGATCGCGGGACTGCATCAGCGGCTCAAGCAGGCGCGCGTCGCGGCCGGCATCCTGCGCGGCCTCGCGCAGCATCCGGAGAAACAGCTCCGGCGTCATGAACTGGCTGCACGAGCAGGAGACGAGGAAGCCGCCCGGGCGTACGAGCTTCATGCACTGCAGATTGAGCTCCTTATACCCGCGGTAGGCGCTTTCGAGCACCTTGCGGCTCTTGGCGAAGGCGGGCGGGTCGCAGATGACGAGCCCGTACTGCCGTCCTTCGGCGGCATACTGCCGGGCAAGGTCAAAGACGTTCGCGCAGGTCGTCGTGACGCGGTCGGCCACGCCGTTAAGTTCTGCATTTCGCCGCACGAGGGCCAGCGCCTCCTCCGACACATCCACTGCCTCGACCGACGCCGCACCGTAGAGCGCGGCATGGATGGAAAAGCCGCCGGTGCAGCAGCACAGGTCGAGCACATCCTGCCCGGGCGCGTAGGGCTTCAGCCGCCCGCGGTTTTCCTGCTGGTCGAGGAAATGGCCGGTCTTCTGCCCGTTTTCGATGCAGACGAGCATCCGCGCGTCGTGCTCCCGGATGACGATTTCCTCCGGGACCGTGCCGTAGACGCAGGCCTTGATCTGCGGCAGCCCCTCTTTTTCGCGCACGGGCAGATTGTCCCGCTCATAGATCCCGCGCGGGGCAAAGATCTCCGCGAGGATCTCCACCAGCGTTTCTTTCCACTGCTCGAGACCGAGGCAGGCGATCTGGAACGACAGGCAGTCGGCAAATTTGTCGACGGTCAGCCCCGGCAGCCCGTCCGACTCGCCGAAGACCACCCGGCACGAGTCAGAAAAGCCCAGCGTCTGCCGCGTCTGCCACGCCGCGCGGATGCGGCGGGCGAAAAAGTCACGGTCGATCGTCTCCTCCGCCCGGCGCGTGAGCACGCGGACGGTCAGCTTCGACCGGGCGTTAAAGAACCCGCGGGCCACGAAGTGCTGGCGGCTGTCCAGCACGTCGACGACGCAGCCGTCGGTGCAGATATCGTCCGCCCAGTCCAGCTCGTTGTCATAGATCAGCTTCTGCCCCTTCAGCACACCGGCTTCCTCCCCCCGGCGCAGGCAGACCTTCGGATAGTCCATAGCTCCTCCTATAGCTCGAGCGTATAGCGCTCGCAGGCATTGATGATGGTGGTGCCGCCGCGCTGCAGCACGCGGGGGATCGCATGGCCGTACTCCGTATGCACGTGGCCGTGGATCAGATAGCGCGGCTGATAGCGGTCGAGCAGCGGCAGGAAGGCCTCAAAGCCGCAGTGGGCAAAGTCCTCCGCGTCGCCGAAGCCGCGGGCCGGGGCGTGCGTAAGCACGATATCGATGCCGCCCGCGCGGCGGATCTTCCAGCCGAGCTTCCGGATGCGGGCTTCCATCTGCCGCTCGGTGTACTGGTTCCGCCCCCCGGAATACAGGGGGCTGCCGCCAAGACCCACGATCCGCAGGCCGCCCACCGTCACGAGCTTGTCTTCGATGCACTCGCAGCCCTCCGGCGGGCGCGATTCGTAGTTGTCGTCATGGTTCCCCCGGACATAGAGCAGGGGCGAGCGGCCGAGCGTGGCGAGAAACGTCAGATATTCGGCCTTCAGATCCCCGCACGAGAGCATCAGGTCATACTCCCGCAGACAGCCGGGCTTGTAAAAATCCCAGAGATAGCGGCTCTCCTTGTCCGCAAGCAGAAGCAGCTTCACAGCAGCGGCCCCCTTTTCTTCGGCTGGAGCGCATCGCGGTAGACGCCGAGCAGGCGCACCATCGGCTGCGCCATCGGCAGCAGCTCCTCATAATCCGGGATCCGGCCGGTGACATTGCTGCACAGCCAGTCCATACGCAGGATCGTTTCCGGCGAGAACCACTGCTCGCCGTCATTGCGCAGCGTGCCCTCCTGGTCGGTGATGCGGCGGTGGAAGGGGGTCAGCTCGCCGTGCACCAGCGCCTCACGCAATACCCGCAGCAGCTCCCGCGGGCCGTCCGGCACGCTGGGGGCCAGCTGCACGTCGACCGCGCCGCTGGCAAAGCCCCACCAGTAATTGACCGCCCCGGCGGCACTCAGCTCGTCCCAGCCGCCGCGCAGGATGCTGCGCGCGAGGCGGATGTAGATCTCGCCCCAGTTGCGGATCGGCAGCGCCTCGCGCCGCGGCTTTCCGTCCTCTACGCGGCACAGGCCGCGCCAGCCGTTCTCCTGCCCCGGCCGCTTGAGGTCGTGGGCGCAGATCATGCCGAGCCCCTCCGCCGCCAGCGCGGCGGCAGGCTCCTGCTCGCAGCACGACCAGCGCAGCAGGATCTGCGCGTCCGGCCGCGTCAGCTGCGCGCCGAGCGCGAACGCGTTGATGGCCGCGGGCGTACCGAAGACCGGCGCGTCGGCGACGTAGCCGATGCGCGCGTCCTCTGCCAGCGTCCCGGCCAGCGCGCCGAGCAGGAACTTGGCCTCATAGATCCGGCTGTAATACGTCCGGACGCCGGGATACGGCATATCGACCGAGCAGTTGAGAAAGCGCACGCCCGGATACTTGGGCGCGAGCTTGCGGCAGGCGAAGATCAGCGGCACCGTCGTGGTGAAGACGACCTGCGCGCCGTCGGCCGCGGCCTGTTCAAGCGCGTCCTCGGGACTCGGATAGTCCGTCACGAGATAGACCCGCGCGTCGACGGCCTCGCCGAGCGCCTGCACCAGCTGGCGCCGCCCGGCCTCATGCGCGGCGATCCATGGGCTGGCCTCCGGCGCGCATTCGTAGACGAACGCCGCGCGCAGGCACCCGCGGAAGCCGGTCAGACGGCCAAGCAGGCTCTGCGGCTCCGGCGCAGCCTCGGTCTGCACGGCGATCTTGCCGCCCTGGGCGACAGCCTCCAGCTCCGGCCAGATGGCGCGGATGGACCGCTCCAGCTCCGCCTGCGTCAGCACGCGCAGATCGCCCAGCGTGTACGCGTGCAGCCAGGTCAGCAGCGCCTCCGCTGTCGTGACGGGCGGCGCGGACTGCGTCAGCTTGTCATAGGCGGTCTTGAAGGTATAAAAGGCCGTGAGGAACGCGCGGCGCTCGAGCTGCGACCAGACGTGCTCGGCGTCGAAGCCGAGCGCGGCCTGCAGCTTCGGATAGTCGCCCAGGCGGTTGAAATGCACCTGATACAGGCCGCAGCGCTCATAAAAATGCAGGAATTCATAGTAGACCCGCACAGCCGGGTCGTCGGAGTACAGCGGCAGCACGCGCGTGACGTACGCGCGGATGGTCGGCGCGCCGAAGCTCCGCAGGACGCTCACGCGCTTGTTGCCCTCCTGCACGTAAAACTGCCCCATATACTCAAAGCAGCGGATGGGGTCGACGATGCCGGTGTCGCCCAGATGCGCCTCGCAGAGTGAGATCCACTTGCTCGCAAACTCCGTCCCCAGGTCCAGCAGCGGCATGAAATTCGCCGCGAAGGCCGTCTGCCGCCCGGCGGTATTCATCCCGACGATCTGGGCGATCGGGATCTCCAGCTCGCCCAGATCCACGCGCCCGGCCACCACGCCGCCCTGCAGCAGCTCCTCGAGGACCTGCGGATAGGGGTCGCGCCCGCGGTGGACGCAGTCGCGATAGCATTTCTGCCCGGCTTTGAGCGCCAGCTTGAACTGATGCAGCGCTTCTTGTCTGTTGATGCTCGCGGTCATGATCCGGTGTCTCCCTTCTCATTTTTATGTGCAAGAGCCGCCCGCGGTTCGGGCGGACGGCTCAGATATGATACTTATATTTCCTGTCTGCCCTCCAGGGCGCGCAGCAGCGTCACCTCGTCGGCATACTCCAGCTGGCTGCCCACGGGGATGCCATAGGCCAGCCGCGTCACCTTCACGTCCATCGGGCGCAGCAGACGCGACAGATACATGGCCGTGGCCTCGCCCTCGGTGTCCGGGTTCGTGGCCATGATGACCTCGCGCACGCCGCCCTGGGATACGCGGGAGATCAGCTCGCGGATGCGCAGATCGTCCGGGCCGACGTGGCTCAGGGGCGAAATGACGCCGTGCAGCACGTGGTAGACGCCGTGGTATTCCCGCGCACGCTCCATGGCGATGACGTCCTTCGGCTCGGCCACGACGCAGATGAGCGAATGATCCCGCTCCGGGTCGGCGCAGACGCCGCAGAGCTCCTGATCGGTCAGATTCTGGCAGACCGGGCAGAGCCGGACGCTGTTTTTCGCGTCCACGATGGCCTGCGCGAAGCTGTCGGCGTCCTCCTTCGGCAGCGACAGCACATAAAACGCCAGCCGCTGTGCCGACTTCATGCCGATGCCGGGAAGCCGGGCAAACTGTTCGGTAAGCCGCTCGAGCGCGGCCGGAAACGCGCGCATCAGAACAGACCGCCGAGGTTCAGGCCGCCCGTGAGCTTGGCCATGTTGGCGGACTGGTCGGCCTCTGCCTTGCGCATGGCCTCATTGACGGCCGCGACGATCATATCCTGCAGCATTTCCACATCTTCCGGATCGACTGCTTCGGGATCGATGGTGATCGACTTGAGCTCGCGGTCGCCGCCGCATACGGCCTTGATGACGCCGCCGCCCGCCGTTGCCTCATATTCCTTCGCCTGCAGCTCCTCCTGCATTTTCATGAGGTTCTCCTGCATTTTCTGCGCCTGCTTCATCATCTGCATCTGGTTTCTGCCGCCCATCGGCATACCGCCGCGATATCCGCCTTTTGCCATGTCATGTTCTCCTTATCGTCGTAAAAATTATTTTATCGTAAAAATGTCGCTGTGCTGCTCGCCGAACTGCACGAGCGCGTCCATGGGATCCTTGCCGAGGTTCGAGACCTGGTTCTTGAGCGCGAAGCGCACTGCGACGGGCCTGCCCAGCAGCGCGGACGCCTTTTCGCGGATCAGCTGCTCGATGGCGGGCTTTTTGACCATGCCGAGCACGAACTCGTTGTCCGCCGCCATGATGAGGGTGCTTTCGCCCTGCAGCACGGGGTGCAGCGGGCCGTTGGCCGCGAAGAAGCCGCGGTCCTTGGCCGAAAGCTCCGCCCGGAGCTTTTCCGAGAGCGCGGGCCAGAAGCCCGCGGGTGTCTCCGGCTTCGGCGCGGCGGGCGCCGGCTGCGCCGGAGGCATCTCCGGGAGCTGGCCGCGCGCGGGATCGTCCGCGTCGTCGGGGAAGGGCGGGCGGTCGTCGTCATATTCGTCGCCGGAGGTCTGCGGCGCAGCCTTGACCAGAACGCCGGAGGCCAGCTGCTCCTCCACGCGCGAGATGCGCGCGTTCAGCGCCTGCGCGTCGAGCCGCAGCGCCGGTTCACACAGCTGCATGAGCAGCAGCTCCGCCGCCACGCGCACGTCGGTGTTCTTGCCGAACGAGGCGCGGGTCTTCTGCGTCTCGGTCAGCACGCGCATGAGTTCGCCCGGGCTGAACATGTCCTGCAGCGCCAGCGCCTGCTGCTCCGTTGCGATGCCGGAGAGCATGGCAAGCCCGCTCTTCGGCGCGGTATGCAGCACAAGAAGGTCGCGGCACAGCGCGCACATCTCGCCGAGCAGCGCGCCCACGTCCTTGCCCGCGGCATAAAGAGACGAGAACACCGTCAGGGCCTTCGCCGTGTCCTGCTGCGCGATGGCCTGCATGAGCTCCGCCGTCCGCCGCTCACCGGCAAGGCCGAGCGAAGCGTAGACGCTCTCGAGCGTCACCGCGCCGCCTGCCGCCGAGGCACACTGGTCGAGCAGGCTCACGCCGTCGCGCATGCCGCCGTCGGCGAGGCGCGCGAGCAGGTTCACCGCGTCGGGTTCGATCTCGATATGCTCCTGATAGGCGATGAAGTTGAGCCGCGAGGCGATCTCCTCTGCCCGCAGGCGCTTGAACGCGAACCTCTGGCAGCGGGAGAGGATCGTCGCCGGGACCTTCTGCAGCTCGGTCGTGGCAAGGATGAACAGCAGATGGGCCGGGGGCTCCTCGATGATCTTGAGCAGGGCGTTGAACGCCGCCGTCGAGAGCATGTGGACCTCATCGATGATATACACGCGCATTTTGACCGTGCCAGGCGTATAGATCGCGTCGTCGCGCAGCACGCGGACAGAGTCCACACCGTTATTCGATGCCGCGTCGATCTCCAGCACGTCCATGCAGCTGCCCTCGTCGATGGCCCGGCAGGACGGGCACACGCCGCAGGGATCGCCGTGGTTCGGATTTTCACAGTTGACCGCCTTGGCCAGGATCTTGGCGCAGGAGGTCTTGCCCGTGCCGCGCGTGCCGGTGAACAGGTACGCATGGCTGAGCCTGCCCGTCTCGAGCTGCGCGCGCAGCGTGTCGGTCACGCTCTTCTGCCCGACCACATCCGAAAACGTCTGCGGCCGGTATTTCCGGTACAGCGCCTGATACATCCCCGTTCGCCTCCATTCTGTCTGGTATTATACACGATTTTTACGGGAAAGAAAAGAGCCGGGGCAAAAATTGCCGTTCTGCATCCCGTCACAGCAAAAAAGCCTTCCCCTATGAGGGGAAGCCATTGGGGGGCGCTGCCTTTTGTAGGGGCGGGGCAAACAAAGCAGACTTCCCCGCAAAAAGATGCAGACCAGCGAATCCGGTCTGCACCTTCCGTTGATGGCAGATATTCTACAGAAACTAGTTACAAATCTAATACCTCCGTATCAGGCGGCGCGTACCAAGACATACGTAAGGTGATCACCGAGTGGAACGCCAGACCGAAACATTGTGGCCCGCCTAAAATCAGAGGCAGCATGCACCCCGCGTCCCCAAGCACTCTTTTCTCCCCTATCTTTTCTCTTGCGAGAGAAAAGATGGGGCCGCCGGAGGCGCGTCAGAAACGACCACGACGGAACGAATCCTTGCAAGCAAGGCTTCTTATCCTCTGTGCTCGTTTCTTCCTTTCCAAACCGCAAACTGAATTTGCGGTTTGGGTTTTTTCTATGCAAATCTGCGACAACCTCTCAGGCGCGTAGTTTATGCCATTATTGGTACGCCAGCTCCC
>CEAR01032137.1_pt1 | contig 73484 bp, 64 predicted proteins | sample 557461 | NCBI WGS metagenome assembly CEAR01 (sample SAMEA3182075, study PRJEB8094) | gut metagenome | biome: human; feature: gut; material: Stool; isolation source: human stools | place: Canada | collected 2012-03-14 | reverse complement strand
CCCCCATGCGATCTCCTGCTCCACGCCCTCGCGCATCATCTCGCGCAGCGCTTGTACGCTCTCGGCGGTGAATAACTCCGGCTGCTCCTTTTGCAGCTCCGTGATGATATTGCGGAACAGCCACAAGTGCGTGTTCTCGTCGCGGTTGATATAGCGGATCTCCTGCGCCGAGCCGGACATCTTCCCGTTTCGGGAGAGATTGTAGAAGAACATAAAGCCGCTGTAAAAATAGATGCCCTCCAAAATATAGTTCGCCATCATCACGCGCAGCAGCGTGGGAGCGTCCTTCCGCTCCTGAAACTCGTTGTAGCAGTCCCCAATGAAGGTGTTGCGGCGCAGCAGATGCTCGTCCGTTTTCCATTGGTAGAGGATGTCATTGCGCTCCACAGGAGAGCAGATTGTGTCGAGCATATAGCTGTAGCTCTGTGAGTGGACACACTCCTGAAACGCCTGAATGGACAGGCAGAGATTGACCTCGTTGGCGGTAATGTAAGCGCCGATATTAGGCAGGTTCGCTGTCTGAATGGAATCCAAAAAGACAAGAAAACTCAGAATTTTATCGTAGGCGCTGCGCTCGGCTGACAGCAGGCGGGGATAGTCCTTCACATCCTGCGAGAGATTGATCTCCTCAGGGATCCAAAAGTTGTTCATGGCCTGCCGGTACCAGTCGCTGACCCAAGCGTACTTCATATTGTTGAAGTCGTTGAGGTTGGTGGTATTGCCGCCGATCATGCGCCGCAGGCGCACATCAGGGTCGCCCTCCGGGTTAAAGAGGGGCTTTTTCTTCAGTTCCGTCATGCTATCCTCCTTATGACGAGCAGCTTTCGCAGTCCTCGACCTCAAGGGCCTTGCTGCGGACATAGTAAATGGTCTTGACGCCGACCCTCCACGCCTCTAAATACAGTCTGAGCACCTGACGCATGGAATAGTCATTGGTGATATAGAGATTCATGCTCTGCGCCTGGTCAATATGTCTCTGGCGAAGGCCCGCGGCGCGCACCGACCAGCTTTGGTCGATCAGATGCGCCGCCTTATAGTACCACCATGTATCCATAGAAAGCTCCGGGGCAACGCGGGGCAGCATGCTGCCCTTTTTCTCCTCTAAGAAGAATTTCTTCATAATTGGATCGATGCCCGCCGACGTGCCGGAGAGGATAGATGTGCTGGAGGTCGGTGCGACCGCCAGCAGATAGGCGTTGCGCATTCCCTGCACCGCCACCGTTTCCGCAAGCGCCTGCCACTTTTCGGAGGTATAACCCCGCTTTTCAAAATACGCGCCCGTCTGCCAGTCGCTGCCCTCAAAGAGTGCGTAACGGCCCTTTTCCCGTGCCAGTGCTGCGTCCGCCTTGACGGCGGCGTAGTTGATGTGCTCGAACACCGCGTCGGTGAAGGCAAGGTGCTCCTCGCTCTCCCAGCGGATGCCGCGCTTTGCCAGCATGTGGTGGTAGCCGCTGACGCCCAGGCCGATGCTGCGGTACTTCTGATTGGTAAGCCGCGCGTATTCCAACGGGTAGAAGTTGAGGTCGATCACATTATCCAGTGCGCGGATGGCCGTTTCCACCGTGCGTTCCATATAGGCCTCGTCCTCCACCGCCAGATTACCGAGAGACAGACTCGCCAGGTTGCAGACCACAAACTCACCTGGGCGTGTGGCCGTCACCACCACTGTGTCGCCGTTCCCCGTGTGCACCTCAGTGCTGATATGCTCGATGGGCGCCATGTTCTGCGCGATCTCCGTGCAGAGATTGGAGCAATAGATCATTCCCGTGTGGCCGTTTGGGTTCATACGATTTACGCTGTCGCGGTTGAAGGCGAAAGGCGTGCCGGTCTCCACTGCCGAGCGAAGCACCAGCCGCACGATATCCTTGACGGTGACGCTGCGCTTTTCGATGCGCGGGTCATTGACGCAGTCCAGATACCGCTTCTCCCATTCCGTACCCCAGTAATCCTCCAGAGCGTAGCCCTTGACCGTGAGGATCTCATGCGGACACATGAGATGCCACGGCGCGTCTATGTTCTCCTCCGCCAGTCGCCAGAAGAGATCCGGATAGCACACGGCAGGAAACACATCATGCGCCTTCATGCGGTCGTCGCCGTTGTTGGTGCGCAGTTGAAGGAATTCCGGCAGATCCCGGTGCCATGCGTCTAAGTAAACCGCCACAGCGCCCTGCCGCATCCCCAACTGATCCACCGCCACGGCGGTGTCGTTGACCAGCCGGATCCAGCGGATAACACCGCCCGCCGCCCCTTGAAAGCCGCGGATGGTGCTGCCTGCGGCGCGTACCTTGCCGAAGTACATCCCCATTCCACCGCTGAATTTAGAGACCTTTGCGAAGTTGTCCAGCGAGCGGTATATGCCGTCCAGACTGTCCGGCACAGTGTCCACAAAGCAGCTTGAAAGCTGATGGTAGGGCTTTCGTGCGTTGGACATGGTAGGTGTCGCCATCGTGACCTCCATACGGCTGAGCATATCGTAAAAGCGTTTTACCCACCCCATGCGGTCAGAGCCTTCGTTCATAGCAAGATGCAGCGCGATACCCAAAAACATCTCCTGCGGTGTTTCCAGCGGCACGCGGCTGCGTGACTGGATCACATAGCGTTTGAGCAGCAGGTCAAGGCCGGAGTAGGTGAACAGCTCGTCCCGTTCCGGGCAGAGAAAGTCCTCCGCCATGGCGATCTCCTCGTGGGTATAGTGGGCAAGGATATAGTCACCGTAGAGTCCCTTATCCGTCAGATAGCGAAGCCTGCCATAGAGGTCGCCGACGCCGCGCCCCTCCCATTCCTGTGCGTTGCGACAGCGAAAGGAGTGGTTCAGAAGCCGCGCCGCGACGAATTCCCACTTGGGTGCCTCTGCCGTAGTCAGCTCTACCGCTGCCTTGGTCAGTGCCTCAGCCCGCTCATCCTCCGTCATGCCCGGGTGACAGAAGCTCTCAAACTTCATTTGAAGCGCCGCGAGGGAGTAGACTTCCTCGGTAAAATCCATCTGGATGCGGCGCAGCACCTCGTCAAGCGAGTCATCCCCCACCGTCTGCGCGATGGTATGCCGGACGCGGCGCAGTGCAGACCGCTTTTCGCGATAGAGGATGTACGCCTTTGCCACCTCATAGTATCCGCGCTCCATGAGCGTCCGCTCCACCTCGTCCTGCACACGCTCCACGGTGAGCGGCGCTGCGGCGGCGAGGTTGTCAAGAACGGCGGCGAGGATCTCATTCAGCTCTCTGCTCCCGATCTCCCTCCCCTGTCCATCAAACGCTTTTTTCATGGCGTTGAAAATTTTCTCCTGTTGAAAGGGAACAGACTCCCCGTTTCGTTTTCTGATCTCCATTTCGATCCTCTCATCTTCTCCGGTCACTTCTCATGTCCTTTTGGGCGAAGAGCGGGCAAGCGCAGTATCACGCTTGCCCGCTCTGTTTTTGAAAGCCGGTTTTTCTGCAGCCGACGCGGCGGGGCTGTTTGTTGTCTGTTGTCTTGGTTTTGGCTTCCCTGCCAGTCACTTCATAGATTCCAGAATGGCGTCCGCCAGTGCTTCCAGCTCAGTGCGCTTGTCCGTGCCCATGGACGAGGCGAGGCTGAGCCGCTCGTTGAGCACCGTCATGTTCTTAAGCTCATCGTTGACGAATTTCTGCATGAGGTCACCGGACTTCACCGCCCATGAGCCGTTTTCAATGATGGCAAAGGTGCGGTTTTGCAGATTCAGTGCCTTCATATCCATGAGGAAGTCATGCATGGCGGGGTAGATGCCGAGGTTGTAGGTCACAGAGGCCAGGACAATGTGACTGTACTTAAACGCCTCGGAGATCAGCTGGGAGACATGAGTGGAGGACACATCGTACATCGCCACCTTGCTCATGCCCTTATCGCAGAGCGACGCCGCCAGCGCCTGCGCCGCGTTCTCCGTGTTGCCGTACATAGAGGCGTAGACGATGAGCACGCCCTGGGTCTCAGGGGCATAGCGGCTCCATGTGTCGTACTTTTCGATGAACCAGCCCAGATCCTTGCGCCACACGGGGCCGTGGAGCGGGCAGATGTACTTGATCTGATCCAAAACGCCGCCGGCCTTTTTCAGCAGGAGCTGGATGTGGGGGCCGTACTTGCCCACGATGTTGGTGAGGTAGCGGCGGGCGTCGTCCAGCCAGTCCCGCTCGAAGTCCACCTCGTCGGCGAACAGCTTGCCGTCCAGCGCGCCGAAGGTGCCGAAGGCGTCGGCGGAAAAGAGGACGCCGTCGGTGACGTCGAGGGTCACCATGGCCTCCGGCCAGTGAACCATAGGCGCGCCCACAAAGGTGACGGTGTGCTTGCCGAAGGAGAAGGTGTCGCCCTCCTTCACCTCGATGCACTCATGTCCGTCCACATGGAAGCCGAACTGCCGCATGAGCATGAATGCCTTCTCGTTGGAGATCAGTTTCACCTTGGGATGGCGCAGCAGGATCTCCTCGATGCAGGCGGCGTGATCCGGCTCCAGATGGTTGACCAGCAGGTAGTCCAGCTCGCGGCCATCCAGCACATACGCCAGATTTTCCAAAAGCTGGCGGCAGGCAGACCAGTCCACCGTGTCAAAGAGCACCGTCTTTTCATCCAGCAGGCAGTAGGAGTTGTAGCTTACGCCCCGGGGAATGGGGAAGCAGTTTTCAAACAGGGCCAGGCGATGGTCGTTGGCGCCCACCCAGTAGAGGTCGTTCGTTACTTTACGCACGCAATACATCTTATCTTACCTCCTTCACGGCTCAAGCCTTTATAAATTGATCCTTCGTCTCCGCGCACTCGGGACACACCCACTCGGCGGGAAGCTGCTCAAAGAGCGTACCCGGCGCGATCTCGCCGTCCTCGTCGCCCAACTCCGGCACATACTCGTAGCCGCAGCCGCTGCAGACGTAGCGGTCGCCGATGGGGGCGGGCTTCGGCGGCGTGGGCCGCTTCATCTTTACCATGGGCGGCGCGGGCAGCTTTTCGCCGCTATCCAGCGCAGCGGTGAGCAGGGGCAGGATCTCCGCCACATCGCCCACGATGCCGTAGTCGCAGTTCTTGAAGATAGGCGCGTTACCGTTCTTATTGATGGCCACGATGGTGGAGGCGTCCTTGATGCCCTTAAGGTGCTGGGATGCGCCGGAGATGCCGCAGGCGATGTACAGATTGCCGGTGAACTTCTGACCGGACATACCCACATAGCGGTTCAGCGGCAGATATTTGAGAGTCTCCGCCACAGGACGGGAGGAACCGATGGCCGCGCCGGCGGCCTTGGCCAGCGCCTCTATCAGTTTCATGTTCTTTTTCTCCCCGATGCCCTTGCCCGCGGAGACCACCCGCTCCGCCTGCGGGATGGGCGTATCCATGGGGATGCCCACGGAGAAGTCGTGACCATCCTTCTTCAGCGCCGCCACAAGGTCGGCCACCTGCTGGGCAGCATCCCCCTCCCGGAAGATGGTCTTTTTGCGAATGCCGGTGATGGGCGCGGGTTTCTTGGCCGCCGAACGGCTCTCGCCGCCAGAGCTCTTGCCCAGCCTGCCCACCAGATGAGAGGCGATGACCACCCGCTGGATCTCGTTAGTGCCCTCGTAGATGGTGGTGATCTTGGCGTCGCGGTAGGCCCGTTCCACCTCCATGCCCTTGAGGAAGCCGCTGCCGCCGTGGATCTGCAAGGCATCGTTGGTGACCTCCAGCGCGATGTCCGAGGCGTACATCTTCGCCATGGCGGACTCCATGCCGTAAGGCGCGTGCTGCTCCTTCAGCTCCGCCGCGGAGTAGATGAGGAACCGGGCGCAGCGCAGCTTGGTGGCCATATCCGCCAGCTTGAAGGCGATGCTCTGCTGGGCCGCGATGGGCTTGCCGAACTGGACGCGCTCCTTGGAATAGCTCAACGCGTGCTCAAACGCGCCCTGGGCGATGCCCAGCGCCTGCGCGGCGATGCCGATGCGTCCGCCGTCCAGCGTGGACATGGCAATCTTGAAGCCCTCGCCCTCCTTGCCCAATAGGTTTTCCTTGGGGACCTTCACGTCGTTGAAGATCAGCTCCGCCGTGGAGGAGGAGCGAATACCCATCTTGTCATAGTGGTCGCCGAACTCAAAGCCCTTCCAGCCCTTCTCCACGATGAAAGCGGAGATGCCCCGGGTGCCGATGTCCGGCGTGGTGACGGCGAAAACCACATAGGTGTCCGCCTTAGGGGCGTTGGTAATGAAGATCTTGCCGCCGTTGAGGAGGTAGTAGTCCCCCTTATCCAGCGCCGTGGTCTCCGTGCCGCCGGCGTCGGATCCGGCGTTGGGCTCCGTGAGGCCGAAGGCGCCGATCTTCTCGCCCTTGGCCAGCGGAACCAGGTATTTCTTCTTCTGTTCCTCAGTGCCGTAGGCGAAAATGGGCCATGAGCCAAGGGAGACGTGGGCGGAGAGGATAACGCCCGCGCCGCCGTCCACACGGGCCAGCTCCTCCACCGCGATGGCGTAGCTCAGGGCGTCCAGACCGGCGCCGCCGTACTCCTTAGGGTAGGGAATGCCCATCCAGCCCAGCTTACCCAGCTTCTTGACAGCCTCCTCGGGAAACTCATTATTCTGATCCATTAAAAACGTGAGGGGCTTGATCTCCTCCTCCGCAAAGCTCCGGATCTTCGCGCGCAGCTCTTCGTGCGCCGCCGTGGTTTGAAACAGCATACGGGTACCTCCTCTTAAAATTTTACAGCTCGCTTGTATCTTGGGGATCGGATTTGCCGGTCAGCAGCCTGCGCAGGCTCACGGCGCGGAACGCCTCGTCCTGCTTTCGCTGCAAGGCCGCCAGCTGATAGTGGATGGCGCACCGCCCGTGCTCGTCCTGCCAGCGGCACTCAAATCCCTGCTCCATGCAGGCGCACAGGACGCCCCGTTCCCCCATGACCCCCATGAGATCGTAGAGGGAGGTCGCGTCCAGATCGCAGGACAGTTCGCAGCCGCCGAGGGCGCCGCGGCTCACCCGCACCAAATTGCCGGCGGAGAGTTTGCGCAGGATCTGGTAGGCAAACTGAGTGGGGATCAGCTCCGTTTCCGACATCTCGGCCACCGAATGCTTCTCCCCGTCCAGCAGCACCCGCAAAATGCGCAGCGCGTAGTCCGTCTCTTTGGTGATGATCATGCTCCGCATCCTCTTTTCGCTTGCTTGTTATTGCCATCATATCAATCTTGATAAATTTTGTCAATATAATTTCCAAAAAATATCGATTTAACACAGATCGCCCCAGCCCGGGTCAGCTTCGCTTTCCATTCAGTGAAAAGTCATGTTCTTTCTAATTATAGAAACCAAAAAACTGTGCCGTGGCAGCCCGCCGAAAGCAGAAAAGACTATGACTGAAAACCAGAAAGCGGAGAAATTGGTTGGGGCTCACAGGGGTCGCCCACCCAAGGCGGATGTGGCGATCCCTGACAAGCCTAAGCCATCCAACCGAAACAAGCAATAAAGTGCGTGCTTTTCATTTTATATTCGACACATTATGTTATGATATGCAGTAAATGTTCCATCTTACCATCCCACTCTCTGCTGGAATCGGCGCACTCTTTTAGTTCAGTTTCGATTTCAGTATTTATCGGCAGGTTTTTCTTATAGCGGATGGTATGCTCAAGGCTTGCCCAGAAGTCCATGGCGATTGTACGGAGTTGTATCTCCACCGGCACATGGATCTCTTTTTCCGCAAAGAATACCGGCAGCCGGATCGTCAGGTGCAGACTGCGGTAGCCGTTGGGCTTTGGGTTGGAAATGTAGTCCTTCTCTGTGACTATCTCAATATCAGACTGATCTTTTAAGCACTTTGCCAAAAAGAACACATCCTCCTCAAAAGAGCAGATCACACGCACACCGGCAATATCCATGATATTTGCCTGCATGGTCGGAAAATCCAGAGAAAGTCCGCGCTTCTGCATCTTGTTCATAATGCTGGACGGCGACTTCAAGCGGCTTTTCATACTTTCTATCGGATTGCGATCATGCTGCAATGAAAACTCTTCGTTCAGAATTTCCAACCTGCTTTCAAGTGCTTTCAGCGCACATCGGTATTGCAGCATGACCTCCTGATATTTGCGGTTCTCACTCAAAAGCCGCTGGCATTGCAGGTCATCCAGGCCTTTATCTGCCGCAACCGTCAAGCCAAATAAATTTTCACTCATAGTTTCTCCATTCCGCAGGGATAGGCGCTCCGCGCTGTCTGCTGCTCTTTTGTTACGACCCGATAAAAGCTGTATCCGCCGGAGAGATGGGCACAGGTAAAACCATACTGCGTCAAAAGTCGGCAGGCCAGATAACTGCGAAGCCCTGTCTGGCAATTCACATAAACAGGCTTACTCCGGTCTAACTCGTCCAAATGCTCCCGAAGATCGTCCAAGGGAACGTTCTGAAAGCCGTCCAGATGGCCCCGCTGATACTCCCACTCTGTTCGCACATCCAGCAGCGCCGCGCTGCCGTCGCGGGGCAGGCCGTCCACTTCATCCCAATGGAACTGGCGCACCTTTCCGCTCTCCAAGTCCTCGATCATAAAGCCCGCCATGTTGGCCGGATCCTTGGCGGAGGAATAGGGCGGCGCGTAGGCAAGGTCCAACTCCGTCAGTTCCAAAGCGGTCATTGTTGCGCGAATGGCCGTTGCCAGTACATCAATGCGCTTGTCCACACCGTCGCCGCCAACGATCTGTGCACCCAGCAGCCGCAGGCTTTCTTTTTCATATAGTACCTTCATTGCCATAGACTGTGCGCCGGGATAATAGGTGGCGTGGGATGCTGGGAACAATACGACTTTGTCGTAAGTGATCCCTGCTGCCTGCGCTGCCTTTTCATTGATTCCCGTGGAGGCTGCTGTCAAGCCAAACAGCTTCAGAACAGACGAGCCCTGAGAGCCGTGAAAGCGGCTGTTTCCGCCGCAGATATTGTCAGCAGCAATGCGTCCCTGCTTGTTGGCGGGCCCCGCCAGCGAGATCAGCGTTTTCTGCCCGGTCACGAAATGGGTGACCTCCACAGCATCGCCCACAGCATAGATGTCCGGCGCGGAGGTTTCCATCCGCTCGTTGACAGCGATGCTGCCACGAATACCAAGCCTGAGTCCGGCTTCTTTTGCCAAATGCGTGTCCGGGGTAACACCGATGGCCAGCAGCACCATATCCGAATGCAGTGGCTCACTACCCTCCAACAGGGTCAGCACGGAATCTCCGTCCTGTCGGAATCCGGTGACGGTTTCACCCAACCGCAGAGCCGCACCGTGTCTGCGCATTTCCGCATGAACAAAGCTCGCCATATCCGCATCCAGCGGCGCTAATAGCTGCTTGGGACGCTGAACGATGGTAACCGAAACGCCCATCTCCACAAGGTTTTCCGCCATTTCCAGACCGATAAAACCGCCGCCAGCCAAAACAGCGGTTTTCGGCTTCTGATCCTCTACAAAGTGCCGAATGCGGAGGGTATCCTCCACGGTGCGCAGCGTGAAAACACGCTCACTGCTGACGCCGGAAAGCGCAGGAACCGTTGGCTTTGCGCCGGGGGCAAGGAGCAGTTTGTCATAGGTTTCCGTATAGATTTTTCCGCTGTCCAGTGCATGGACGGTAACGGTTTTCTCTGCGGGATTGATTGCGGTTACTTCCTGCCGTACTCGTACATCAATGCGAAAGCGGTCCCAGAAGCTCTCCGGAGTTTGCAGTGTCAGTTCTTCTTGCTCTTTGATCACACCGCCCACATAATACGGCAGGCCGCAGTTGGCATAGGACACATAGCCGCTGCGCTCGATCATGATGATCTGCGTGTGTTCATCCAAACGGCGGATGCGGGCGGCGGCAGAAGCACCGCCCGCCACACCGCCTACGATCACTGCTTTCATCTTGCACCCTCCACCATTGCGGCGATCTCCGACTTAGGCCGATAGCCCACCGATTTGGCGACAGCTTTCCCGTCCTTGAATACGATCAGCATCGGGATGCTGGATACCTGAAAACGCATCGCCAGTTCCATCTGCTCGTCCACATTGACCTTGCCCACCTTGAGGGCACCGGTGTTTTCCTCAGCGATCTCGTGGAGCACGGGAGCGAGCATTTTGCATGGTCCGCACCAGTCCGCGTAGAAATCCAGCAGGACGGGCTTGTCGGAACGCAGTACTTCGTTTTCAAAATTCGCAGCAGTAATTTTCAGTTCAGCCATGAGAAAGGCTCCTTTCGTTTGTATATTGTCAGTCTTTGTTTTTCAGCTTGCAAATACTCTGGGTCATAGTCCCCATGGGGCAGAAGGCGCACCATGTGCGGGGCTTGTAGAGCACCATAACGATCAGACCCAGCAGCAGAGAGGTCAGCATGAGGCTATAAAAGCCGAAGCTGAACTGCGCCACCCAATCAGCGACTGTACCGGCTGTATAAGTCCAGCCCCAAGGCACACGGAATGTCCAGAACAGCTTAATGGCCTCCCGCAGGGACGCGGCACCCGCAGCGACCAGATAGGTTTGGAACCCCATGTTGCCGAACATCGTTAGGAAAAAGATCAAAAAGCCGTAGCGGAACCACTTGGAGGACATCCAGCGGGGCGTGGGCTTACAGCGGGAGCATTTAAGGTCAGTCCCCAGCTTGCTGAACAGCTGTCCCCGTCCGCAGAGGTGGTTGCAAAAGAATTTGTTCCCGCCAAAGATGGCTAAGAACAGCGGCAAGAGAAAATCGATCATGCCCAGCCACGCGAACAGGATATTGAAAAAGCCCAGTGCAAAATAGATGATGGCATATACCCACAGGTAATCGTACCAATGCTTCGCTTTCATGCGTCAGCCCTCACTTTCACCTCAATGCAGCCGACGGGGCAGAGCTTTGCGCACTTGCCGCAGCCTACGCAGCGTTCCGCCTCCACAGCGGCGTAGCAGCCCCGGCGCACCTTGACGGCCCCCAGTGGACAGGTATTTTTACACACGCCGCAGGCGACGCACCGCGTCTGATCTATGGCGGCCAGTTTCTTTGACGGCATAGCGTTCCTCCCTTAATCCTGCAAGGATTTGTAATAGAGCATACAGTGGCAGAATCCCTCGAAGAGCGGATCTGCAATTTGATCCTTAAACTCCTGACACATACATTTGGTTGCCTCTGTGCGCTCCCTGCGGCAGGGACAGTATCCTCCGGTGCGCTTGAGTCCTTCCCGGATGGTGTTGACAATCTCCTGATCGGGATTGAGCTTGATTTTCATGTTCGCCACCTCTTTCTTGATTGTGGCTTTATCATACCGCAGGACAAAGTCTTTTTCTGTGACGAGGTTACATTGATAAAAAAATCCGGTGCTTTTGGAGCACCGGATTTTAAGAAGGTGAATTACGCTTTCCAAAGACTGTGGAGGTTGCAGTAGGCGTAGACCGCCTCGACCTCGTCGCCCTCGCAGAGAGCGAAGCAGACCTCCGGCTTTTCGCCGGGATGCAGTTCCTTACGCTGATTGCCCTGCTTGGTGTGGAGGGACACCCACTCGATGTAGTGCTCCGGCAGCATGGGATGCTCCACGGAGCCGACCTTGACATGGACGATGCCGTTTTCAACTGTCCAGACAGGGACATGCTTCTCCACGGCGGCGTCGGTGGTGCCGGGAACGATCTCGCTCATCGGCTCACCGCAGCAGATGACGGGAACGCCCGTGTCCTTGACCTTGGCAATGATGTTACCGCAATGCTTGCAAATGTAAAACTTCTGCTCCATGATTCGTTCTCCTTTTCTCTTTAATAGTTTTCCGCGTGAATTTCAAAGTAGCTCTGGGGATGGTTGCAGGTCGGGCAGACCTCCGGGGCTTTCTCACCCACGACGATGTGACCGCAGTTGCGGCACTCCCATACCTTGACCTCACTCTTGGCAAAGACCTCCGCCATCTCCACATTGTGCAGCAGGGCACGGTAGCGCTCCTCATGGTGCTTTTCAATGGCGGCGACCAGGCGGAAACGCTGGGCTAGCTCATGGAAACCTTCCTCATCGGCGGTTTTGGCAAAGCCGTCGTACATATCCGTCCACTCGTAGTTCTCGCCCTCAGCGGCGGAGAGAAGATTTTCGGCAGTGTCGCCGATGCCGTTCAGTTCTTTGAACCACAGCTTAGCATGTTCCTTCTCGTTGTCAGCGGTTTTGAGGAACAGCGCCGCGATCTGCTCGTAGCCTTCCTTCTTGGCCTTGGATGCAAAATAGGTGTACTTGTTGCGTGCCTCGGACTCACCGGCAAAGGCGGCCATCAGATTTTTTTCGGTTTGAGTACCTGCGTATTTCGTTTCTTTCATGGTCGATGCTCCTTTCAGCTTCTTCTGCTCATATTATAACACGGATTCGTGTTATAAACAATATTTTCATTTTAAGTGATTCAATCCGTCTGTATCCCGCAGCGTGATTGCACCGCGCTTCAGCTCCACCAGCCCGTCCTCCGAGAAGCTCTTGAGCATCCGTGCCACCGCCTCCCGCGCCGAGCTGATGTGCTGGGCGATCTGCTCATGGGTCATGCGTATGGTGTCGGAGCCGGTACGCTCCGCTTCGGCAAGGAGGAATTCTGCCAGCCGCCGATCCAGCCCCTTGAACATGATCTGCTGCATCGCCCACATCACATCAGAAAACCGTTTCGTTGCCAGCTCATAGAGGAAGCAGCGGACATATAGATTTTTCTCCTTGAGCGCAGCGATGACATTTGCAGGGATAATCAGAACGTCCGTATCCGGTCCTGCGGTCATTTGCGTATCAAAGGTGATTTGACTGATCACACAGGAGGCAGAAAGCACGCATAATTCGCCCGGATACAGGCGGAACAGCGTTACCTCCCGCCCCTCCTCGGAGAGAAGATAGGTGCGGATCTCGCCGGAAAGGACGAACAGCATTCCGAGACATTCATTGTCGCTGCTGTGTATGAACGCGCCCTTTTCATAATGACGGACAAAGGCGCTTCGGCGTAGCGTTTCCATTTCGTGTTCGGTCAAGGATGACCAGAACGGAAGCTGTGTCAGTGTGCGTTCCATATCAATGGCAGCTATGCTTACCGCAGCCGTGGTCACCGCAGGTGTGACCAGCCTCGCCGTGCTCATGGTCATGGTGGTCACAGTGAACATTGGGATCGTAGCCCAGATTTCCGCTGAGCAATGCGTTCACCGCTGCGTCAGCGTCCCCGCTGACACCGCCGTAGAGCTTGATGCCCGCTTCGGCCAGAGCTGCCTGCGCACCGCCGCCGATGCCTCCACAAATCAAAGTGTCCACGCCGCTTTGCATCAGGAAGCCTGCCAGTGCGCCGTGACCGCTGCCGTTGGTGTCAACGACTTTCGCATGAGTGATTTTGCCGTCTGCTGCTTCATAAAGCTTGAACTGTTCGGTGTGGCCGAAATGCTGAAAAATCTGACCGTTTTCATAGGTAACTGCAATTTTCATAATGGAATCTCCTTTGCAAGTTTTGCCTGATTTTTCCATGTTGGCTCTCTGCATCCGGCAGCAGCGGCCGCAGTGAGCTGCCTCCTGTCCTCCGCAGATGCGGTAGTTTCCCCCGGTGATGTGCAGCGGTTTCCCGTGGAAAAGACACGCTGCGATCTTGCGCCGTGCGACTTCGTAAATCTCCTGCACGGTAGATCGGGAAATGTCCATTTGCGTGGCACACTGCTCGTGGGTTTGCTGCTCCAGGTCAACCAGCCGAATGACCTCGTATTCGTCCAGCGTCAGCAGGATCGGCTCGGCATCCTTGCACCCGTTGGGGCAGAATTTATCGACTCGTGGTACGTCACAAATCCGACGGCACCGTGGCGGTCTTGGCACGGACGCTTTCCTCCTTTGTTTTCGGTATATACCGATTATAGCACTTTGGAAAGGAAAAAGCAATATTCTTTTCAAAAGCCGCTGCAATTCCTGCCCTCATATAGATGCTGGCTGATATTCGGAGTCGAATGCTACATATGAGCTATGTGGATTTTCTCGTTTGTAAACGGTGTTTTAGGTGCTGGCTGTGTGATTTCCTGTTCAGTCGGCAAAACGGCGCAGAACGCAAACAAAGGCCGATTTTCACCTTTTTTCCGCCGCCGTTTAGCAGTCACTCTGCAAGGCATCGTTTGCTGTTGTTGGGCTATCCGCTATCGGGAAAATCCATGCACCAATTAAGCAATTACAAAAGAAAGAACTGCTGGATCTACAAATTATCCATCTATTTTAGCAATGCGCGTTTTCATATGCTTTTCGGATTCCGTCCGGCAAGTGGTCGGGAATCAGTGTCTTTAGTCTGTCCTCACTGCCGTCTTTGATTGCCTGCTCATAGTACCAGCATTTGAATTTCGGCATATGAGGTGACTGCGGCGGAGCGGCTCGCTGACATCCTTAAAGCCCCGGCTTTGCCGGTCATGGAGATCCCGAGGGAGCTCCGCGCCGGTGACATTCTCCTCAGCGAACAGCAGCGCGAGGCGATCGAGCTGGCGCTGAACAGCAGCCTCTCCATTATTCTCGGCGGCGCGGGCTGCGGCAAGACCACGCTCATTGAAGCCATCGTGCATTGCTTCAGAGAGCGCAATGACGCTTTTGTGCCGTATGTGGTCGCCGCCCCGACCGGCAAGGCTGCGCGCAACCTCACCGAGCGCACCGGGATCGAGGCACGCACGGTCCACGGCGCGCTTGGGAAAAGCCCAGATGCAAACTTTCTGGATGCCGTTTCGTGGAACTGCATCGGACTGGTCGTCGTCGATGAGGCGTCGATGGTGTCCTTGGAGATGCTCGCCGGCATCCTCAACCGTGTTCGCAGGAATTGCCGCGTTGCCCTGCTCGGCGACCCGAATCAGCTGCTGTCCGTCGGGGCAGGAAACGTCCTCTCCGACCTTCTGACGCTCGGCGTCCCTTCTATCTGCTTGCAGCAGTAGTACCGTCAAAGCACGGATGCCGCGGCGTTGCGTCAGAATGTCGTGGACTTCCCGAAGCTGAACGGGGAGCACGAACTGCGGTGGGATGACAGCTTCCGCCTGCTTCCCGCGGATGACCGCGCCATTCCCGACCTTCTGTGCGAGGAGGCTGCGCGGCGTTATCGGGCGGGCGAGAGCATTCAGGTCCTCTCGCCGGTGAGGGCAAAAACCGGCTTTTCGGTACAGGCGCTCAACACGCGCCTGCAGAACGAAGTCAACCCGCTGACGGCGGAAAAGCCGGCATGGGGAAAATTCCGTGACGGCGACCGTGTCATCGTTACCCAAAACAACGCTTATTACAACATCTGCAACGGCGACGTCGGTGTGCTGCATATTCGCGGAGAGAAACCGCACCGTGTTGCCGCGCTGGCAGTCAGGGGTACGCTGAAGACATGGCAAATCGACCATGGACAGGGCGAATACGGCATCGGTCATGATGACGCGCCCCCGCCGCAGCTTGCGCTCGCCTATGCGCTGACGGTACACAAAAGTCAGGGCAGCCAGTACGACACCGTTCTCATGCCGGTGAGCATGGCGACTGCAAGAATGCTGTATCGCAACCTGCTCTACACCGCGATCTCACGAGCAGGGAAGGAGGTCATCCTCGTGGGGGAGCCGCGAGGCGCTGAACACCGCGATGCAGTGCATCCCATACCCGCGCAAATCCAAGCTCGTCGCCCGGACCAACCTGCTGCGCCTTGGGCGCAGCGCGTGAGGCGGCGGCATGGAGAGAAAGGAGTTGCCGCGCTATCCCGTCATCGACGCTGCCGCCACGGGTCGAAACCTCCGCCGCCTGCGGCTGGAGAAGGGATACAGCGTGAAGGAGCCTTCCGAGCGTAGATAACCTCTATGCGGTCTCGCGGCTGTGGGGCCTGAGCATGAATGAAATTCTTGTAGAAAGGGAAAGCGCATAGAACAACGGAGGCCGAAGCGGTTCGCTTCGGCCTCCGTTTCCTGTATTTTGCAGCAGGGCGTGAAAATAACCAACTTGAACATTTTTCAGATGACCGTACCGCAACCCCTCCCACGGAACAGGGATTTCTGGAATTCAAAGAGAGTAAAACTCGATTACTCCATACCATGCTCGCTCCAGCGCCCGATGGAGCCTTCGGCCCAGTGCCCCGCGGTGTCGCCGTAGGCCGGCCCCGCCGCGCCTGCGCCTACGGTGAGCAGACCGGCCATCATGGCAAAGGCAAGAACAAAAGAAAGCAGTTTTCGTTTCATCGTTTCTTCTTTCCTTCTGAAAATCTATTTCTGCGGCTCCCTGCAGTTGGATCACAAGGTCAATTTTGCCCCCGACAGGGGAATTTCCTTGCTTATCATACCGAAGACACCCAAAAAAGCAATATGCTCGCTGCACACCATTTGCCCGAAATCCCTCGGTCGTGAGCAGCAGCCCCGATGTGCAGACATAAAAGAAACGCCCTCTGACGAGAGCGTTTCTTGTCTTGCATCAAGCGTCACAGCAAAAACGAGTTCAGCTTTTTGTGCGGCGCGGCCTTCTTGCCTTCCGTGCTGCGCGACCACGTCTTGACCGTCTGAGCTTCCAAAAACTGAGCCAGCGGCGTCAAGTCCTCCTGCTCATCGTAATCTTGCAGCGCGTCATAATAGGCGCGGCAATCCTCCTCGTAGACGATGGTGGGCGGATAGTTGTTGATCATCAGCCAATAGTTCAGCAGCGTCCGCCCTACACGCCCGTTACCGTCCGCAAAGGGGTGGATATTCTCAAAGCGAGCGTGGAGGTACGCCCCTGCCTTCAGGGGCGCTTTCGCTCCGATGGCGTTGACTTCTTCAATCAACTCCGCGAGGTCGTTCTCTACCTCATCGGGTGGCGAACCGACCTCGTTTTTGCCGGTCACATAGTCGTGCTTCTTGAATTCGCCGGGACGCTCACCGTTCACGATGTAGCGGCGCCCATCGTAAGTACCCTCGGTCAATGCGCGGTGGATGTCGCGGATCAGCTCGATGGACAGCGGCTCTTTTGCGATGATTTTGTCCTGCAAGAAGTCGCAGCACACCTTTTGGTTCTGCTGCTCGAACAGGGTACGGGTGCTGCCGGTATAGCCCACGACCTTGCCGTTTTCAAAAATTTCGCGGGTGTCGTGGTAGTTGATCTCGGCATTTTCGAGCTTGCCGGAGTTGTAGGCAAACAGGATGCGGAAATTATCCAGCCGCAGAGCAAGGTCATCGACCGACCGGATATTCCAGTCCTGCCACATTTTCATAACAGCGTCATATCGGCTCATGATGCACCTCCGGCACAAGAATGAATCAAGTATAGCACACTTTTTGCCCAAGCGGGAGAAAATTTACAGCTTTTTTGTGCGGACTTGGTTTTTTTCTGGTATGAGCAGAAGGCGGAGAGCATCCTGCTGACGCTTCTGTATAAGGAGAGGGGGGTGCTGCCATTTTACTGGCGGTATGAAGTGTGCTGCATGGAAGCGCGCTTCGTGAAGGAGTAGGATTTTTACAGAGATGCCGAAACCCGTCGAAACGGAGGTCTTAGCCTATGAAATTATATAAAGAAGCGCTCAGGAGCTTCTTCTCGGGATATGTCAGCGCACTGCGCAGGCGCAGGGGGCTGACACAGGAGGAGATGGCGGAGCGGCTTCGCATCACAGGCCGCGCGTACAGCGATTTGGAGCGGGGCATATACTGCTTTTCCGCGGTCGCGCTGGTGTTCCTTCTGCTCATGCTGGAGGAGCACGAGATCAAAGAGCTGCTCTCGTCCCTGCGGGAGGAGATCGCAAAAGTTGAAGACAGAGAGGTGGCGTAATGCTCCGTGGACATTGGGGAAATATACGGGCTTTTGCGCGGGCTCGGTCTGAGAGCTGATAGCTCCTGGTTTTTTCATGTCTCGTATGCGGTATATCTGACAGCCCGGAGACCTGATCGGACGGTGCTTGCCGAGCGGTGGCTGTATCCGGCGGTCGCGCAGCATTATCATACCGGCAGCCTTGATATAAAGCGCAGCATCTGCTTTGCGGTGGATCTGATCTGGAAAACAGACAGGCGAACGCTGCGGGCGATAACGAGGTGTCCGCTGGAGCGCAAGCCGCATCCCACGGAGTTCGTCGCCCTTCTTGCCGCCTGCCTTGCGGGCGGCAATGCCGCATGATCTGAGCTTATGAAAAAGCAAGCCAAGGAGAGTGTCCTTGGCTTGCTTTTTTCCATCTATCTCTTCAAAGGACGTTTTCCTGCATGAAGAAATCACTTCATGCAGCGCCAAAGGAGTACCGAAAAAGGAATGCTTCCAGATGGCTGTTTCCGTCACCGAAGAAGGACTCGCCCCTGCTGCCCTCAGTGGTGCGCCAGCGGCTGCACCGTACGCTTCCATGATCTTTCTGAAAATCTACGCCCAATAAGCGATAAGCTGGATGCGCTTTGCGTTGTCAATTGGCGCGCCCCTGCTCAGTCATTCCCCTTGCCGGTGGAGCGGAGCATCACATCGTGATAGCCGCCCTCGACGATGCTGGTGGCGGAGACGAGCGTGAGCTTCGCGTTCTTCTGAAGATCGGGGATCGTGGTCACGCCGCAGTTGCACATGGTGGATTTGACCTTATAAAGGCTACGCGCGACATTATCCTGCAAAGAGCCTGCGTAGGTGACATAGGAATCCACGCCCTCCTCAAAGGCAAGACCCGTCTTGCCGCCGAGGTCGTAGCGCTGCCAGTTGCGCGCGCGGTTCGAGCCCTCGCCCCAGTATTCCTTGACATACACGCCGTTGACAAGGAGCTTATTCGTGGGCGATTCGTCAAAGCGGGCGAAGTAGCGGCCGAGCATCAGAAAGTCCGCGCCCATGGCGAGGGCGAGCGTCATGTGATAGTCGTGGACGATGCCGCCGTCGGAGCAGATGGGAACATAGACGCCCGTTTCGCGGAAATATTCGTCGCGCGCGGCGGAGACCTCGATGAGAGAGGTCGCCTGACCGCGGCCGATGCCCTTGGTCTCGCGCGTGATGCAGATGGAACCGCCGCCGATGCCGACCTTGACAAAGTCTGCGCCGCACTCGGCGAGGAAGCGGAAGCCGTCGCGGTCGACCACATTGCCCGCGCCGATCTTCACGGTATTGCCGTAGTTCTCACGCACGAAGTCAATGACCTTCTTCTGCCAGACAGAGTAGCCCTCGGACGAGTCGATGCAGAGAATATCCGCGCCCGCCTCAACGAGCGCGGGGATGCGCTCGTGGTAGTCGCGGGAGTTGATGCCCGCGCCGACCAGATAGCGCTTCTGCGCGTCCTGGAGGGCGAGGGGGTGCTCCTTGTGCTCGGCGTAGTCCTTGCGGAAAACGAAGTAGCGCAGGCAGTCGTTCTCATCCACAATGGGCAGGGCGTTGAGCTTGTGCTCCCAAATGATGTCGTTGGCCTCCTTGAGCGTGGTGGAGGAGGGAGCAGTGATGAGCTTTTCGCGCGGCGTCATAAAATCGCGCACCTTGAGGTCTGTGCTCATGCGGCTGACGCGGTAGTCACGGCTCGTGACGATGCCGAGGAGTTTCCCGTTGGGCATGGCGTCCTCAGTGATGGCGACGGTGGAGAAGCCATTTTTCTCCTTGAGCGCGAGCACATCGGCCAGCGTGTGCTCAGGCGTGAGATTCGAGGCGCTGACGACGAAGCCCGCCTTGCTGCTCTTCACGCGGCGCACCATCTCCGCCTCGCTTTCGATGGACTGCGAGCCGAAGATGAACGAAAGCCCGCCCTCCTTGGCAAGCGCGACGGCGAGCGTGTCGTTCGACACCGACTGCATGATCGCCGAGACCATCGGGATATTCAGGCTGATAGGGCAGTCCTCCTGCCCCTTGCGGTATTTGACCAGCGGCGTTTTGAGCGAAACGTGGTCGGGCACGCACTCCTCCGAGGTGTAGCCCGGTACGAGCAGGTACTCGCTGAAGGTATGAGACGGATCGGGATAGTAATAGGCCATGACTTGCCCTCCTATTTTTTGAAGTAACGCACCGCCGAGGCGAACAGGTGCATATCGTAATCGCCAGGCACGTTTCGGTAAAGCGCGGGGCCGATGCGCTCGCTGTGCCCCATTTTGCCAAACACCCGCCCGTCGGGGGAGGTGATGCCCTCGATGGCGCAGACGGAGCCGTTGGGATTGAAAGCAATATCCATTGTAGCATATCCGTCAAGGCCTGCATACTGCGTGGCGATCTGGCCGTTTGCGGCAAGCTGTTCGATCAGCTCCTGCGAGGCGAGAAAACGCCCCTCGCCGTGCGAAATGGGAACGGTGTAAATATCTCCCACCTCTGTTCCCGCAAGCCACGGAGATCGCGTCGAGCACACGCGCGTGCGCACGAGCTTGGACTGGTGGCGGCCGATGACATTGTAGGTGAGTGTCGGGAAGGACTCGTCGGTATCCATGATCCTTCCGTAGGGCACGAGGCCGAGCTTGATGAGCGCCTGGAAGCCGTTGCAGATGCCGAGCATCAAGCCGTCGCGCTGCTCGAGCAGCGCCGTCACATGCTCGCGGACGGCGGCGTTGCGGAAAAACGCGGTGATGAGCTTGGCACTGCCGTCCGGCTCGTCGCCGCCGGAGAAGCCGCCGGGAATGACGATCATCTGTGCGGTCCTGACGGCAGCTGCAAAGCGCTCGACGCTGTCTGCGACATCGGCGCTCGTGAGGTTGCGGACGATGAATTGCTCGGCGTCCGCGCCTGCCTCTGAAAGCGCGCGCTGTGTGTCGTACTCGCAGTTCGTGCCGGGGAAAACGGGGATGAGCGCTTTGGGGCGCGCCTGCTTGACGGCGGGGGCGACACGCGCCTTCGTTTCATGGGAAAAGCTCTCGACCGTGCCGCTGTCCCGCGTCTTTGTCGGGTAGACGGCTTCGAGCACAGCGTCGTTCAGCGCGGCAAGCTCTTCGATGGAGGCACTGTCCGCGCCGAGGGCAATGGCCTTTTCCGCTGTGGTGATGCCGATGCGCACGGCGTCGGAGACTTCATCGCTCAGCTCGGCGACAATCGCGCCTGGCATGGGGGCGAACCAGTCAAGCACCGTATTTTCCGCGGCGAAGCCGATCTCGTTGCCGAAGGACATCTTCATCACCGCCTCGGCAAGGCCGTTTTCGACCGCCCACGCACTCACGACCTTGCCCGCGCGCGCAAGCGCGGTGAAACGCTCCCACGCGGCGGCCTGCTGCTCGGGCGTTTTGCCTGCGAAGAGGTAGACGCCGTGGCCCACCGCCTTCAGGTCGGTCGTCAGCAGCTCGCCTTCGAGCAGCGGCGCGATGGCGAAGGAGATGAGCGTCGGCGGCACATCGCGGTCAAGAAAGCTGCCGGACATGGAGTCCTTGCCGCCGATGGCGGCGGCGCTCAGCTCCAGCTGCGCGTCCAGCGCGCCGAGCAGCGCCGCGAAGGGCTTGCCCCAACGCGCGGGCTCATTGCGGAGCTTTTCAAAAAATTCTTGCAGGGAAAGATATGCCTTATGATAGTCTGCGCCTGCGGCGACGAGCTTGGCGACCGAGGTATAGACCGCGTCGTGCGCACCGCGATAGGGGTCGGCGCTCAGCGCGTCGGGGTCGCAGCCCCAGGCCATCACGCTGCCCTGCGCGGTCTTCTCGCCGGGGAGGACGGGCAGGAGCGCCGCCATCGCCTGCGCGGGGCTGCGCTGCGTCCTGCCGCCAAAGGGCATGAGGAGCGTCCCCGCGCCGACGGTGGAGTCGAAGCGCTCGACAAGACCGCGGCGGGACGCGCTCTTGAGGCTGCCCGCCATGCCGCGCAGCGTTTGAGCTGCGGCGGGAGCGGCACATTCCCTCGCGGGGACGGCGACGGAGGCGTGCTTCGTCGCGCCGTTGGTGTCGAGGAAGGCGCGGGAGAGGTCTGCGATCGTCTGTCCGCGCCAGCGCATGACCATGCGGGGGCTTTCGGTCACGACCGCCACGCGGTAGGCCTCTAAGTTTTCCGCCGCGGCAGCGGCGATGAATTTCGCCTCGTTCTCCGGTGCGACGACGACCGCCATGCGCTCCTGCGATTCGGAGATCGCAAGTTCCGTGCCGTCGAGGCCCTCGTACTTCTTGCGCACGGCGTCGAGGTCGATGATGAGTCCGTCCGCCAGCTCGCCGACCGCGACGGACACGCCGCCCGCGCCGAAGTCGTTGCAGCGCTTGATGAGGCGCGTGACCGCGCCGTCGCGGAACAGACGCTGGATCTTGCGCTCCTCGGGCGCATTGCCCTTTTGCACCTCGCTCGCCATCGTGGAAAGCGATTTCATATCGTGGCTCTTGGAGGAGCCGGTCGCGCCGCCGATGCCGTCGCGCCCCGTGCGCCCGCCGAGCAGGATGACCACATCACCCGGCGCGGGACGCTCGCGCACGACATTGCTCGCGGGCGCGGCGGCGACGACCGCGCCGCACTCAAGGCGCTTGGCGACATAGCCCTCGTGGTACAGCTCCGCGACATGGCCGGTGGCAAGGCCGATCTGGTTGCCGTAGGAGGAGTAGCCCGCCGCGGCGGTCTGGGCGAGCTTGCGCTGCGGGAGCTTGCCTGAAAGCGTCTCGGCAAGCGCCTTTCTCGGGTCGCCGCCGCCCGTCACACGCATTGCCTGATGGACGTAGGCACGGCCGGAGAGCGGATCGCGGATGCACCCGCCGATGCAGGTGGCCGCGCCGCCGAAGGGCTCGATCTCGGTGGGGTGGTTGTGCGTTTCGTTTTTGAACATCAAAAGCCAGTCCTGCTCCTTGCCGTTCACCACGGCGGGTACATGGATAGAGCAGGCGTTGATCTCCTCGCTCTCGTCGAGCTCGGGGAGCAGACCGCGGACCTTGAGCGTCTTTGTGCCGATGGTCGCAATATCCATAAGCGTCTGCGGGCGCTGGGCGGCCTTCTCCGCGCCGTAGACCTCCTCGCGCGCGGCGAGATAGCGCGCATAGGTGCCCTTGACGGCGTCATCGTCGATGCGGATCTCGTCAAGGTGTGTGGAGAAGGTCGTGTGGCGGCAGTGGTCGGACCAGTAGGTATCGACCACGCGCAGCTCGGTCACGGTGGGGTCGCGGCGCTCGGTCTCGCGGAAATAGTCTTGCAGCGTCTTGAGGTCGGCAATATCCATGGCAAGCCCCATGGAGGAGAGCAGCGCGGAGAGCGCGGCCTCGTCCATGGCGGTGAAGCCCTCGACGGACGCAACGCGCTTTGGCTCGGCAAGCTCCTCGGCGAGCGTTTCGGGCTTTGCAAGGCTCGCCTCGCGGCTTTCGACGGGGTTGATGACATAGCGCTTGACCGCCTCGACATCGGCATCCGTCAGCATCCCATAGAGCGCGTAGACCTTTGCTGTGCGGATGCGCGGGCGCTCGCCTTGGCTCAAAAGCTGGATGCACTGCGCTGCGCTGTCTGCGCGCTGGTCGAACTGACCGGGCAGGGGCTCGACGGCAAAGACCGCGCAGGCGTCCTGCGTGTCCGCCGCGTCGGACACAAGGTCCAGCGGCGGCTCGGAGAACACGCTCCTGCAGGCATTTTCAAAGAGAGGGGCCTCGATCCCATCCACATCATAGCGGTTCCAGATACGCGCGGCGCGCAGGCCCTGCACGCCGAGAAAATCGTGGCAGTCCGTCAGCAGCGCCTCGCACTCGGGCGCGAGACCTTGCCGCTTTTCCACATAGGTCCGAAATACCATTTTATCCTCTCTCCTCCCGCGCCGCGAGCGCGGCGCTGCCGATGTCGCCGCGGCAGTATTTGTTGGCAAAAGCTACGCCCTCCGCCAGCCGGTACGCCTCCTCGACGGCGGCCCTCAGCGTGGGGGCGGCGGCGGTGATGCCGAGCACGCGCCCGCCCGCGGTCAGGAGCGTATCGCCGTCCTTTTTTGCGCCCGCGACATAGCAGTGCGCAGCGGCCTCCTCGCTCATCGTGATGGGAAAGCCGCTCTCATACTTTTTGGGGTAGCCCTCGGACGCGAGCACGACGCAGCAGGCGGAACCGGTCGAAAATTCCACGCTCGCGTCCGCGAGCGTACCGTTCGTCGTCGCCTGCATGACGGTGAGCAGGTCGCTTTTGAGCAGCGGCAGCACCGCCTGCGTTTCGGGGTCGCCGAAGCGGCAGTTGTACTCCACGACCTTCGGGCCGCTCTTGGTGAGCATCAGCCCGAAGTAGAGGCAGCCGCGGAAGGGGCGGCCCTCGGCGCGCATCGCGCGGATCGTCGGCAGGAAGATATTCTCTATGCACTCCGCCGCAAGCTCCTTTGTATAATACGGGTTCGGCGCGACCGCGCCCATGCCGCCGGTGTTGGGACCTTTGTCGCCGTCGAGCGCACGCTTGTGGTCCATGGAGGAGACCATCGGCACGAGCGCTTCGCCGTCGGTGAAGCTCAGCACCGAGACCTCGGGCCCCTCCATATATTCCTCGATGACGACGCGCGCGCCGCTCTGACCGAAGGTCTTATCCTCGATCATCGCGCGCACGGCGGCCTTCGCCTCCTCGACTGTCTGCGCGACGACGACGCCCTTGCCGAGCGCGAGACCGTCCGCCTTGACGACGATGGGCGCACCCTCGGCGTCGATGTAGGCACAGGCGGAGGGCGCGTCGGTAAAGACGCGGTATTTTGCGGTGGGGATGTTGTATTTTTGCATCAAGTTCTTTGCAAACGCCTTGCTCGCCTCGATGACGGCGGCCTTTTTGTCAGGGCCGAAGCAGGGGATGCCCGCCGCGCTCAGCGCGTCCACCGCGCCGAGGGCGAGGGGATCGTCCGGCGCGACAACGGCATAATCAATGCCGTGCGCCTTGGCAAATTCGACCTGCGCGGGGATGTCCTTCGCACCGATCTCACTGACGCAGACTGCGTCGGCGGCGATGCCGCCGTTGCCGGGCAGACAGTAAATTTTCTCGACCGCGGGATTTTCCTTCAGCTTTTTAATGATGGCGTGTTCGCGGCCGCCGCCGCCGATGACCATGAGCTTCATGGAGAAATTCCTCCTTGCTTAATGATGGAACAGGCGCATACCCGTGAACGCCATAGTGATGCCGTGTTTGTTCGCCGTCTCGATGACATTGTCGTCGCGGATCGAGCCGCCCGGCTCGACGATGTAGGAAGCGCCGCTCTTGCGCGCGCGCTCGACATTGTCGCCGAAGGGGAAAAAGGCGTCCGAGCCGACGGTCACGCCGCGCTGCTGCGCGAGCCAAGCGCGCTTTTCCTCGCCCGTGAGCGCCTCGGGGCGCTCCTTAAAGATATGCTGCCACGCGCCGTCGGCGAGCACATCGTCGCACTCGTCGGAGAGGTAGACATCGATGGCGTTGTCGCGGTCAGGACGGCGGATGCCGTCCACGAACGAGAGAGCGAGCACCTTCGGATGGCGGCGGAGATACCAGTTGTCCGCCTTCTGCCCCGCCAGACGGGTGCAGTGGATGCGGCTTTGCTGGCCCGCGCCCACGCCGACGGTCTGAGCGTCCTTCACATAGCAGACGGAGTTGGACTGGGTGTATTTGAGCGTGATGAGGGCAAGGAGCATATCGCGCTTTGCACCCTTGGGCAGGTCTTTATTTTCGGTGACGATGTTCGTGAGCAGGCTTTCATCGATTTTGCAGTCGTTGTGCCCCTGCTCGAAGGTGATGCCGAAAACATCCTTCTGCTCCAGCGGCGCGGGAACATAGGCGGGGTCGATCTGCACGACATTGTACCTGCCGCCCTTTTTCGTCTTTAAGATGGCAAGCGCCTCGTCGCTGTAGGCGGGGGCGATGATGCCGTCGGAGACCTCGTTTTTCAGATACGCGGCGGTGGCGGCGTCGCACTCGTCGGAGAGCGCCGCCCAGTCGCCGTAGGAGCAGAGGCGGTCCGCGCCGCGGGCGCGGATGTAGGCACAGGCGATGGGGGAGAGCGCCGCGTCAGGCGCGACGAAATAGACCCTTTTGTCCACCTCGTCGAGCGGCAGGCCGAGCGCCGCGCCCGCGGGAGAGACATGCTTGAAGCTCGCCGCGGCGGGAAGGCCCGTCGCCTCCTTCAGCTCGCGCACGAGCTGCCAGGAGTTGAAGGCGTCGAGCAGGTTGATGTAGCCGGGCTTGCCGTTGAGAACCGTAAAGGGAAGGGCTGCGCCGTTTTTCATGAAAACGCGCGCGGGCTTCTGGTTGGGGTTGCAGCCGTATTTGAGTTCCAGCTCGTTCATATCGTCCTCCTCAGTCGCCTAAGTTTTTGTTGAACAGCTTTACCTCGCCGTTCATGTTCGTATAAAGGGAGACCTTGTTGTCCGCGTTGAGCGCCGCCCAGACCTCCTCGGGCGAGGGGACGCTCACCTCCATCGGCTCGCCCGCGAAGGTCGGCAGCGGGCTGCCGTCGCCACGATAGGTGCTGATGAAATAGCCCTTGCCCTCGTCGCAGCCCTCGTAGCAGAAGAACTCGCGCAGGCAGCGTCCATCCTTACGCTTGAGGATGGACAGCTCGAAGGAGCCGTCCTCGTGCATGATGGCGGAGATGCGCGGCGTCCAGTTCGGCTCGTCCGGCTCGTATTCGCGTGTCATGAGGCCGCGGCGAAAGTCGCCGTGCTCGCAGATGGTGTCGGTCTGGTCGCCGTTCGTCACGACGAGGTCGCGCCCCATCGTGCGCACGGGATGATAGATGATGAGGCTGGGGTCAGAGAGCTTGGCGGGGTCGTACGCCTCGGTGCGGATGCCGTCCTCGGTCTTGACAAAGACGCGGTTGCGGCTGTTCTCGCTGCGCCCCATGATGAAATAGTACACACAGCGGCGTCCGACAAGGATGCCGCGGCCGGGATAAGAGGTCGCCCTTAAAAACTCCAGAAAATCAGTCATTTTTCTGCTCCTTCTCTCTTACGATCTCTGCGCAGACGCGCTCTGCCGCAAGCGGCAGCATCTGCCATTCCGCCTGCTCCATCACGCGCCGCTGTAACGTTTCGGGCGTGTCGTCCGGCGCGATCTCCACCGCCTTTTGCAGCAGGATCTCGCCGCCGTCGGGAATTTCGTTGACAAAGTGCACCGTCGCGCCCGTGACCTTCACGCCGCGCGCGAGCGCGGCCTCATGCACCCGCAGGCCATACATGCCCTTGCCGCAGAAGGCGGGAATCAGGGACGGATGGACATTCAGGATGCGCCGCGGCCACTGCTTTGTAAATTCTGCGCTGAGGATGACCGTAAAGCCTGCGAGGAGAATGAGGTCGATCTCCTGCTCGCGCAGCAGCACGGAAAGCTCGTTTTCAAACGGCTCCTGCCCACAGGAGGGCGTGAGCACGCGCGCCGCAACACCCGCGTTTTCCGCCCGCGTGAGCGCATAGGCCCCCGCGCGGGAAGAAACGACCAGCACGATCTCGCCGTGCGGCATTTTTCCGTCACGCTGCGCGTCGAGCAGCGCCTGCAAATTCGTGCCGCCGCCGGAGACCAGCACGGCGATGCGGGCGGGTGTCAGCATAGCTCCACCTTTTCCTCGCCCAATACGATCTCACCGATGACGCCGGCCTCCTGACCGAGAGAATGCAGCGCGGCGAGCGCCTTGTCGGCGCTGTCCTTTGCAGCGACGAGCACCATGCCCGTGCCCATGTTGAAGGTGTTGAACATATCGCGCTCCGAGATGCCGCCCATGCGCGAGAGCAAGGGGAAGATCGGCGGGATGCGCAGCGTTTTCTTTTCAATCTTCGCGCACAGGCCGTCGGGAATGCAGCGCGGAATGTTCTCATAGAAGCCGCCGCCGGTGATGTGACTGATGCCGCGGATATCGGCGGCTTCGATGGCTGCTAACACAGGACGGACATAGATCTTTGTCGGGCGCAGCAGCTCCTCGCCCAGCGCGCAGCCCAGCTCACCGTAATACTGCCCGAGGTCGGCGTTCTCCACATCGAACACCTTGCGCACGAGCGAGTAGCCGTTGGAGTGCAGCCCGCTGGAGGGCAGCGCGATGACCACATCTCCCGGCTGCATTTTGTTCTTGTCCAGAATTTTGCCACGGTCCACGACGCCCACGGCAAAGCCCGCAAGGTCGTAATCGTCCGGCTTCATCGTGCCGGGGTGCTCGGCGGTCTCGCCGCCGATGAGCGCGCAGCCCGCGCGTACGCAGCCCTCGGATACGCCCGAGACCAGCGACACGACCTTTTCCGGGATGTTCTTGCCGATGGCGATGTAGTCAAGGAAGAACAGCGGCTTCGCCCCGCAGCAGATGATGTCGTTGACGCACATCGCCACGCAGTCGATGCCGACGGTGTCGTGCCGATCCATGAGCTGCGCGATGCGCTGTTTGGTGCCCACACCGTCCGTGCCGGAGACCAGCACCGGCTTTTCAAGCCCGTGCAGGTCCAGCGAGAAAAGCCCGCCGAAGCCGCCGAGATCGGAGATCACATCGGCTGTGAGCGTGCGCTGCACATAGCGGTTCATCATTTTTACGCCCTGATAGCCCGCCTCGATGTCAACGCCGGCGGCCGCGTATGCTTCCGAGTGAGAGATGCCCATAATGTCATTCCTTTCCGGTCCAGCAGTAGGTGCAGACCTTGTCCCTGTCAATACCGATCGCCTCCAGCAGCCCGTCAAGGGACTGATAGGAGAGTGAATCAAAGCCAAACTGCGCGCAGATCTCATGCAGCAGGCATTTTCCGCGCTCGGTGCGGCTGTCGGCGTATTCCTCCAGATGCTTTTGGCCCTCGTTGCCCTCCAGCTCCTGCACCATGCGGCGCGCGAGCAGGTCCATGGCGCTGTTGCCGCGCGAAAAGTTCAGGTAGCGGCAGGGGTACATGATGGGCGGGCAGGCCGAGCGCATATGGACCTCCGCCGCGCCGGTGTTGTATAAAAAATCCACGGTCTCGCGCAGCTGCGTGCCGCGCACGATGGAGTCATCCACAAACAGCAGCTTCTTCCCCTCGATCAGCTCCGGCACGGGGATCTGCTTCATGCGCGCCACTCTGCTGCGCACCTGCTGATCCTCGGGCATGAAGGAGCGCGGCCAGGTCGGGGTGTATTTCACAAAGGGACGCGCAAGGGGCTTGCCGCTGTGGTTGGCATAGCCCATGGCGTGCGGCACACCGGAATCCGGCACGCCGGCGACGAAATCCACCTCGGGCACGCCGCCGCGCTCCGCCTCATCCCGCGCCATGATCGCGCCGTTGCGATAGCGCATCAGCTCCACGTTCACACCCTCGTAGTTGGAGTTCGGGTAGCCGTAATAGGTCCACAAAAAGGCGCAGATCTTCATCTGCTTCCCCGCAGGAGAGAGTGTTTGGAAGCCCTTGGCGTTCAGCCGGACGATCTCCCGCGGCCCCAGCTCATAGGCGTCCTGATAGTCGAGCTTATGATAGGCGAAGGACTCGAACGATACGCAGTAGCCGTCCTCGCGCTGTCCGATCAGCACAGGGAGGCGCCCCATGCTGTCACGCGCGGCGATCAGCTCTCCTTCCTCGGTCAAAATCAGGATCGTCATGGAGCCGTCGATGACCTCCATCGCGTGGAGGATGCCGGAGACAAGGTCGTTTTCCTGATTGATGAGCGCGGCGGTCAGCTCGGTGACATTCACGCGGCCGCTGCTCAGCGTCAGAAATTGCTGGCCCTTGTCGGAGAGATAAGCCTTCACCAGCTCGTCGGTGTTGTTGATGATGCCGACCGTCACGATGGCGTACAAGCCCAGATGGGAGCGCACGAGCAGCGGCTGGGGGTCGCTGTCGCTGATGCAGCCGAGCCCCGCGTGGCCGCGGAAGTCCGCGAGGTCCCGCTCAAACTTCGTCCGAAAGGGCGTATTTTCAATGTTGTGTATCTGGCGCTGGAAGCCCTCCTTCTTGTCAAAGAGCACCATTCCGCCGCGGCGCGTGCCGAGGTGAGAATGATAGTCCGTGCCGAAGAAGACATCCAGCGCGACATCGCGGTCCGAGACCGCGCCGAAAAAGCCCCCCATTACGCAAAGAACAGCTCAGAGAGCGTCATGGGGTCGATGTACTTTCCGTCCCGATAGACGCGCATATTGCCGGAGGAGATCTCGTCGATCAGCATCACGCTGCCATCCGGCGCGTAGCCGTACTCAAACTTGATGTCATAGAGGACAAGGCCCTTTTCGCGCAGGTCATCCGCGACGATCTCGGTGATCTTCTGCGTCATGGCCTTGATGTCGTCATACTGCTGCTCGGTCATCACGCCCAGCGCCACAAGGCCGTCCTTCGTCACCAGCGGATCGCCCAGCGCGTCATTTTTGAAGGTCGTCTCCACATAGGCGGGCAGGTCGGCGCCCTCTTCAATGTACTCACCGTAGCGGCGGCGGAAGCTCCCCACCGCCTTGAGACGGCAGATGACCTCCAGCCCGTGGCCGAAGACCTTCGCGGGCAGGACCTCCATCGTGGTCTCCTTCAGATCCGCGGAGACATAGTGCGTGCGGATGCCGGCGGCGTTGATCTTTTCAAAAAAGTGCTTGGTCATGCGCAGGTTGACATTGCCCACGCCCTCGATGGTCAGGCCCACGCTGTTCTCGCCGGGGTCAAACACGCCGTCCTTGCCCGTGCAGTCATCCTTGAACTTGAGGAGGTAGTTGCCGTTCTCCAATGCGAATACGTCCTTGGTCTTTCCGGTATATACGAGTTTCATCTTCTTGTGCTCTCCTTTATGTTTTTTGAAGTGTATTTTCCTGATTTACTGATAGAGTGCCCGAACCTCTTCGTCCGCGCGCAGCACGGCGTCCCGCTCCCGCGTCCGCGCCTCGTCTAGCTTTTGGGCGAGCTCCGCGTCGGAGACCGCCATGATCTGCACCGCCAGCAGCGCGGCGTTCTTCCCGCCGTCCACTGCCACCGTCGCCACAGGGATGCCGCTCGGCATCTGCACGGTGGAGAGCAGCGCGTCCACGCCGTCAAGCTTCGTCCCGCTGCACGGCACGCCGATCACCGGCAGCGTGGTGTTTGCCGCCATCGCACCGGCAAGATGCGCTGCCATGCCGGCGAACGCGAGGATAACAGAAAATCCGCCCTCCCGAGCCGACGCGGCAAATTCCCTTGCTTCATTCGGACACCGGTGAGCGGATAATACGCGCACTTCCATCTGGACGCCGTAGTCTCGCAATACGCCTACGGCCTTCTCCGCGACGGGCAGATCACTCTTGCTGCCCATAACGATCGCAACCTTTCTCATCTGCGTTCCCTCCCTCAAACATAAAAATAGGCGCTCCGCTGCCCTTTGCAGTTGGAGTGCCCAGACGGTCGGCCTCTGAAACGCGCCGCCTCAGAGCGATGCTCCCTGCTCCCCCGTGGTAGCCCACATTCCGTCAGTTACAAAGAGCTCAACTTGCTTTCAGTGTACCATACGCCCCGCTTTTCGTCCATTCCGCAAAAGGGAGAAAGAAGATAGAAAATCTTAGCTACATTTATATCGTTATGACAATTCATAAGATGCGCTTATATTGCTCCTTGAAAAAACTTATCGTCGAAAAACCATTTTTGTCTTGACAAGGCAATCCTCGCGTGGTATTCTATCAAAAATTTGAGGAAAGAGAGGCGATAGTCGTGACCGTAGTTTTGAAGGGTGCGCAGGTGTTCCGCCGAGGTGCTTTCAGCGGCGGTGATGTTTCCGTTTCCTTTGGGGATCGTGTTTTTTGCAAGGATATTGTTTTTCCTTCGTCCCTGAATGTTTCTTCCTTTACCATATTACCCGGTTTCGTTGATGTGCATGTACATCTTCGGGAGCCGGGTTTTTCTTATAAGGAGACCATCCGCACCGGCACGCTGGCGGCGGCCCACGGCGGCTATACCGCCGTATGCGCCATGCCGAATCTGAATCCGGTGCCGGACAGCATGGAGACGCTGCAAATGGAGCTGGACGCCATTCAAAAAGACGCCGTGATCCGCGTTCTGCCCTACGGGGCCATCACGAAAGGCGAGCAGGGCATGGAACTGGCGGACTTGGACGCCATGGCCCCCTATGTGGCAGCTTTCTCCGACGACGGAAAGGGCGTTCAGGATCGTGATATGATGCGCCGCGCCATGCTGGAGGCCAAGCGCCTCGGCAAGCTCATCGTTGCCCACTGTGAGGACAATTCCCTCCTGCGAGGCGGCTACATCCATGACGGCGCCTATGCCCGCGCCCACGGACATCGGGGCATCTGCTCCGAGAGCGAGTGGCGGCCCATCCAGCGAGATCTGGAACTGGTGCGGGAGACGGGCTGCGGCTATCACGTCTGCCATATCTCCACCAAGGAGAGCGTCGCGCTCATCCGCAGAGCCAAGGCCGAGGGGCTGAACGTCACCTGCGAGACCGGCCCCCACTACCTGCTGCTGGACGATTCCCGCTTGCAGGAGGACGGCCGCTTCAAGATGAATCCGCCTCTGCGCGATAAGAGCGACCGGGAGGCGTTGCTGGAGGGTCTAGCGGACGGCACCATCGACATGATCGCCACGGATCACGCCCCCCACAGCGCCGAGGAAAAGGGAAGGGGACTGGAAAAAAGCGCCATGGGCATCGTGGGACTGGAAACGGCCTTCCCGCTGCTCTACACCTACCTTGTAAAGCCCGGTGTCATTTCCATGGAACGGCTCATGGAGCTGCTCCACGACGCGCCCTGCCGCCGTTTCAACATCCCCACGGACACCGGCTTTACCGTGTTCGACCTGAATGACAGCTACCGCGTTGACCCGGCAGACTTCCTCTCTATGGGCAAGGCAACACCCTTTACAGGATGGGAGGTCCAAGGCCGCTGCCTGCTGACAGCGACGGGCGAGGGCGCTGTGTGGTGCGATGAGGAGCGGCTGTTAAGAGGAGAGAGACTGTGAAACAAACAAATCTGACAATACTTGAAAACACACGGTTGGCCGACGGCATCTACCGTCTGCGGCTGGCGGGGGACACCTCCGCCATCACCGCGCCGGGGCAGTTCGTGAACCTGAAACTCTCCGGCTTTTTCCTCCGCCGCCCCATCTCCGTGTGCGATTGGGAGAACGGAGAATTGACGCTTATTTATAAAGTCTTGGGCCACGGCACCGAGGCCATGACGGGCATGGCTGTCGGCACGGAGTTGGATGTGCTGACGGGCCTTGGCAACGGCTTTGACGTGTCCCGCGGCGGGGAACACCCCCTGCTGGTGGGCGGCGGCGTGGGGATCCCGCCGCTGTACAGCCTTGCCAAGCGGCTGACCGCCCAAGGCAAGCGTGTCACCGCCGTTCTGGGCTTTAACCGGGCATCCGAGATCTTTTTAGCGGAGGAATTTCGGGCGCTGGGGGCGGAGGTCGTCATCGCCACCGCCGACGGCAGCGCGGGCATCCACGGCCTTGTGACCGACGGCATGGCCGCCGTGTCCGACTACACCTATCTCTACACCTGCGGCCCGGAGCCGATGCTCAAGGCGGTGTACGACGCTTGCAAGACCTCCGGCCAGTTCAGCTTTGAGGAGCGGATGGGCTGCGGTTTCGGGGCCTGCATGGGCTGCTCCTGCGAGACGAAATACGGCAATAAGCGCATCTGCAAGGACGGCCCCGTGCTGGAAAAGGAGGAGATCGTATGGTGAACACAAAAGTGATCCTCTGCGGCATTGAGATGGACAACCCCATCATCCCCGCCAGCGGCACCTTCGGCTTTGGCTATGAGTTCGCGGAGCTGTACGACATCAATGTGCTGGGCACCTTCTCTTTCAAGGGCACGACCCGGGAGCCCCGCTTTGGAAACCCCACCCCCCGCATCGCGGAGTACGCGGGCGGTCTTCTGAACGCGGTGGGGCTGCAAAACCCCGGCGTGGACGCGGTGATCGAAACGGAGCTGCCAAAGCTCAAGCAGGTATTTCACAAGCCGGTGATGGCGAATGTCAGCGGCTTTTCCGTGGCGGAATACGCCGAGGTCTGCGAGAAGTTAGACGCGCAGGAGCAGGTGGGCTGGTTGGAGGTCAACATCTCCTGTCCCAACGTCCACGGCGGCGGGGCCGCCTTCGGCGCGGATCCCAAGTCCGCCGCCGAGGTGACGAAGGCTGTCCGGGCGGTGACGAAAAAGCCCATCATTTTGAAGTTGTCCCCCACGGCGGCTGATATTGCCGCCGTTGCCAAGGCCTGCGAGGACGCGGGGGCCGACGGCGTGAGCCTTATCAACACCCTGCCGGGGATGCGCATCGACCTGAAACGCCGCCGTCCGCTACTGGCCAACACCACCGGCGGTATGTCCGGCCCGGGGATGTTCCCGCTGGCGGTGCGGATGGTGTATCAGGTCTATGAGGCCGTTTCCATCCCCATCGTGGGCATGGGCGGCGTCACCACGGCGGCGGACGTCATCGAGCTGATGCTGGCGGGCGCCGCTGCCGTCGGCGTGGGCGCGGCGAACCTTGTGGAGCCGTATGCCTGCAAGACCATTATCGAAGATCTGCCTGCCGTGATGGAACGGTACGGCATGGAAAATCTGACGGAGATCATAGGAGGAGCACATCATGGGTAAGGACGTTATCGTTGCGCTGGACTTCGACAGCAAGGAAAAGACACTGGCCTTTTTAGACCGTTTCACCGAGGAAAAGCCCTTTGTGAAGATCGGCATGGAGCTGTTTTACGCCGAAGGGCCTTCCATCGTCCGGGAAATTCGCGGTCGCGGACATAAAATCTTTTTGGATCTCAAGCTGCATGACATTCCCAACACCGTGAAAAAGGCCATGGCGGCATTGTCTGCGCTGGATGTGGACATCGTGAACCTCCACGCCGCCGGTACCGCCGCCATGATGACCGCCGCGTTGGAGGGCCTCACCCGGCCCGGCGGCACCCGCCCGCTGCTCATCGCCGTGACCCAGCTCACCTCTACCGATCAGGAGCGCATGGAGCGGGAGCTGTGGATCGAAAAGCCGCTTGCCGAGGTGGTGATGCACTATGCCGAAAACGCCGCGCAGGCGGGTCTGGACGGCGTGGTGTGCTCTCCGCTGGAGGCGGGCGTTGTCCATGAGCGCTGCGGCAAGGACTTCCTCACCGTGACCCCCGGTGTGCGCTTTGCCGACGGGGACGCGGGCGACCAGAAACGGGTCACCACGCCGGCCAAGGCCAAAGAACTTGGCTCCGACTACATCGTGGTGGGCCGTCCCATCACGCAGGCGGAGGACCCCGCGGCCGCCTACCGCCGCTGCCGAGAGGAGTTCGTGGGCTGATGCGCTGGGATACAGTTCTCTTTGACATGGACGGAACGCTGACCGACTCGCAGGAGGGCATCGTAAAATCGGTGAGCTATGCGCTCGAGCGCCTTGGCCGCGAGCTGCCGCCGCGAGATACGCTGACTGCCTTCATCGGTCCGCCGCTCCACGAGAGCTTTTCGGCGATTTGCGGCATGGACGAGGCGGAGACGGAGCGGGCGGTCTGCGAATTTCGCGATTACTTCGCCCGCCGCGGCTGGGCGGAGAATGTGCCCTACGAGGGAATGGCGGAGTTTCTTGCCGCGCTGCACGCGGCGGGGCTGCGTCTGATCGTCGCCACCTCGAAGCCTGATAGCTTTGCACGCAAAATTTTAGAGCATTTTGCGCTGGAGCGTTATTTCGACCTCATCTGCGGCTCCCATCCGGAGGACAGGGCCAGCGCGGACAAGGCGAGCGTCGTGCGCACGGCGCTCACGCGCGCCGATGTGACGGGACACGCCGTCATGGTCGGCGACCGCCGCCACGACATATACGGGGCGCACGCCAACGGCCTTGAGGCCATCGGCGTTCTCTACGGCTACGGAAGTCGCGAGGAGCTGAGCGCCGCCGGGGCGGACTTTCTGGCCGCCGATCTCGACGAGCTGAAAACAGCATTGCTTCAACAATAAGAAATACAGGGAGGAAATGGATATGGACATCAGCAGCAAAATCGCACAGGGCCTGCTCTCCATCGGCGCGGTCTTTCTGCGCCCGCAGGAGCCATTCATTTGGGCGAGCGGCATCAAAAGCCCGATCTATTGCGATAACCGCCTCATTCTCACCGCTCCCGCCGTGCGCGATACGGTCGAGCGCGCCATCGCGGACACGGTGCGCCGCGAGTTCCCGCAGGCGGAGGTTTTGATGGGCACCGCCACGGCGGGCATCGCCCACGCCGCCATCGCCGCGCATCTGCTCGGCCTGCCCATGGGCTATGTGCGCTCGGGCAGCAAGGACCACGGCAGAAAAAACCAGATCGAGGGCAGGCTCGAGGCGGGGCAGAGGGTCGTCGTGATCGAGGACCTCATCTCCACCGGCGGCAGCGTGCTGGATACGGTCGCGGCGCTGCGCGAGGCAGGCGCCGAGGTGCTCGGCGTTGTGAGCATCTTCACCTACGGCATGAAAAAGGGCGTCGAGCGCATGGCCGAGGCGAAGGTCAAGAGCGTGAGCCTGACAAATCTGGATACCATCGCCCGCGTGGGCGCAGAGGAGCATTACATCACCGAGGCGGATGTCGCGCGGCTGCTGGCCTTCCGCGACGACCCCGCCGACGAAAGCTGGATCACAAAAGGAGGAACAAACTGATATGAAAAGCCTGATCGACATTCTGGAGCTCTCCGAGCAGGAGATCATGGAGCTGGTGAATACCGCCGGCGACATCATCGACCATCCCGCCGAATACGCACACAAGTGCGACGGCAAGATCCTTGCGACCCTCTTTTTCGAGCCCTCCACCCGCACCCGTCTGAGCTTTGAGAGCGCGATGCTCTCCCTCGGCGGCAAGGTGCTCGGCTTCTCGGAGGCGAAAAGCTCGTCCGCTGCCAAGGGCGAGAGCGTGGCGGACACCGTGCGCACCGTGAGCTGTTACAGCGATATCATCGCCATGCGCCACCCCAAGGAGGGCGCGCCGCTGGTGGCGTCCATGCACTCGCTCGTGCCCGTCATCAACGCAGGCGACGGCGGTCACAACCACCCCACGCAGACGCTCACCGACCTTCTGACCATCCACCGCGAGATGGGACGCTTTGAAAACCTCACCGTCGGTCTCTGCGGCGACCTCAAATTCGGTCGCACGGTGCACTCCCTTGTCTCTGCGATGAGCCGCTACCCCGGCGTCCGCTTTGTGCTCATCTCCCCCGAGGAGCTCAAGCTGCCGCGCTATGTCAAGGAGCAGTACATCAAGGCCAAGAACATCCCTTACACGCAGTCCACCGACCTCGAGGCCGTCATGCCGGAGCTGGACATCCTCTACATGACGCGCGTGCAGCGCGAGCGCTTCTTCAACGAGGAGGACTACCTGCGCCTCAAGGACAGCTACATCCTCACGCCCGACAAGCTCAAGGGCGCGAAGGAAGCTCTTCGTATCCTGCATCCGCTGCCGCGTGTGAACGAGATCTCCGTCGCCGTGGACGACGACCCGCGCGCGTGCTACTTCAAGCAGGTGCAGTACGGCAAGTACATCCGCATGGCGCTGATCCTCAAGCTGTTGGAAATCAAGTGAGAAAGGAAGTGAGACACAATGATCATTGACTCTATTCAAAACGGCATCGTCATCGACCACATCACCGCGGGCAAATCCATGGAGCTCTATCAGATCCTCGGCCTCGACCAGCTCGACTGCACGGTGGCCATCCTCAAAAATGTTACGAGCGGCAAGCTCGGCTGCAAGGACATCATCAAGATCGACCGCGAAATGGACCTTGACTGGGACCTGATCGGCTATGTCGATCCGAGCATCACCGTCAACATCATCCGCGATGGGAAACTTGTGGAAAAGCGCACGCTCAAGTTGCCTGAGCGCATCCGCGGCGTGCTCAAGTGCAAAAACCCGCGCTGCATCACCTCCGTTGAGCAGGAGCTGCCGCAGGAGTTTGTGCTAACGGATCGTGAAAAGCGCGTTTACCGCTGCCGCTACTGCGAAACGCAGGCGGGTAAATAGGCTTTTGTAAGGCAGAAGTCGAGAAGATCCTGCTTGCAGAGAAGTATGCAGAATCAGACAAGCCTCGACGCACAGGGAGCCTCCTCTCAGCACGCTGTACTGTCCGGGCGCAAAGTCGAAGGCTTCAGATGCACCATGGAGGATGCTCGGCATATCATCACGATAGAGAGAATCTTCGGATACCCTCTATTGCAGCGATGCAGGAACAATGAAAGCTCTTTATCAATTAGGACATGGCGATGAAGGGCCCGGAGCATGTTCTTCTGTTTTGCACTGTAATCATGGCAGAGAGACGTAAGGAATATCCCCGGCCAAGCCGGGGATATTCCTTACGCGGGCAAAGCTCCATGCTGTCGGCCACGCCTCATGTGGCGTTGGTATAGTCTGCTAAACTTCTTCTGCCACTTCATTTCTGAATGGTCTCCCGTTGCTTTACAGCTTGTAGCTGCCAGACAGCATTTCTACTATAACAGGGAGATTTCTTTTTCCGCAATAGTCTCAGCCTGCTCCCGCCGCTTTCGATACTCCTCCAGATACCGGTCCAGACAGACCTTGTTGACGGTAGCCGAGATCGTGCTGCGCAGGAGATCCTTGGCATCAGACTCGGTTTCACCAAGTCCCTCCACGGCAGGAGCGACACCAAACGCTGCGCCGAGCATATTCTCAAACTCATCGCAGAAGTAGTCATAGGCGGTCTGAAGGGGATAGCACTCCTCCTGTATGCTAAACATCAGTCGAAGCCCCTCCAAAGGAACAACAGGCTTGACCACCGCGATGAACAGAAGCCGCGCAAGATGTTCGGCTGTATACAGTTTTTTTTGAGGGGCAGGAACCAGCTTCTGCTTGACATAGTTGCTCACCATGGAGCCAGTCAGTTCAGGCTCTCCTAACGGTGCCAACCGGGCGTTGATATAGCGCACCACCTGCTCCAGATACAGTCCGACCTCCGGGATCTGTGCATAGCGCGGCAGACGGAAGGCCGCGATGTCCGCCGTGATTCTGTTTTGCACTTCTTTTTCCATATTGTTATTATAAGCGTTTCCTCTGCAAAGTTCAACGGCTTTGCGAAATATTTTTAACGGTTTATTAAAAACCGTTGACGAAGAAATAAAAAGCTGATAAACTGCATCCATCCCTTACCGGAACCGAACGACACTTTTTCAGTTGGAGGTCACCTTATGGATCAGATCCGCATTGCCGCAGACTCAAGCTGCGACCTGCTTACCATGGACGGCGTGGACTTTGTCAGCGTTCCGCTCACCGTCCGTACTGCTGTGGAGGAATTTCGCGATGACGCCGCGCTCGATGTCGACGCGATGGTCACAACACTTCGCGGCACGAAGGGCCGCACCTTCAGCGCCTGCCCGAACATCGCGGACTGGGAGTCCGCCTTTGGCGAAAGCGGCGATGTACTCGCGTTCACCATTACAAGCAGCCTTTCGGGCAGCTGCAGCGCGGCACTTGCCGCAAAGAAACGCTGCGAGGAGCAGAATCCCTCTCGCCGCATTTTTGTGGTGGACACGCTGTCCGCCGGTCCGGAGATCGCCCTGCTCATCGAAAAGTCAGCCGCCGAACTGCGCTCCGGCAAGAGCTTCGAGGAGGTCTGCACAGCCGTACAGCAGTATCAGCGCCGTACCCATCTGCTCTTTGCGCTGGAATCCATGCACAATCTCGCCCAGAACGGACGAATCAGCAAGCTGGCGGCAACGATGGCCGGTGTTCTCGGCATCCGCGCCGTTGGGCAGGCCAGCGAGGAGGGCACGCTTGAGATGCTCGGCAAATGTCGGGGCGCTCGAAAAACGCAGGAGCTCCTGTTGAGTGAAATGGTGCGGCTTGGCTACAGGGGCGGCAGCGTCCGCATCGGGCATTGCCGGAACGCGACATTTGCATTGGAGCTCTGCACCGAGCTCCGGCGGCGATTTCCGGGGGCGGAGGTGAAAAGCTATCCCCTGCGCGGGCTGTGCAGCTACTATGCAGAACACGGCGGGATTATGCTGGGCTTTGCATCATGAAAACGAAGGTCTCGGACAGGAAGGCGCTGCCGCATCTTGCGGTACGCATTCTGACACTGCCGCCCATCGTCATCGGGGTAACGCTGCTTCTGATGTACGCTCCGGCAGGGCTTCTGACGCGCAGGGAGCTGCTGCTGTGCGAGGTGTTCCTGCTGGTTATCCCGTTGGCGGCGTACCCGCTGCGGGAGATCTTCCACATTGGAAAGGACCGACGCAGGGGGCAGCGCGGCACGGCGCTGGTATGCAGCGCCGTTGGGTATCTGTGCGGGTTTCTCTGGTCAATGCTGACACCATGCTCATGGCTCGTCCATATCCTGTTTCTCTCTTATGTCATTTCCATCGCAGCGCTGTTGCTGCTCAACGCGGGTTTTGGCCTTCGCGCAAGCGGACACGCCTGCAGTACAACAGCTCCGGCGTTTCTGCTGACATGGAAGCTGCATCCGCTTTTTGTCATACCGTCCGTTCTGCTGATCGCGGCAGTGTACCGCTCCTCCCTAAAGCTGTCGCGCCATACCCTGCCGCAGCTTCTGGCCGGCTCGGCGGTCAGTCTGCTGGCCTGTGTGATCTCGATCGTGGTTTATGGCGTCGGATAAAACGATACTGCGCCGCATCGCCGTCAAATGAAACGACGATGCGGCGCAGTCCTGTCTTTATTGCAGCTTCTTCAATCGCTGCTGTTCTGTTCTGCGTTATATTGATTCTTGAAAAACGCTACCACAACGGCGCCGGGGCCCGCATGGGTTCCGATCACACTTCCTACGGTCGTATAGCGAATTTCTTTCAGTTTTCCCTCCCAGATGTGACGGCTGTCTTCGATATACTTTAGCAGCAGCGCGTCAGAAATTCCACTGTAGCCCAGCAGAACCGGCCTGCTGAAATCAATGCCGCCCGCCTTGTCGATCTCCTGAACGAGCAGATTGTTCCCCATTTTCGAGCCGCGTGCCTTCCCCAGCAGGTGTATCTCGCCGTCAGTGACGGAGATCACAGGCTTGATGTTCAGCACCCCTCCGGCGAATGCGGCTGTCTTTGAAATGCGTCCACCCCGCTTGAGGTATTCGAGGGTATCTACCAGCGCCACCACAACGATTTTTTTCTTCTCTTCCTCCAGTGCCTGCGCAATTTCCTCTGCGGACATTCCCGCGTCCAAAAGCCGGAACGCAAGCTCCACCAGAATCCCTGTTCCCATCGCTGCGCTGGTACCATCTACAACATAAATGTTTTCATAATCCGCCGCCGCGATCATGGCGCTTTGATATGTGCCGGAAAATTTGGATGCAAGGGTAATAACAACGGCTGATTCGCCCGCCTGCCTTGCCTTTTCAAATTCCTTTATAAAGGCGTCCGGCGTTGCCTGACTGGTGGTGGGCATCACATCGCTTTCGACGAGCTTCTCGTAGAATGTTCTGTGGTCAATGGTTACGCCGTCGATGTATTCCTCCTGACCGAAATGAACGGTGAGAGGCACCGTATAGACCCGCGCCTTGATCTCGGGAACCAGATCCGCGGTGGAATCCACAATGATCCTTGTTTTCAATTTCTTCAAGCCTCCTGTTTCCCGCTGCTTTGGGCGATTGCGTTCAAGCTTCTGCTGATGGCGGAAAGGCTGCGGTAAAGTGCCGCTCGTTCGTCCTCCGTGAGGGTACGGCTGACCGTATCGAGGACAGCGCCAATCTTCTCCGCGATCCTTTTGCCGACCTCCTGCCCTTTTTCGGTCAAGCGCAGAGGGTTTCTGTACCGTTTGACCCGGTCGGAATCCCGGACGATAAATCCGTTCGTTTCCAGATAGTCCAACGCACGGGAAATGGTCGCCTTATCCTCCTCGCAGTGCTCGCACAGCTCCGCCGAGGTCACGCCATCCAGAGAATATATGTAGTACAGACAGGACACATGGGCGCTTCTCAGATGATATGCGGCCATCTCCTGATTTTTTATCCTCCGTATGTCGCGGCTGATCCGGTTGATCAAAACCGTAAACGTCTCAAAACGCTCCTGCATGGCTGCGCTCCTCTCTCACGAATACTTTTGTTGAAATCTCAACGGTCAGACTATACCACATGGTTGTTGAAATGTCAACAGAAGAGTTCCGCACAGCCCATACTCTTTGATTGCATCCCACGGCGCGGGGGCTCGGCGCGGTTTTCGTGTTGTTCATCGAGCAGAAAAGCGGGATGCGAGAATACCGAAAAACCTCGCCGGATCAATCCGGCAAGACTTTGCTTTTGACCACATAAAATGCCACAGACAGATTTGGGACACATGGGGGTTGCGAGTCACAAGGTGTCAGGAAAGTAATTAGAATTGAGAGGAAACCGCTAAAAACGGCTAAAAAGTGCAGAAAAAATATTGCGGGAGCTCTTTGTCTCTTGCAGCGAAAAGAGAACAGCGCAGCGTCAAGGCGAAAAGCCCGTCCGCTGCGCTGTCCGATGTTCGCTTATGTGGTCATGCCAGCGGCTTTGATATTTAGCCGTATGTCAGCCGGTCACTTCTTGCAGCGCCAGAGGAAGGTCACGATCTGACCGCGGGTGCAGTCGTTGCCAGAGCCGAACAGTCCGCCACCGATGCCGGTGGTGATGCCCTTCTTCGCTGCCCACGCCACTGCGTCTGCATAGAAGGCCGTGGTGGAAACATCGCTGAACTCGGCTTTGTCGCTGACTGCGGGGCTGCCGGAGGCACGATAGAGGAAGGTCACGCTCTGCGCACGGGTGCAAGTAGCATCGGGACTGAACATACCCTCGCCGGTGCCGCCGGTGATGCCATTTTCAACGGCCCACGCCACGGCCTGCTCATAGAAGCTGCCGGGCTTCACATCGCCAAAGGCGGTGCCGGTGTTCTTGGGTGCGGGGCTGCCCGCCGCACGCCACAGGAAGGTGACGATCTGCGCGCGGGTGCAGGGATCGTTGGGGCCGAACAGTCCATTGCCGATGCCGCCGGTGATCCCCTTCTCCTGCGCCCACTTGACCGCCTCGTAGTAGTAAGCGTTCGCGGGAACATCCTTGAAAATCTGCTCCGGAACCTCCTCAACGAAGCTGGCCTTGATGGTGACCTTGCCGCTGGGCATCTTGAAGGTGTACTTGCCGCTCTTCTCGGTGAGCTTCAGCGCGTCGCCGCTGCGGTCGAGCACCTTGAGCATTTCGAGCTCGTAGCCCTTGTCGGGCGTCGCGGTGATGGTCACGGTGTCGCCGTGGCTCGCGTTTCTAGGCGAAACGGTGATCGTACCGTTCTTGGTCTTATCCACGGTGATGGAGTAGCTCGGCGAGCTGCTGCCGCCGCCACCGCCTTCATTGCCGCCTGTGCCGCTATTGCGCAGAATCGTCAGCGTGTAAGTTTTAGCACCGATTCCCACGACAATGTCGGTTGTGCCGCTGTTGGGGATGGCAACGGTTGCGCTGCCGCCGGTGGACAGATCCTGCCCGTTGATGCTCACGGGCTCGCCGCTTCCAGACACCGCTGTGACTAGCGTAGATGTTGCTCCGCTATCATTTTGCAGCGTATAGGTATAGTTCGTTCCGTTGGCGGTAAAATCGCCGAGCCCCACTGCCAGACCTTCAAAGGTCAGAATGTCATCACCGGGCACTGCGGCTCGCACCACTACGCGGGTGCCAAGCTGGGAGAAGGTGACGTTTTCCGTCCGGAAGGCTTCCCCTGAGATGGCACCGCTAATACCGGTCATTTGCGTTTCCAGAACGGCCCCGGCAGCATCCAGCAGCGTGGCCACCAGCTCTGCGCTGGTCTGAGGCTGCAGGCAGTTGTTGCGCAGGGTAATGGCGGCGGTGCTGTGACCGTTGCCGTCGTTCCCCTGTGCCACATCCATCGTCAGCTGCTCTCCGGTGCGGGCCAGTGCGCCGGTCATATGGACGCTGGCCTCGCTGTCACTGCCGTCATACTCCGGCAGGCGCTGATTGCTTCCCGTTCCACCGATCTTGCCTTCCGCCCACGCCTCGGCGTACAGATAGGTACCCACATTGGGGATCTCGTTTTTGCCAATGGACCTCATATACTCGCCCAGATCATAGGTCAGGTCCAGTGTAAAGGTTCCCTGATCGATGCGGGCGAGGGCGCTGTCTTCGGAAACGGTGATTTCATTACCACTAACCTGTACGCCGTTTGTGGTGTAGACTACCTCTGCAGGTTTGGTATGCAGATCATCCGCATAGAACGCAAGCTTCACCTCGCGGCCCTTTCCGCCGGCCAGCGTGGCGGCAGAGGAATTATAGAGGGTCATGCGCACCGTGCGCTTGCCGGCACTCTCCGCAATCACTTCCATTTGCGAGATGCCAATGTCGGGATAATCCAGATACACTGTGCCGGTCTCGCTGATGCCGGCGTCGGCGGTGATGGTATAGCTCGGGTTGGTCACGCTGGTTTCCACACGGTGCCAGACGGTAAGGGTGGTGCTTTCATTGGGCAGCAGTGTTCCCGTAAGGGTGGCGGTTTCCTCGCCGCCAAGGCTGACCGTTAGGCCTGTCACATCGTTCAGCCCGGTGTTGCGGATGGTAAAGCGAATGGGTGTCAGGCTGTTCAGCGCCAGCGTTGCATAATCCACACCGATCTGTTCCACTGCCACCGCATCGGTGATAAAATCAGAGGTAGCGGTATAGAGGATCGTTTTCTCACCTGGAACGGTCACGCCGCGGATTTTCTGCGGTTTTTTATTGTCATACTGGGTGGCCTGAATGGCGGCCTGCACCTCATTGGTGCCGCTGACATAGGCATCAAAGTGGTCAGCCAGCGTACGATCCGGCAGCTCTGCCAGTTTCAATGGTGCGGAGAGCGTGTAGGTATTTGTGTCATGGCGCAGCTTGGCCGCCTTCAAAATGCCGTGATCGACCGCGCCCTTGGCGTCATTGACAGTCTCATTCCAGACGATGGTAAGATCATTGATGCTGCGATAATTCTCGCTGAGGGAAGCGAAGCGGAAGTCTCCGCCCACAACGGCGTTGCCGCTGCTGGTCAGGGCAGACAGAGAGCCGGGGAAACTGTTGGACATGGTGCCGCTGCCGTCCACAGCCAACAGCTGGATATCGCTGCTGCCGCCTCGGACACTGTGCCAACCGATGACAAATCGGTCATCCCCGATGCCAAAGTTGGCTGCAACGACCTGGGGGTTTTCATCAAGATTGCTGTCACAGGTCGCCAGCATGGCTGTACCGGGCGTTCCGTCAGCAGCCACGGTACAATAGGCGATCTCGTAGGCGGAGGTATCTCCGGTTCCGCTGCGGTCCAGCGAGTAAACCGCCATAGCGGTTCCGTCGGGCAGCATGGCCGCCTGCAACGCCTTCACGCTGCCGGTAGCACCGTTATAAAGCATTTTGGCATCGCTCCAGTTGCGGTTAGTGCTGTCGTAGCAACGGTACATGATGCAATCTCTGGTCGTGAAGTTCAGCAGGTTGTTGCTGCCTGAAGCGCTCACGGGATCGGGGGTGTAGACGCTGCGCCAGAACACGATGGCCTTGTCGTCGCCGCCCACTGCCGTGGCCGGGGCCAGATCCGGCGTGCCGTCGTTGGTTAGGCGGGTGGAAGTCCAGGTTGTGCCGTTATAGACGGACGCTACGATCTCCGTGCTGTTCATCAGCAGGTTTTGCTCTTCCAATGTCACGGCATCACCGGCATTTTTACCCTGTAGGGCGGTACCCATGCGAACCCAAGCCGCCGCCGCGAAGCTTTCGGTGCCGGACAAAGAAACGCTCGTGTCGCCGTAGCCGGAGAACCCTGCGGGATCGTCAATTTGGCTGGAGGCAGAATAGATGCCGCTACTGAGGGTGGAGAAATGTGCCCGGCTGGCGTAAATATCGCTGTTGTCGCCGTCGTTGATGTAGGCCAATACATTCCCGTCATCGCTGAGCTGTGGATAGGATGTGGGGTTGGCATTGGTCTGGATGCTTTCCAGCCCACTGGGGGAGGAGTTCAGAGAGAACAGCATCATCCGCCGCTGGGGCTGGCCCCAGGTACGGGCATATTGCTCCAGATAGTCCCGGCTTTGGAGCGTTGCACTGGCAGAAGCCACCTGCATTCCGCTCTGAGCCGCCGCCATCCGTAGCGAGGCAAGGCTCAGCCCACTGGTGGCGTTATTCCAGTAGTCGTCGATCGTTCCCCAGTCATTAAAAGTCTTGGCGGCTCCAAAGGATCCGGAGGCGATCACCGCCTCGTAGGAGATAAACAGGAAGCTGGCCACAAATTTGATTCCCACTTCGCCTTTGAACCCCAGGGCCTGACCGTTGATCTGGTGCTTTGCCTTGTCGGCAAGATAGGTGCGGGAGAGGAACTTATTCTGACTGTCCACACCCAAATTGCCGAATAGGCCGATCTTCAGCGCCACGACCGAATAGTCAAAGCCAATGCCGCCAAACGCGTGGACATAGGCGTTGATACGCAGCGTGGTCAAAAAGTCATTCACTGCCGTGGCCGTGGGATCGCTCCAGGCAAGACCCTGTCCCTGCTGGCCGTAGCGCACTGCGGTACGGAAATCCAGCTGAATGGCACCGCCCAGCTCAAAGGTTGCTGTCAACGGCACGGGGCCAGCCATGGCGTTCACGCTGAAGGTGAAGCCCACGCCAACGCCGGCGGTAAAGCCGCCGCCTACGGTGAAAACCTCCCACTCCTTTTTTTCGGTGTTATAGCGGATCTCCGCTTCGTAAAAGCCCTCCAACTGCAAGTTGAGGTCCGTGTTGGAGACCTTGCCGGCTATGGAGTTGGCTTTGTATTCCCCCTTGGGATCATAGGTACCCTTGGCCATCTGGCTCAGGTCCCCGGTACCGGGCACGCCCACCTCCAGGTTCTGCGTCAGCACATTCGCACTCAACGCCACGCCGTCCTTGGAATAGTCCATGTCCTCCATCTCCAGCGTATTGTACCCGGCCCAAATCATGGCACGGAACACGGAGGGATCTTCGCTGGGGGTGATGATCATTTTGAACACGGATGTGTCCACCGGACCGCTCAGATCATCCAGCCGTCCGGTCAGCACCTTGAGAATGTTACTGCCCTCCACTTCTCCAAAGTCGACTCCCTCCACTATACTGGAGGCGCTCATCGTCGCCAGAATACCGGTGACGCGCTCATCCTCTGTCACCTTGGGCACTCGGGTCAGATCAACGACCCGGAAGGGCATTATTTTCTCCTGCAGCAGGCTGCCGTTCAGGCTCAGCTGCGTTTTCATACCCACATCCTTGCCGTCGGCGATCCATCCGGAGGTGGTCATGGTGGCCTCGGTGAGGGTCAGATCGTTTTCCGCTACGGGGATGGATGAGAAGGGATACTGCTTGGTACTGCTGCTCTGGGCGGCAGGAAGAACGCCGTATTCGTCCGCCAGCTTGAGACTGTAATTCTTCGCGTTGGCAATATCCTCGCCCCAGAGGAACATGGTGGTGTGCAGGCTTGCTGTTTTGAAGCTGCTGTTAGGGCCGATCTTCCCGGTCGAGCTGCGGACATCCACCTTCTGACCGTTGGCAAGACCGTAATCAACGCTTTGCGCCACAATAAAGGGTTTCTTTTTCTCCCCCGCCGGCACGCTCTCCAGAGAGACAACGCCCTCTGCGGTGCGCATTACATCGTCCACGCCCAGCTTGCCGTTGACGGTCAGCAGCAGCGGATAGTAATTGTCGCCGTCAATTGCGCTGATCTCCAGAATGTACTCCAGCTGATCCAGAGCGGAAAGCGCCGTGGTGTTGCTCTCGCCCTTTTCGGCCGACCAGAACTGGGTGGAATCCAGATAGACGGTTATATTTCCCGCCGCATCCGTGATATAGGTGTCGCCGGTGATGCCGCTGACAAGTGCTCCTGCCCTGGAGCCCAGCTTGGCTGTCTCGCAGTAGCCTCCGTTTTTATAAACGCCGCCGCGAACGGTCACCGTCGTGTTCGCCAGCGGATCGCCGCCCGGTTTGATGAGCGTCACAGATGCCCGGGCGACTGGCCGAAGGCTGAAGGTATTCAAGGGATAAAGCTGCAGCTTTGTGGCATCCCGCTCGCCGGAACGCAGATTTTCTTTATAGATGGTGCCCAGATAAATATCCCCACCGGAGCCGGACCGCAGAGACACCTCACTGGCGATTCCGTTGGGTTCGTAAAGCGCCAGCACGCCATCACGGTTGGTCTTGAACGTTTTGGACGCGCCTTTGCCGTCGGTGTATTGCAGCGTAGTTTCCGCCGCAGGCGTCAGCTGGAAGAGATAGAACTTATTTTGCAGCGTCTCCGCTGTCACCTGTACGGCGGCTTTCATGCCCGTGGCGGCATGGGTAGCCGTGACGGTTGCGGTGCCGTTGGCCCGGCCGGACAGCGCCATTTTGGTTTCGGGAAGGTAGGACTTAAAGGAGAAGTTTCTGATGTCCTCATACAGTCCGCCCTGCTTGTAGTTGACGGAAATGGCATTGTTGTTGTCGGAGGCCCACTCGATGCCGTCTTTAAAGGAGTTCCATCTGTACTTGTCATAGTTGATGCCGATGTACTCGATCAGCCCCAACTCCTGGCGCAGCTGCAAAATTTTATCTGTTTCGGTGGGCAGGGTGCCGCTGACCTTGGAGGTATTGTCCATGGTCAGCTTAGAAATCGTGTCTCCTTTGCCGTCCTGAACCTTCAGTGCGTCGGCATTGTAGACATACAGGGGGAAGGAGTCGGTGCTGGGAGATTCCTCACCAGGGTTCTCCACGCTCAAAACCACCTGATAGGTGTCCTTCAGATTGCCGGCTGTCACACTCCGTAGTGACAGGAGGTAACTTCCGGAGGTGCCGGATAGGCTCTCTTTGTCCACCACTTTGGTGGTTTTGTTGTCCTCTGTGACCTGGGTAATGGTCAGCGTGGACGGTTGAGAGGCGCCGACAGTGGCATTTTCCACCGACCAGCCGATATTGACGGTGCCGTCGGTATCCTTGAGGTAAATGCTCTTGGGCGGTGTCAGCTTGGCCGTGGCAGGTGGTGCCTGCACGATGATCCAGGCAAGTGCCGACAGGCGGACGTCCTCACTCCCGGCGTTGGGGTGCGGCATGGAAACCAATACCGTGTAGGCAGGGGTATTGCCGTTGGAGAGCTTGGTGAGCACATTCTCCTCGATCCGCACGCTGTTTTCATCTTTGCCGGCGGTATAAGTCGCAACGGGATTGCGGCCGCTCAGATCCGCCTCATTCTTGTGGTTGCCCTCATACAGTTCGATCCTGTAATTGAACTCTTTCTTCGGCGCTATCAGCGCGGCGTTGGAGCTCCACAGCACGGTGGCGGGCTGATTTACCCGCGTCACGATGGACGCGCCGCCGGGAATCACCAGTGCCAGGGAATCGCCTGCCGTCACGGTATAGGGTTCTGACTTGCCCTTCACATCATCATTGTCAGTGTCCACAGTCCCGTTGTCCGCCGTAAAGGTAAAGATGACGCGTCCCACCTTGGCTCCTGTGGTGGTAACAACGCCGGTATCCTCGTTGATGGTGGCAATGAGCGGGTCACTGCTGCTCCATTTACCGGTGGTGTAGCTGGCCTGCTCACCGCTTGCCCCCAAAACCTTGGCCTTAAGCGTGGGGCGGGCGGTTGCAGCGAGGGAAATCGTATAGTCGGCGGAATTCGCTTCCGGGACGACCTTCACCGTGTGCGCGGAAACTTTCCTTTGCACCGTGAACTGCCGGGTCAGGGGAAGAACATTCACCCAGTTAGAGTTAGACTCGTCTCGCTCGCCCTCGTTGGCCTGCAGCGTCACCGTATAGGTGCGGTCGAAATCAGAGGGTGGTGCGATTGCGTAGTCGCTAATGGTGAAGCCTTCGCTCTCTGGGTCCAGATAGACCTGCAGATGGGTCGGTTCAACCGCGGAGTCGTACCTCAGTTCGAGGCGGAAGGGGGCTTCCTTCTGCTCTGTTCCTGTCGGGGTGTGATAATTGATGTATACGGTCTGGTAGGCCCGCTCCGTGTTGGCCTGCATCGTGAACGATGCCTCGCCGTTGGCGTAGTCGGCGGTCAGTGCGGTGGGAGCGTTGCGCATCAAGACGCTCTTCAGCTCAACGCCGGCAATCTCCTCGATTTGATACTGTGTGGTATCCAGCGCATGGCCGAAAACATCTTCCACACCGGTCATATCATTGACGGTGACCGTGGTGTCATCCGCATCCTGCACTGGGTACCAGAGCATTGCCGTGACGCCGTAGTTGTTCATGGAAAGCTCAGCGGCGCTATACGCTTTGCCATTGATGGTCACGCGGGCGTTGCTAAGATCCACGAACTCGTTAAAGGTAACTGTGATGGGCACATGCTGTCCGCTGGCATAGGTTCCCTTCGGGGCCGTGACGCTTTGAATGATGGGGGCGTCCGTGTCCACCAGGCTGGCGGTGGCGCCGCTGGTATTGACGGTGGCGGAGGTATATTGTCTTTCGCATACCTTATCAGCGTTCAGATACAGTTCGAAGGGCAGATAGTACTGCTGATCCCCTCTGTTTTGCGTGGTAGACTGCAGGGAGATGCTGACCGTACTGCCCTTGTTAATCGTACAGTCCTCCGTTCTCTTTCTGTCGCCGCTGAGATTCAGAGATGTTTCACCGAGCTTGTACTCCGTCAGATAGAACGGGGCATAGACTTGAGGGTTTCTAGAATTATTCTTGCCATACGGCGCAGGGCCATTATAGGCATCTATGTCATCTCTGCTCCAGTTAAACTTGATGCTGGCGTCGATTTGGTATGGCTGATAAAATTTGGTGGAGCTGTCGGGACGCACCGAGTTGCGGGCGCCCTCCAGAATTCCGATGGTATTGCTTAGCGCAACGAAGTTCGAATTGTCGGCACCGCCGCCGACAGTGTATTCCTTCGCCAGCAAAGGAATCAACATATCCTGATATGTTGTGTCTGTATTTTCGTGGGTTTTTTCATAGTCCGGCGCGGTCATTGATGTTTGTATTGTGGGGATGTCAACCGTCTTTATTAGCTTGAGCTGACAGTGGTCGGCATAACCGGCACCGTCATGGAACACCAGATTTTCCGCATCGTAAAATTCGATCATCCCCAGCAGGTCGCCATAGGAATAAGTATCATTGTACAAGGCTCCTTTGGTTTTAACCTTGACAGTGATTTGACAACCACCTAAACTGTGGACATCTACCTCATAGGTCAGCTTGTAGGACCCGTCGTCTTGGAGCTCCCCACTCTTCCCGCCTATCGAGACATTCACATCGGAGATATACTCGCTGAGCTGGCCTTTTTGAATGCGGTAGGAAAAGCCGACCGGTTTTCCTCTGTATACAGTAAAAATCCCGGATTCCCAGCTGTTGTTTGCTTCTTTCCCCAGCGTTTGACTCATCATGCCGCGCATATCCACCGTCTCAACGCCCACAGGCGCTGTGGTGGTAGAGGCGGGATACCGCAAGCTGATGCCCTGCAGCTCCAGCTGCTCCATCAGGCTATTGAGATTCTTCAGAGCTTCCCCGGTAAACTCCCTGCCGGAGAAATAGGTGTCCTTGATCCTCTGCAGCTCCTGTTCAATTTGGATCATGGTCTTCAAATCGCCCAGCGCCACCGGGGTCCCATCCACGTCGGCTATGCGGGTGAGATCCGTGGCGGGATTTTCCAGCAGCTCCATGACAGCCGCCAGTGTCAACACCCGGCCGTCCAGCGTGATGGTTTGATCCACCTTGAAATTGCCGTCTTCATCCAGCAGCCCCAAGGCGTTCAGCATGGAAAGCACTTGGTCGCTGCTGCCGCCAGTCAGGGCGGAGAGCTGCTCTAAAATCGCCTGATTTTCCTCGGGCGTGTTGCCCAGCGAATCGCTCACCGCTGCAAACGCCGCTGTCGGCAGCATGGTCAGCACCATGCAGCAGACGAGCAGTATGCTAAGTACTCGTTTTTTCATTGGCTTTTCTCCTCCTGTTCGTGTCGGTTCGGTTTGTCCGCCCCGCCTTTTTTCTGGTTTTCTCTGTTTCTGAGCCGGAAGCACAGCGCGGTGAACGCTGCCGCCGCGGCAAAGGAGACAACGGCCACCAGCACATAGCCGCCCGCGTCCTCCCGCAGCAGCATCGCGCCGAACACGCCCCATGCGGCTGTCTGTCCCGGCCCGACGATCGTGCCCGCTGTCTGCATCAGTGCCGCGCACAGCAGCATACACGCTGCGGAGAGGCTTATTGCCTCGCGCCGCTGTCTTCGGCGGGTGTTTTCCCGCACCCGCTGCTTGACGAGCGTGACCCGTCTTGCGGTATCGTACATTTCGTTTGAACCCCCTTTCCGGTTTGTCTGAAACTGTGGTCTAAAAACCCTTTCACTTATATAGGTACAAAAAATCGAAAAAACTCTCACCCAAAACGCAAAATTTTTCAAAAAATTTTGAGAGCCGCCAAAAAGCAGCTCTCAATGGGTGAATGTTCGGTTATTCCCTCTGCGACAAGCGGAAAGCGGACAGCTTTCCCGCCGCCACCAGCAGCACCGGCAGGGCGTAGGCGATGTACTGCGCCGCGCCGCCGTGGGCGATGAGCAGATTATAGATGGCGTGGAGGGTGATGGCCGCGCCCAGCAGCCCGCAGATCCCGGCGATCTTCAGCCACGTCCGCTGCCATGTGTATGCAAGTCCGCCGCCCACGATCAAGCCGCAGAGGACGTGCATCGCGCCCGTGCCGAAGCCACGGAAGAAGATGAAGGAGAAGCGGTCCGCGCCGTTCTGAATGAGATAGCAGACGTTTTCAAAGGTGGCAAAGCTCAGGGAGAGCGTGATGGCGGCGGCCTTGATTTTATCCCTCTCCGGCTCAAACACCAGAAGATAGAACACCAGCGGCAGCAGCTTCATCATTTCCTCCACCACCGGCGCGATCTCCGCCGTGGCGGCAAGGGCGTCCGCCTGACACATCGCCGCGAGGAAGGTGTTGATATAAGCCGAAAGCAGGCACACCCCCATCCCCGCAATGCAGAACAGGAAAAAGCGGAGCTGCCGCCTGCCCATGCACAATGCGGCCACCAGCAGCGGGGATACCATGCAGATAAAAATATTTTCGATGTAGGTCATGCTTCCACCGCCTTTCTCGTGGCGGGCAGCAGCCCCAATATGGCAAGGGTCAGCAGCATATCGCACCAGAAGGTGGGGCTTGCCGGTGAGGTATCCGGCCAGAAGCAGCCCGCCGTCCAGAGCAGATACTCCGCGAACGCAAAGCAGAGCACGCCGATATGGAAATACCGTATATTCCGCGCCGCGCCCGTCTGCGTTTTCGCATAGACAAGCCCGCGAATGGCGCAGTAAGAGAGCGCGATCATCATGCCGCACCAGATCAGATTGGAGAGAATGTCCCCGAAGGTGCAGTAGAACGCCAGCAGCGGAAGGCCGAATGCAGGCGCAAGCCACGCCCTGCGGCAGCGGAAGGTGAGCTCATCTGTTCCGGCCAGCGTGGCCTGCAAAATGCGCAGGAAGATGAGACTCGCCACCCAGCCGAACTCCGACACATAAAAGACGCGCGGCGTGGTATCGAACAGCAGCAGATACAGCGTCCAGTAGAGCGCGCCAAGGGCAAAGCAGCCGTAGAAGCACAGCAGCAGGAAATACGCCTGTCTGCGGCTTTTCCGGTAGGCGATGCCGGAAAGCAGTGCGCCGATGAACGTGACCAGCAGTTGCAGCAGGTTCTCAATCAGCTCCATGCGCATCCTCGCTTTCCTCGTTCTGCCCGTCCTCACGGCTCATCTGCCGCAGCCGGAAGCACAGAACGGTCACGCACACGCCGAGTAAAAACGCCAGCAGCCCGATGACAATGTATCCCAAGGCAGCGCCGCCGTGAAAGATGCTTGCCGCCGTTTCAAAGCCGGAATAATCACCTGTCTGGATGCTTGCGGCAATGCCGGGCATGGCGAGGGATGCACCGATGAGCAGCGCAAGGCACGCCGCCACAGCGGAAGCCATGGTGACCGTATTGCGCCGCAGCCGTTTCTCTCGCTCAATTTTGGCGATGCGCCGCTTGGTCTCCGCAACGCGCTCCTCATGACTCCGCATTTGTGATCCCCTCCCGTTCTAAGAGCCTTCGCAGGCTCTCTTTTCCGCGATACACCATGTTGGTGATCTGTTTTACCGTTTTTCCCGTGACCTCCGCCGCCTGCGCGTAGCTCATATCCTCAAAATAGGTGAGATAGAGGACTTCCCGATAGTCCGGGTTCATTTCATCCATGCAGAAATGCAGGATGCGGTTTCGCTCCTCCGTCCGGATGACCTCCTCCGCCAGCAGCCGTCCGTCCGGCTCGTCTGCAAGCGCATCAAGGCTGAATAGCGGTTTTCGCTTGCTCTTGTGGCGCAGCGCCATATTCCGCGCGGCCTTATAGAGATACGCCTTGAAGCCGCCGTCCCGGATGCGGGGCTTTTTGGTGAACAGATAGGCGAAAACATCCAGCATCAGCTCCTCCGCCTCGTGAACGTCGTGCAGATAGCCGTCAATATACAGGGTCAGGGGGTCGCCGTATTTTTTCATCAGGGCATTAAGCCCTTCGTCATCGCCGCTCAGATATTGGCGGTACAAGCTCTCATCGCAGGTCATAGCGTTCACTTCCTTTTTGCGGATGCTAAAATGCAGAGGGGTATCCGTCAGGTGCTTGTCCTGTCGGGATCGCGGTGCTGTTCCTGAAAGCGCGGGTCGGACGGCTTTTCCGCATTTTCCGGGATCGCCCATGAGCGCCCGAACCGGGACGCGCCGGGGATCCGCCCCTCGGCACAATATTGGTTGACCCGCCGCTCTGACACGCCCCAACGGTAGGACGCCTCCCGAATGGAGGTATAGCCCTTGATCCCGTTCATACCGTACCTCCGCATGGATAATACTCAACACGATACATTATATACGAATATCCGAAGAAACACAAGGCATCCGGCGAAGTGTTCAGAGAAATGTTACGGATAAAAGCGGTATTTTTTGAAAAAATACTCCGAAAATCTGGCCAAAACGCCCTGTTTGGATTGTAGTATGGGTAGAGGGGGAAATACGGGGGTACGAACGGGGGCAAGAAAGCGGCAAGCAATGCAAAGCGGTACCCACTTTGCGAAAACAGGCGGATTCCGTTTACACGGAGCCCGCCTGTTTCATGCTTGTTGGGGCGCTGCCCCAATCCCCGCAGAACACAAAATGTGTGTTCTGGAACGATGGATAAATCCATCGACTGCGCGATTTTTCAAATCGCTTGTGGGCGGGCAGCTCAGCGCTGCTCCACCTCTTTTTCCCGTCGTTCATTCGCTTCCTCCTGATCCTTGTCCAGTTCCAGAATACGGTCGATATTGGCCTTGGCCGTCAGCAGCTCTTTCATTTCCTCGCGGGCTTTACGGTAGTCGGCGTAGGCCGCTTTCTTCTCCGCCAGCAGCTCGGCGTACTCGGTATTCAGCGCCTTGATGGTGGGCAGCTTCTTGAGGCCCAGTCCATCAAAATAGTTCTTTGCGGCCTTGTGGACCGTGATCTCGCTTTCATGCTCTGTAAGAAATTTCTTGGAGTACCCGGCTTTGCGATAGGCAACGTAGGTATCGCGGGTCTTGGCGTAACCCACGATATGCTCCCGCAGCACGGCAATCTCGGCCATGCGTGTTTCCGCAGCCTTGATTCTTGCGGAAAGGTCGTTGAAGTGAGCGGACGCTGCCGCCGCTTTCTCAGAAAGAACGCCGTAGTCCAGAAGCTCATGGTCTTGCAGATAGGCCACCGTCTGCGCCATCTGTTTCAGGTTAAATAACGTCGCCCAACGCGCATAACCGGCACCCTTGCCAGCGCGTAATTTTGCTTGAATGTCCACCAGCAGATTCCCGCTGCGCTTTTCCGGTTTGACCGGCGCGGCGGCGCTCTTTCGCGGCGTATGCGCCTTTTCACCTGCAATCACCGCACGGAGATCTGCGGGAGTATAACCGTCGCCGAGGGTATCCATGCGAATGGACTTTTTCTGTTCGCCGCCCAACAGGGACGGGACTTTCTTGCCCTTGACCTCATACCCGGCCTGCCGCAGCAGCTCCAGCAGCGCTTCAAAGCTGTCAGGCGTTTGTGCCAGCGCATCGTCAATGGCCGCGCAGATTCGCTCCCGGTGGGAGGGCTTCTTTTGGTCGCCCAGCCACTTGTTGTAGCTCTTGCCGTGGCGCTTCGGATTCTCCACGATGGAGTAGCAATTCTCGATGCAGATGGTATCGTTGAGCCGCCGCACGGCGCGGCTGCTGCCCCAAAAGTTTCGGAATTTTCGGGTCTGGCTGAGCGCGGTGGAGTTCCAGATTACATGATTGTGAATATGGGCTTTGTCGATATGGGTGCAGACGATGTAGGCGTGATTGCCCTTGGTGAAGCGCTTGGCCAGCTCACAGCCCAAACGGTTCGCTTCCTCCGGTGTGATCTCTCCGGGAACAAAGGATTGCCGCAGATGGTAGGCAATCACATCATCCTCGCCGCGCACTCTGCCGGTCTTTTGGGTGTATTGATTTTTGGTGAAAAGGAACTCGGCGTCGGCGATCCTACTGTCGCATTGCCAGCTCGTAATCAGCCTGCCGCCGTCTGTCTTTTGCGGATTTTCGGTGTAGTCGATGATAGCGCTGATGGCCTGTCCCACCGTGCGGCCTTTGCCGGTGTGCAGAGGCATCAGGCGCGTGGTTGCCATGTTGGACACCTCCTTGAAAAGTCAAACGGCCTGCCGTAGCAGACCGCTTTACACTACCCCTTTATCTATCATGTGCATCAGATTATTCGGCGCATACAGCTTCCATTCCTCGTGCCAGATGAAGCCTTGGCTCTCGCTTGATAAATAGGATTTTATAGCACGGAGGGGTAGTTTTTACAATCTCTTTGAGTAAAATCAAAAACAGAATTTATGAAAAAGCAAGCCGAGGCGTTGCCCCGGCTTGCGCTTTAACTATGGATGAAGTTTTTCATGGCAGCGTTCACGTCTTGCAGCTTGCCAAGTCCCTGCACCGCCAGCAGCGGAAGTCCCATCGGGCTGATTAGAAACGCCAGTACAAGGAGGATAATGCCGTTTTTTACAGAGTAGGTAATCATCACGGCGATGGCCAACAGGGAGAGCAGGCCGCTTGCCAGCTTGAACACGAAGCCGGAGCAAGACAGCAGCCCCGCGCACAGCCAGACGAACAGGGACAGGATAAGCGATAGCGGCACAAGGATAATTTTCAGAATAGACATTTGACGGCCTCCTTTTCAAAGACGTTATTGGTGGTGCCGAACTGCGCCATCTTTGTTTCAATCATTTCCCGTTCCTGCGGCGTGACGCGGAATTTGAGCTGAACGTCCCGCTTACGTTTTGCCATCGCTCAACGCTCCGGGGCTTTGGACTTCGCCGAAATTTTCGGCGAAGTCGTTTCAGGCGGTTTTTTCAGCTTATCTCGGACAGAGGTTTTCTGCCGCTCCTGTGCGTAGGCTTTACGGGTCTGGCTGAGAAACAGATCGACCAGACCGGGATGGCTGTTGACGGCCAGATAGCAGTTGCGGTCAGTACCCCATGTGTCGGGATTGGCGGGGATGGACATGGCGTTGGCCCAAGCCCTGTTGTCGGGAGAATAGCGCCTGTCCCAGTCCGCTTGACAGACGGTGATGGCGAGGATATAAAATGCGCGGTCATAGCCGAACTGCTGCACCACCTGATCGACTGCCGCTGCATCCAGCCGGTTATCCCGGTAGTGGTCACGGATGGCGGTTTCAATCGCTTCCTTGCAGGCCGTGTTCGCCTGATTGGAAGCTCGGTAGGCCGAAAGCTCGTCATGCTCTCTGGCATAGGCTGCCGGGTGCTTGTAAACGGGGATATTTTTCATTATCGTGCCTCCATTTCTTTTTTGTGGGGCTTTTCCGGTGCGCTATGAACAGGCGGCGCTTTCAGCCTGTCCAGAACGGAAGGCCGCGCCGATTTTGCAATCGCCTGCTCAGGCTGCGGCTGTCCCTTGCCGTCCAGATTCAGCTCCATATCCAGCTCAATCAGCCGCGCCGTTTTCGCGGCCAGCTCCTGCGGGAACGGCTTACCGACCTCGGCCTTTGCCGCCGCCTGCTGGTTATAGAGGTTTTCAAGCTGCTCCTGAACGCTGCGCAAACGCTCCGGCATTTTATCCAGCGCGTTCTCAATGCGGACAAGGTTGCCTCTGGCATCCGAACCGAGTTCAACGCGATGGGTCATTTGGCCTTTCAGCGTCAGCGTGTACATTTTCCACATGGAATCAAAAGCAACGGACATGGTAAAGCCGCGATAGCTGCCGATCTGTACCGGGTCTTTGCCCTTGACCTCCTTGCAGGTATCCAGCAACGCAGCACCGGCGTTTTCCTTATCAGTGAGCCGGTCGCCGCGAATCTCCATGCCGACAAAGCCTTCTGCCGGGAGCGGATGCGCCGCGAGGGTCCGCATATCCGCCTCCAGCCCACGAACAAAGCCCTTGTGTTCTTCTATCTTTTCCGGGAAGTATTTCAGCAGACTGTCCTCCAATCGGAATTGCTTGCTGTTGTGGTCTGCCTTCATAATTTTGAGCTTAGACACCTCAATGTCCAAATCCATACGCTCCTTGATGCGGGGATCACCGGCGCATAGTGCTTTGATCTCCGCAAAGGACAGCGCCGTGGCGTCCACATCCTCACAGGAGCGAACCGGGGATTTTGAGGTCATAATCTGAGAGATGAATTTCTGTTTATTCTCCACCGTTTGCCAGAGGTAGGCGTCAAACGTCCCTTCGGTCACATAGCGGCAGACATGAACGAGCTTGTTCTGATTGCCCTGACGCTCAATGCGGCCTTTTCGCTGTGTGAGATCACGGGGACGCCACGGGCAATCCAAATCGTGAAGTGCGACCAAACGATCCTGCACGTTGGTTCCCGCACCCATCTTGGCCGTGCTGCCCATCAGGACGCGCACTTGACCGCTGCGTACCTTTGCGAACAGTTCCCGCTTTTTGACCTCCGTATTGGCGTCGTGGATGAACGCGATCTGTTCTGGGGGCATACCGGCGTCAATGAGTTTTTGACGCACATCCTCATAGACCGTAAACGGCGTGTCAGAGCTTTCTTCCAACGGAATTGCACTCTCCAGCGCACGGATTTCCGGGCTGTCCAGCGTACCGGGGGAAGCCTTTGCCGCCCGCTGCGAGGGCGTGGTCTTTGGCGTAGAAATGTCGCAAAACACAAGCTGTGTCAGTTTTTCCTCCTCGCCGTCGCGCCAGTATTGGAGAATGTTCGCCACGCACTGATTGACCTTGGTGGTTTCCTCGTCGGGGAGCATGGGATTGATGATACGCTGGTCAAGCCCCAGCTTGCGTCCGTCCGAGGTGATTTTGAGCATATTGTCCACATCCGGGCTGACCGCACCGCTGTGTACCTTGGACGCTCGTTCCGAGAGGGCTTTCACCATGTCCTGCTGGATCTGCGTGGGTTTGGTGGCGATGGTGTGATACGCAACCTCCGGCGTGGGTAAGTGGAGCTGATCCGCCGTTTTGATGTCGGCAACCTCTTTGAACAGATTCATCAATTCGGGTAAGTTGAAAAACTTTGCAAAGCGCGTCCTTGCCCGGTAGCCTGTGCCCTCCGGGGCAAGCTCCAGCGCGGTGGTGGTTTCACCAAAGCGGCTTGCCCAGCAATCGAAGTGGCCCATACCCATCTCTTGCAGCCGGTCATGCTGCAAATAGCGCTGGATGGTATAAAGCTCTGTCATGGAGTTGGAAACCGGGGTGCCGGTGGCAAACACCACGCCGCGCCCACCGGTCAGCTCATCCATGTAGCGGCACTTGGAGAACATATCCGAGGATTTCTGCGCATCGGTGGTAGAAAGCCCTGCCACGTTGCGCATCTTCGTATAGAGGAAAAGATTTTTATAATTGTCCGACTCGTCCACAAACATCCTGTCTACGCCGAGCTGTTCAAAGTAAATCACATCATCCTTGCGGTCGCTGGCTTGCAGCTTTTTCAGCCGCGCCTCCAGCCCCTTTTTCGTGCGTTCCAAGCTCTTGATGGTAAAGCTGTTGCCGCCTGCGAGCTTGGTATCCTGAATGCCATCGGTGATTTCCTCAATCTGCTGATGAAGGAGCCGCTCCTGCCGCTCCGGGCTGATGGGGATACGCTCAAACTGCGAGTGGCCGATGATAACAGCGTCATAGTCGCCGGTGGCGATACGGGCGCAGAATTTCTTGCGGTTGTGGGTTTCAAAGTCCTTCTTGGTAGTGACAAGGATGTTGGCCGAAGGGTAGAGCCGCAGAAACTCGGATGCCCACTGTTCCGTCAGATGGTTCGGCACGACAAAAATGGATTTCTGGCACAGTCCCAACCTCTTAGATTCCATCGCAGAGGCTACCATTTCAAAGGTTTTTCCCGCGCCAACTTCGTGTGCCAGCAGCGTATTCCCGCCGTACAGCACATGGGCGATGGCGTTTTTCTGATGCTCCCGGAGGGTGATTTCCGGGTTCATACCGGAGAAAACGATGTGGCTGCCGTCATACTCGCGGGGACGAGTGCTGTTCATTTCCTCGTTGTATTGCCGTACCAGCGTTTCGCGCCGCTCCGGGTCTTTCCAAATCCAGTCCTTGAACGCATCCCGGATAAGCTGCTGCTTCTGCGCGGCAAGGGTGGTTTCCTTGGCGTTGAGGACACGGCGCTCCCGTCCGTCTGCGTCCTCAATGGTATCGTAGATGCGAATATCGCGGAGGTTCAGCGCATCCTCCAGCAGCCGGTAGGCGCTGGCGCGGTCTGTGCCGTAGGTGGTGAACGCCGCCACATCGTTGTAGCGCACCATGCTCTTGCGGGAAACCTGCCATTCTGCGGTGTACGGGACATAGCTGATCTCGATCTGTCCGCGCAGATAGCGGGGCGTTTCAAAGGTTTCGTACATGAATTGCTCGATGTACTTCTTGTCAAGCCATGTCACACCCAGCCGCACCTCAATCTCGCTGGCCTCCAAGTCCTTCGGCTGGGCGGCAATCAGGGCATCCACATTTCCGGCAAAGAACGGGTCGCGCGCTGCCACACGCTGCGCGGTGCGAAGCTTCTGCCGGACGTTGCCGGAGAGATATTCGTCCGCCGTCTGCCAGCCCTTTGCCCAATGCTCGCCGCCGTCCTGCAAGTCAAATGGGCCACTGTTGGGTTCCTTGTAAATGACGCCCTTCAAATCCTCAACGATCTGTGGAATCTTTTCGCTGCTGCCCATGAGGGAGGCCATAAAGTCGAGATCGACGCAGGCTTTTTCTCCGATGCAGACAGCAAGGGCTTCGCTGGCGGTATCCACAGAATCTACGCTGCGCTGCTGCTTGATGGTGCGCTTGTGGAACATATCCGCCTTGCGCTCCAGCTTTCCGTCGTCGTCCAGCACTTCCAGTGAACACAGGAGGTAGTAAGAGGAATCGTCAGAGAACGCAAGACGGTTCGCACGGTCATTGATTAGGCCATGTTTTGCGGAGAACGCATCATAGAGGCGGTTTAGCTCGGTCTGCGCTTCCTGAATCCGGCTTTCTGCGCTGTACTCGTCCATTTGCAGGGCAATCAGCTCATTCACGCAATCCCGCAGCGCGACCATGCCCTTGACACGCTCGGCGGCGGTGGCGTTCAGCTCCGGTTTGACCATGCGGCTGTTTTCCCGGTAGTACACCTCGCCGTCCACCACGGTGTAGGAGTAGTTTTTCACATTGGGGTCTGCGGGGATAGACGTGTCGATCTGTTCGCCCTCGCCCAGCTCTGGCAGTTCCGCCTCCTGATAGGTGCCGCGAATGTTTTTCACGGCATCATGGAGCTGATCTGCAAGCGCCAGCCCCTCAATGGGGACAACGGTGAAATCCTGCTTGCCGTATTGGGTGCTTTCGGAGGTCTGCCTGCCGAGGATCATCTCCGGGTGGTCAACAAAATAGCGGTTGATGGCAAAGCCATCCTCGTTCTGGCCGAGGTGTACCCAATCCGGTTCGATCTCAATGGGACGGTCACGCTTTTGGAGAAAGAGAATGTCCGAAACCACATCCGTACCGGCGTTGGCGCGGAACGCATTGTTGGGCAGACGAATGGCACCCAGCAGCTCCGCCCGCTGCGCGATGTACCTGCGGACTTCGGGCGATTGCTTGTCCATCGTGTAGCGGGAGGTCACAAACGCAATCACGCCGCCCGGTCGCACCTGATCCAGCGTTTTTGCAAAAAAGTAGTCGTGAATGGAAAAACCGAGCTTGTTATATGCCCGGTCATCTACCTGATATTGTCCGAACGGGACGTTGCCCACGGCGAGGTCGTAAAAGTCTTTTCTGTCCGTTGTTTCAAAGCCCGCGATGGTAATGTCCGCCTTGGGATAAAGCTGCTTGGCAATACGTCCGGTGATGCTGTCCAGCTCCACGCCGTAGAGCTTGCTGCCCTGCATCTGCTCCGGCAGCAGGCCAAAAAAGTTGCCGACGCCCATAGACGGCTCCAGAATGTTACCGCTCTGGAAGCCCATATTGCCGACCGCTTCATAGATCGCCTTGATAACGGTGGGGCTGGTGTAATGGGCATTCAGCGTGGACGCACGGGCGGCAACGTATTCCTCCGGGGAAAGTGTGGCGTACAGCTCTGCAAACTCGTCCGACCAGTTTGGCTTATTCTCGTCGAAGGCATCCGCAAGACCGCCCCAGCCCACATATCGGGAGAGAATTTCCTGCTGTTCCGGGCTGGCCTGTAAGCCCTCAAACTCCAGCTCTTGCAGGAGTTGGATAGCCGCCATATTTGCCCGAAACTTTGCTTTTGCGCCGCCGACGCCGAGGGCATCATCGGTGATGTGGAAATTCTGCGCGTTGCGGTGGCTTGCTGCCTTGAAGTCAGCGTAAGCGGCCTGCTCCGCAGCGGCAGCGCTGGGAAAGCCCTGCCACTCGCCGTCAACGGGGATAGATACCGCAGGACGGTGTGCGGGAGGCTCGTCGATCTCAGCCTGAGAGATGGCATCATCAAAATCAGGCACGAACTCGCCCATTTCCGAGAGTGCCGTGCGCCCTTCCTGCTCCAGAATCAGAGCTTCTTCCTCGCCAAGTGGAAACGCGCTCTAAGCTTTTTTGTATAGACCGTTTGATTCCATTTGGCTTTATTTGATACCAATTATCCCAATCCTATGGGGTATCCGACTTTCTGCTATCAAAAAGCTATCAGGGGATGCTATCAATAGCGGAGGCAGGCAATTTTGGGATATTCGTATTACATTATTCCTTTGGATAGCCGCACGTTACTTTTCTGTAGCAGGTTCCGGAGTCCTATGAAGAGACAACTGCCCCTTTCCATTGTCGAGAATCAAGTATCCAGGCCTTTCTTTGAACACGACTCCATTACTGATCATATACTTCTTTTCAAGTGAAATATAATTCGGTATGGGAGTGGGTTGAATAATTCGACAAAGGCAATCACCCGCTTCTGTAAGCATAACGTTGCCTATAGGTAATTGATCCTTTTTATGTGATTCAACTTCTTGGGTTAACCCATCAATATATGTAACAACACCTTTTTCAGGAGTGTTCAAGGCGACAAATCCAGCAATAGAATTAAACTTAATTAGACCCAATGTCTCAAGTTCGTTTAAAAGATCAAATGATAGCCCAAGAGCGCGAAATTCTGCTTCGTTACCTTCATAGGGAACAACAATATCACTTCGAACCGCTTTAACACTTCCGTTACCATCGGTAAAAACTGAAAGTCTCTTCATACTACATATTTTTTGAAAAGCTTCTGCGTGCTTTGAAGTAATCTCAGAAAGAATTCTGACCATATTGTGAGGTGTTGATCCGGGTTTCTCAAACTCCTTTGCAAGAACTTTCCCCCACATTTGTTGTACCTGCTCTTCTGATACAAAACCAGCCGAATCCATAAACCGTTCTAACCAATCATGATTAACGCCTGAAGACGCATCAAAGACTGTACCCTCTTTCGCATTGGAGACTGCCTGGTCGGCAATACTTTTTTGGTTCTTCAGCTTTTTAATAGTTGTTTTGGCGCTTAACGTCGCAATCAATTTAGATTCGGGCGACATGTCTGATTTTTCGACATCAGATAAATACATGTCCAAAGCGCGTTTCTCGATTCCTGCATACGGAAAAAGCATACCTAACAATGATACGGCTTTGTTTTGAATATTTTCACTCTTGACTAAGTCAACAGCCGTACTCGCTGCAATTTCTCCAATTCCCAAGCCTTTCTCACTCCTTTACATCTGTTATTACCTAATATAAATCGTGCGATAGTTTGAGTTCTTACAGTTCTATTACACAGACAAATCCAGCGGCAGATCGGAAATATCCTTCAGTCGCTTGCCCTGCACCAAGGTTTCCAACGTTTCTACCGCATCCTCAGAACCCGCCTCTTTAACCGCTCGAATCAGCTCATAGAGTGCAAAGTGATATACGCAGTCAATATCGCCAGTACCGAGCGCAAGAGATGCCAAGCGATTCGGCATAGGCTCTGCCGTCACAACAACGATGTGCGGCAAATGTCCCTTCCGGTTACGGATCAGATTCAATGCCTCTGTACGGCTGTTCTGTGCGCGGTCGCTACGCATCGTGTACTTTGCGGAAACACTCGCATGAAGAATAGGCTTGCCGCCATTGGACTTCCGAATATCTGCCATCTTGCAGATCTCGTCATCAACAATGAGCTGAGCTGCATTGATCTCGCTATCTTCATAGAGATCGCGGTAAACAACAACGTCAGGTGCAACGAGGTAGTCGTTGCCCAGCGCAGCAGCCAACTGTGCGTTCTGTGTCGTAAGCGCATTTAAGTAAGCAAGATGCTCGTACTGCGCAAAATCGCTTGTTTTCAGTTTGTTGTTATTGCCGAGCTGAAGAATTGTCCAGTTTCCGGGACGGAGGTTCTGCAAATAGGGAAAGGTTTCACGCAGGAACTCCATTGTCAGCGTTTCAAATTGCTTTCCGAGAGTCTGCCCGGAAATTTTGTCAACCGTGGAGACAGCATGATGCTGTTCCTCCACAAGAATGTCAACGATCCTCCGCGCAATCGCCTTTGAGCCGCGGCTGCTGGTGTCTGCATTGGATGCGACACCTGCCGTGGTCAACGTCAGTGTGTTGGTTTCAAACAACTGCTTGTGAAAGTGGAATCTCGCGTTTGCTATCAATGCATCCATGCTCCAAACACTCCTTTATTTTTTCTCCAACTGCCCGGGCAACCGGGGGCGGGAATGCATTTCCAATCATCCTACAGGCTACGGTTTTCCGGTTTCCAAACGTCCACGTGTCGGGGAAACCTTGAATCCGTGCCATCATTCGGCTTGTCAAGCGGGGCATACCCTCAAATCCGGGGGCGGGTGCTTCGTTTGCAATTCCTCGACCATCTACGCCCAACTCTGCCCATGCATTACGGGCGCGTGTGGGACCAAGGTCAGGACCACCGTGCTTCTTGGAGCCGCCTACAAGGGTCGGAGCGATCCGGTTTGCATTAGATGCCCACTGCTTCGCACCTTCCCATCCGTTCTGTGCCATCAAATCACGGAGCGTATCACCAACAGTGGGGGCGCTGTCTGGTTGTTCATCAGGATAGGCAAATGCTCCAATCTGATCCTTCCGAATGCCGATGATAACCACTCTGGGACGTAGCTGCGGAACACCATAATCAGATGCGTTCAAGAGTTTGATATGGGTTACATAGCCGAGCTTTTGAATCGATGTAAAAATGTGGTAGCGGTATTCATCAAAGCCCGGATCAAGAAAGCCACGGACATTTTCAAGCATGACAGCACGCGGTTGAATTTCTTTGATAAGCCGAATGGCCTCCGGGAAAAGGTCCCTTTCGTCTTCCTGACCGAGCTGCTTTCCTGCAATGGAGAAAGGCGGGCAAGGAACGCCGCCAGCCAGCAGATCGACGCCGTGGTATGGGCGTCCGTCAAAATCGTGAACATCTGCGCAAATGACGTTCCACTCCGGGCGATTCTGCTTTAATACCTTGCAATAATCTTCTTCATACTCGACAAGCGCAACATGGACAAACCCCGCCATTGCAAGCCCCAAAGCCTGTCCACCAGCGCCAGCGCATATTTCAACACAAGTCAACGGTTGCTGCATTTTCTTTTCACTCCTGCGTAGTTCGATTGAAATCATGACTGTTCTGTATCTCCTTCATCAATGAACTCCATGATGTCTCCTACATCACATTTGAGCGTCAAGCAAATCTTATGCAGGCTTTCCATAGAGACAAATTCGTTTTTTCCCATTTTGGCAAGCACATTGAAGCTGATACCGGAGGCATCTTTCAAATCCGTCCGGTTCATTTTCTTATCGATCAACAGCTTCCAGAGCTTATCGTAGGAAATAGGCATCGCAATTCTCCGTTCCAAATTTAGACTGATTATACTATAGCACAAAACGACGATGTTCGCAAGATAATCTCCTCAGAACGTGAGATGTTCTTTGCAAAGAAAAGAGTCGCCCGCAGGAGCATCCAAGCTCCTGTGGGCGGCTGTGGCTAATGCGGTCTTATACTCGTCCTTTCAGCCCATTCTTCTTGGCAAGTTCGCTTGCTACTTGCCGACGCTCGTCGGAATACGGCGCGGTCAGGCGAACGGCAAACCGCCTGCGGTCAATCTCAAAAGTAAGACCGCCCTGTTCATCATCGTCGGTCTGCCTGCACAAATCGGGATGCTTTGCTGCATACTGTGCCAGCCGCTTTTTGAGCGCGGTATTGTGTGTCTGGATTTCAACGGTTTTGCTGGATTCGTCAAAATAGATGCAGGTCGTTTTCTGCCGTTTGGTCAGTCCGGTTTTCATGTTGCCTCCATTTCTGCCTGTTCTGTAAAAACAGGCGCATTTTCAAGATTCTTTGTCAGCTCTACACTTGCAAAAACAGGTTGATTTTTGCATGGGGAGCGCCCAGGCGATACGCTGCTCGATCTGGGCGCTCCCATTCGGTAAAATCCGTTTTTCTCAGCTCAACACGGCATCAGCGGGCATCGTCCCGCATTGCCGCTTTTTCTCTGCGTGGACGGAAGAAATGCCAGAGGTTATTGCGCTGAATTACATCCTCATAGCGCTGCACTTTTCCGCGAAGCTCTGCGTTTTCGCGTTCCAGATCCGATGTGCGGAGTTTGCTGCGAACGGATTTGTACTCGGAAAGCTCCTGCTTCAAACCGACGATCTCTGCCTTGAGCTTTGCAATCAGCCTGTTTGCCGCGTCCAACGCCTTTTGCAGCTTGGATTCCTTTTTCTCGGCTGTAATGTACTTCTTTGCAAGCGCGGATAGGCGTTCAAAATCCTCACGCTCCACGGCAATCTTGGTGGAGAAGGGAATGGGCTTCGATTCAATCTTTTCGATAGTCGCCACATCGACCTGCTGATTCCGAATTTTCTCGATCTGCTTGCCGAGCGTCGCTGCCTGCTGCTCCTGCTGCCGGTTCTGCTCCGTGAGTTCTGCCAGCCGTGCCTGCTCCTGCTGCACCTTGAACTGCGTGACCGTCAGGTGTTCCTCGGAGCTGCCGCGTTCGCCGCGCTCCACATCGTCGTACCCGGCATCGCGCATGTACTGGAAGAAATCGTCCTGCAAAACGCTGTAGGATTTTTTGAGAACAGGCTTGCCCTTGGTGCTCAGAATCGGCTCGCCGTTCTCGTCCAGTGCGGGCTTGGAAGCCCACTTTTTACTCATGCTGACCTGCTGTATCGTTTCCTTGACTGTCCCCACCAGCGACTTATCCTTGCAGCGTTTCGTCCATAGAATCTGTTTCTCCACGACGGGGATATAGATCACATGAAGATGATAGTGGTACACGTTCTGTCCCAGCGCGTCGGACATGGCGCGGTTGCGCTCGTCGGCGTGCATAACCGCTGATAGGATGTATTGCTCGCCGCCCACAATTTTGATTGCAGCTTTGTAGGCATCGGCGTAAAATTGTTTTGCAAATTCATAGCCGCCGTGGTTGAAGAAGTACGCGGAGTTGACATCGAAAATCAGCTCTCCGAATTTCTCAGCATCCGCTTTCAGGCCGCGTGTGGAGATCACGCCGTCGGAGCGCATCTGCTCGAACATCTCCTTATACCCGGCGGTTGGTGTTTTGAAATGGACGTTGTATGGTGTCCGTTCGGGAACGATGTCCTGATTGACATACGACGATTTTTCGCGCTCGTTGTGTGCCTGCGCGTTGCCGATGTCTGCGTCTTTCATTCTCGCGTTTCTTGCGGTGGTACGGTGAATACCGTCGCCTCTTGCCATAGGCAGTTTACCTCCTGATTTCAGATTGTGCAGGACAGGGGCAGCTTTCGGGGAGGCACTTCTGCGGAAGTGTAATAACCCATTATGATACTTTCATCCTGCGGCTGCAAAGTATCGTGGGCTCTCCGAGAGGGTATGCGGCTTCTGCGGAAGCCTCTGCCGGTTTTGCGGTTTGCAGTGTCTGTACAAACCGCAAAAACCGGCGTGGGCAGCAGCTTATTTGCAGGTGTCCGCTGCGCATAATCTTCTGCCCACATCCATCTCAAACTCTGCGGATTTTTCGATGGGGACGAGGGACGCGAGGGGATAGCAGCCAATACTCTGCCTTGTTTGCCAGCCACAGGAGCGTGGCACGCTCCTGTCACAGCTTCCACGGAGGAACAGTCCAGCGATAGCTCTGCGGAACACCGCGCCGGTCAAGGTATTCCTGTCGTGCCTGTTCCCGTTCTGCCTCGGTCGGTGCCGTCTTATACCGGGAATAGAGCTGCCGGTTCAACATGGAGTCGAGCTTCTGCTCCAAGCCCTGACGGATTTCTTCTTCGTAATCATCCTCGCCCCGCAGATGGTACATGGCAAGGTCGAGAAACAGGTCATAGGGGATTTGTACGGTTTTCATTCTGTATCGCTCCTTTCCGCGACGGTCGCAACGATTGCGACGGTTGTTTTATGGTATCATTTTCACCGTTGCAACCGTCGCAGCTGTCGCGCGGCTTATTCGTTTTCGGCTATGAAGGTCAGCGTGATACGCCGCCCTTCGTGCCGGACTTTGTTCTCATAGCGGACGTGGTATTCATCCAACAGTCTGCCAGACTTCACATTCAGATACTTGCTCAGCGCATTAGCCGCCATGCCGGCATGGACGGCACCGGCAAGCTCGGAGGGCGAGCCTGTCCATACCGGTTGATCTGCGGACACCAGCCTTGAAACAGCTTCCAGAACGTGATCGGGCGGTTCCTTGTGCAGCTCGTTTTCCAACTTTTCGAGATTCCAAATCTGCGTATCGGCATCCTTTTTCAGATAGAGAATCTGATCCTGCTGGTCGCGTCCCACCACGTCGATGGTTGTCTCCAACGCTGTGCGCTTTTTCTTCTGCATGAGAAGCGACCCATCCGCGCAGCCGAGCAATCCTGTTGTTCCAGAGATCATCTCGAAGCTGTCACCGGCAGGTTGCTTCCGGGTGTGGTGGACGGTTAGAACACAAACGCAATGCTTGTCGGCAAACTGCTTGAGCTTACCGATGATCTCATAATCGCTGGCGTAGCTGTATGCCTCGCCACCGACCTCACGGATTTTCTGCATGGTGTCAATGATAATGAGCCTGGTGTTGGGGTGTTCCCGCACGAAATTCTCAAGCTGTTCGTCCAGCCCGTTTCCAATCTTGCCTGCCGCAGTTGCAAAGTGCAGCCGGTCGGTGTCGTTGACACCGTACATCATGAACATTCGACTCTGGATGCGCTGAAAATCGTCCTCCAGCGCAAGGTACAGCACCGTGCCGGGATGGACTTCGCAGCCCCACAGAGCTTCGCCCGTGCTGACATGATAGGCGATCTGCGCCACAAGAAATGACTTGCCGATCTTCGGCGCACCCGCGAGGATGTACGCGCCCGCATAGAGCAAGCCGTCGATAATGGGCGGCCTGCTCTGATATGCGGTCTGGTACAGCTCGGTCATGGAGATCGTGTGCAGGTAATGCGGGTCGGTTAACCGCTGTATCCTGCGGTAGATTTCATCCAGACTTTCCGCGCTGTTTTGAAAATCACCGTTGATTTCTTCCTCAAAAGCGGATATACTGTTCTCAGTTGAATTGTGAAGCGGCTGCCCATCATCTGCGCCAACAGATGTGTCCGGGGCGGTCGTTTTCTTTTTGCAGAGTTCATTCTCCATAGGCATTTTCCTCCTTCATACCGTCCATGATGGCGGCGATCATTTCGATCACATCCAGCAGCTCGTCATTTACGCTGCCGCCCGCTTCAATGCGCCGCAGCTCGTCCAGCACGGCGGCAAGCTGGTCGCGCAGTGCCTTGTAAACTCTCGGATTGCCCTGTACTACCACGTCCTTGCAAGTCAGGCGGCGGGTGATGTAGTCTTGTTTGGTCAGCCCGGAGAGCTTGACAAAGGTTTCGATTTGCGTATCTTCCTCCGGTGATACCCGGAAGGCAACAGTCTTGTTGCGCAAGCGGTTGTGATTGTCCCGATTTTTCAGTGACATTTTAATTGCTCCTTTCGACGTTCAATTTATCTGCCATTTCCTTCTGCACAGTAGGAAACAGGTGCGCGTACCGATAGGTGATTTCCACGCTTTCGTGTCCAACACGATTGCCGATGGCAACGGCGGAATAGCCCATGTTGATAAGTAAAGAAACGTGGCTGTGTCTCAAATCGTGGATTCTGATGATTTTGACGCCTGCCGCCTTGCAGCCAAACGCCATCCCGCGCTTTAAGGCATATTTGGACAGAGGAAAAATACGGCTGTCCGGTTCCAGTCCATAAAGTTGCTTGAAGTAGTCCTGTATCTCATCACAGAGAAAGTCTGGCATCTGGATCACGCGGTTGCTTTTCTTCGTTTTCGGCGTGGTGATAACGTCCTTGCCCTGTAGCCGCTGATAGGATTTATTGATGCGGAGCGTTTTCTTCTCAAAATCGAAGTCCGCAGGCGTCAGTGCCAGCAGCTCGCCCTCGCGGATGCCACACCAGTACAGGATTTCAAAGGCGTAGTACAGCATGGGCTTGTCCATCATGGCGTCGATGAATTTGAGGTATTCTTCCTTCGTCCAGAACAGCATTTCCTTCGGCTGCTCGCTGCCCATATTCCCGGCCTTTGCGGCGGGATTGATCTGTAAGCCGTAATACTTGATGGCGTGGTTGAAAATACAGCTCAGTTGGGTATGGACGTTCTTGAGATAGTCCGGGGAATAGCTTTCGCCGCTTGACTTGGTGTGCTGCCGTATCTCGTTCTGCCAGTCGATCACATCACGGGCGGTGATCTCCGAGAGCTTGCGTTTTTTGAAATACGGCAGAATCTTTGTGCGGATGATATGCTCCTTGCTGAGCCATGTGTTGAGCTTCAACTTGGGTTTGACGTCCTTTTCATAGAGCGCCACAAAGCTCTCGAAGCTCATATTGACATCAGCCTGCTTCTGCATCAGAAACTCGCGTTCCCATGCCTGAGCCTCTTTCTTGGTCGCAAAACCGCGCTTCAATTTTTGCTGGCGCTCACCGCGCCAGTCGGTATAGCGGAACTGCACATACCACGAACCGTTTTTCTTATCCTTAAACGCTGCCATTCGATTCCCTTCTTTCCTTCGGTTCTCTCGTTCCGTAGAACTTCTCATGGAAGAACTTGCGGTCGATCCTGCCTGCAATGGTGATGCAGCCGGTCTTTCGCAGCTCTTCATTCAGCTTACGGATGAGCTTATACGCATACGGAATCGATACGCCAAGCTCTTCCGCGACTTCATTGACTCTCATAAAAATTTCTCCTGCCATAGGCAAAATACCTTCCTTTCCTGTTTTGTGGTTGATTTCTTCTGCCGTTCTATCCGCAGGACTCTGGCAGGCAACCCTTTTCGGCGCTGTGCCGTTTTCTTTCCTCTTTGGCACGCTCGTCTCATCGCCTGCTTCCCCGGAGAAAGTATCCTTTGGACGGTCATTCCATTCAGTTTGGCTCTTTTGGATTTCACCCCCTCTCACCATACAACGGACATTTTTTCTGCATTTGTTGACTATCCTAATTGTAAAACTTCTATGAATTAAGCTAATATACTTAGCTTACAACTATTGTACTATACATATAAGTTTAAGTCAAGCCGGTTTGCAGGAAAATATTAAATAAATTTGCTTAGATTTTCCTTGACGAAATTAAACATATCTGCTATACTCGTTATCAAAGACGACCGACACAGGAGATGGCTATTATGGCGATTGGTGAACGCATTCACTTTTTCCGCATGATGCGGGGCATGACACAGAAATACCTTGGCATGGCGCTGGGCTTTCCGGAGAAATCCGCAGATGTTCGCCTTGCGCAGTACGAGAATGGTTCCAGAACGCCCAAAGCGGACGTGACCGCTGCGCTGGCACAGGCGCTTGACGTTTCGCCCAAGGCGCTGGATGTACCGGACATTGACTCCTATACAGGGCTGATGCACACGCTGTTCACGCTGGAAGACCGGTACGGGCTTGAAGTCTGCGAGTGTGAGGATGAGGTGCATCTGCGCGTTCATATCCACAAAGGACGCGACGCAGCGGAGCTTCACAGGATGCTTTCCGCATGGGGTGCAGTTGCCGCCAAGCTGAAAGCGGGGGAGATTACCAAAGAAGAATATGACCGCTGGCGCTACCGCTACCCTGAACTTGACACCTCTGGTCAGTGGCACAAGATCACGCCGTCGCAGGAGCTGAGTGACCTGCTCCTTGCTGATCTCAAGGAACATAGCGAAGAATAACAAAAGGCTCTGCCGACCTTCTTTTACAGAAAGTCAGCAGAGCCTTTTTCGCTCTCAAAATAGGATTGGATGCGACAGCAAACCTGCAAACCATTCGTTCGCCAAAATAAGAACAAACAAAATGGCTCTGGTATCTGCTATCATTTTGCTATCAAACGGGAAATGAGATTTTCAAAAAGTGCGTGTTTTCAAGGCTTTTCAGCCCCTCATATTCACTTTTTTCTCATTCCCACTCACTCATGGCGGGTGGTTCAGGCTCGGCGGGTTCCGCAGAGGGCGGGTCATGTTCCGGTTCCGGAATATGAAGCGTTTGAATTTCTATGTCGTAGGGCAAGTGCGTTTTCTCGGCGGGATAGAACGCGACGGGTTTGGTGATGGGCTGCGGCTGCTCCTGTTCCTGTTCTTCAACAAACGAGCGTACAAACGCAATGTGTTCGGCGCGGAAGATGGGAAAGCCCTGCCTGTTTTGAAAAGTCACATCGCGCAGAGATACTTCATCTGCGCCGAAATTCACGCTGTCAATGACAAACTTCCGTCCGTCAATCTCCAGCTCCATGCCAATGGGGATATACTCCTTGGCATCGGCCTCGTTGATAACATCATAGCCGTCGGTTTCATTTGGCTGCGCAAACACGAAGCTGTGTCCATGCTCCAGCAGCCGCTTTGCGGCGCTTGCCCATTGTCCAAAATCATAGCCGGTCACAGCGGTTTCGCCCATACCGGGAATATCGCGTTGCAGCAGGCGGCGATTCAAGGCGCTGGCGGCTCGTTCTGCATCCGCGCCATAAAAAAGCAGCCGTTCTCCGACGCGGACACCGATGAGCTTTTCGGGATGCTCTGCACGAAGGGCCTGATATGCCGAAACATTCGGCGCAAGCTCACGGCCTTGATCTGCGATTCGTGTGAGGACAGCGGAAACCGGCTCAGTTTTGCGTTCCGGTTCGTGATTGCTCTCGCTGGAGGATGGAACGGCGCTGAGATGCGCGACAGTTTCATCTGCGGAATCAACATTATAGAGCGTACCGTCAATTTCCACGCGCTGCCCCACAAGGTTTTGAACCGCTTGCGGCGTCTCCGGGGTTGGCTGTTCTGTGTGCTGCGCCGCAATGACGCGCTGCGGCTCCGGTTCAGAAACCTCGAAATATCTGGTGTCGAGGTAGCGTTCAAAGGAATTGCGGTCGATGCTGACAGGTTCCTGTCCGGGTGCGTTCGGTAACGTGTGCCAGACGTGATCTTCATCTACACGCGCGATAACGCCGACTGCTGCTATGTGGTCTAACTCTATGGATGAAATGCGATCTCCGATATGATAAGTATAGCCAAGCGGCGTTGTAAACACCGGAGGGGATAGCTCAATTCCCATATCCCGTTTGATGCCATCCAAGTAAGCAATGGCGTTATTCTGTTCTGCAAAGCGGAGCGTTTGTTCCCCATCTCCGCAGAACCGTTCCAACACCTCATCCCAAATGCCGGTAATTCCGCCCTCGCC
>CEAR01031703.1_pt1 | contig 73820 bp, 71 predicted proteins | sample 557461 | NCBI WGS metagenome assembly CEAR01 (sample SAMEA3182075, study PRJEB8094) | gut metagenome | biome: human; feature: gut; material: Stool; isolation source: human stools | place: Canada | collected 2012-03-14 | reverse complement strand
GAGCACAGAGGATAAGAGACGTCGCTTGCGGCGGCTCGTTCCGTCGTGGTCATTTCTGACGCGCCTCCGGCGGCCCTATCTTTTCCCTTGCGCGGGAAAAGATAGGGGAGAAAAGGGCGCTTAGGGGTACGGGGTGCATTCTGCATCTGATTTTAGGCAAAGCCCTATTTTTCGGGCGTCATTCCACACGATAGTCACCTCACGGGCGTCTTACTACGCGCCGCCTGATACGGGGGTGCCAAATTTGATACTGGTTGCCTCAGAACAGCTGCCATCAATAGAAGGTGCGGTGGAAATTTTGATGGATGTTGCCTTCTTGCTGGGACCTTGTAGGGGCGGGGCTCTGCTCCGCCCCTACAGAACGCACCCAAAGGCTCCCCTTCCAGGGGAGCTGGCGCCGAAGGCGACTGAGAGGTTGTCTCTTCCCGGCACGACCTCTCCGTCTCGGCTGCGCCGAGCCACCTTCCCTGGAAGGGGAGGCTTTGGACCTGCGCTTCTCTATGGCTTCCCCTCGTAGGGGAAGGCTTTCAGGAAAGATATCCATTTACCAACTCAAAGAGGACACACATATGAAGATTCTGATCGTGGAAGATGAAAAGCTGCTGGCGGATTCGCTGCGGGCGATGCTGGAGGGGAAGGGATTTGCCGTCGAGGCGGTCTATGACGGCGAGACGGGGGCGGAGTATGCCGAGACCGGGGTGTACGATCTGCTGATTTTGGACGTGATGATGCCGGGGCTGAACGGGTATCAGGTCGCGCGGCAGGTGCGGGCCCGGCGCTGCGGGACACCGATCTTGATGCTGACGGCCCGGTCTTCGCTCGAAGACCGGATCGAGGGGCTCAACGCGGGCGCGGACTATTACCTGACGAAGCCCTTTGACACGCGGGAGCTGCTGGCGTGCATCGGCGCGCTGCTGCGGCGGCAGGGCGCGGAGGTGAACGAGCTCTCCTACGGCAACACGGCGCTCGACCTGTCCTCCGGCACGCTGGTGTGCGGTGAAAAACAGCTGCGGCTGTCGGCGCGCGAGTTTGACGTGATGCGGTATCTGCTGCAGATGAAGGGACAGAATGTCTCCAAGGAGGCCATTCTCGCCCGCGTCTGGGGCTTTGACTCGAACGCGGTGGAAAACCATGTGGAGGTCTACGTCGGCTTCCTGCGCAAAAAGCTCAAGGCCATCGGCTCGAACGTGCACATCGAGGCCGCGCGGCGGCTGGGCTATCATCTGGAGGTGGAGGGAGCATGATCCGGAAGCTTCGCATCAAGATCGTTCTTGTGATCGTGCTGGTCGCCGCGGTGATGCTGGGCGTGATCTTCGGGATGTCCTATACGATGACCCGGCAGGATCTGCGTGCGCAGTCGCTCAGCATGATGCAGGCCATCGCGGCCAACCCCTTTGAGCCCATCCCGCCCGGGCAGTCGCGGCAGGTGCGTCTGCCGTATTTCGTGCTGCGGACCGACGCGTTCGGCAATCTCGTGGCGATCGGCTCGACCGACTATGACCTGACCGACCGCAGCTTTCTGCGCGCCGTCGCCGCGGCCGCTTCTGCGTCCGAGGCGGACATCGGCGAGATCCCGGCCTATCATCTGCGCTTCTGCCGCGTGGACGGCAGCGTGATCTTCGCCGATATCTCCAGCGAGCAGCAGACGCTGCAGGGGCTCGTCCGCAGCAGCCTGCTGATCGGCGGCGGGAGTCTGCTGGCGCTGATCGGGCTGGCGATTTTGCTGGCGCGCTGGGCCGTCCGCCCGGTGGAGACGGCCTGGCGGCAGCAGAAGCAGTTCGTCGCCGACGCCTCGCACGAGCTCAAGACCCCGCTGACCGTCATCCTCACCAACACCGAGCTGCTGCAGAGCCCGGACTACGACGAGGCGCAGAAGCAGCAGTTCACCGACGGCATCCGCACCATGGCGCAGCAGATGCGCGCGCTGGTCGAGCGGCTGCTGGAGCTGGCGCGGGCGGAAAACGCCCGGCCGCAGGCCGCGTTTGCCCCCGTCTGCCTCAGCGAGGTCGCCGAGACCTCGGCGCTGCTGTTTGAGGCCGCGCTCTATGAGCGCGGGCTGACGCTCGAGACACAGGTGGAGCCGGAGCTGACGGTAAGCGGCGACGAGCGGCAGCTCGGCCAGCTCGTGGAGATCCTACTCGACAACGCCCGCAAATACGCCTCCGGCGGCACCGTCCGGCTGCAGCTGCAGCGCAGTGGGCGGCACAGCTGCCATCTTTCGCTCGAAAACGAGGGCCCGGCCCTCTCGCCGCAGCAGCTGCAGGAGATCTTCAAGCGCTTCACCCGCGCCGACCCGGCCCGGACGCGCAGCGGGAGCTTCGGTCTGGGGCTCGCCATCGCGCAGGCGATCGTACAGGCGCATCACGGGAAGATCTGGGCCGAGAGCCGGGACGGATGCAACACGTTCCACGTGGAGCTGCCGCTGCGGACCGGCCGCGAAAAGCACCAAGAAACGAGCGGAAAGGGTATATGATTTTGTGCAGAGCGCCAAGGGTCCCTGCATTGCAAAACGGCGCAAAAATTGGTATATTAGAATTGATATAAAACAGCAGTGGAGGTATCGGCATGAACACACAGCATTTACAGTATATTATTGAGATCGAACGCACCCGGTCGATCTCGCAGGCCGCGGAGAACCTGTTTATCGGCCAGCCGAACCTCAGCCGCATCCTGCACGACGTGGAGCAGATGCTGGGCTTCCGCATCTTTGAGCGCTCGACCCGCGGCGTCCGGCCGACGACGCGCGGCACGATCTTCCTGCAGCACGCCAAGTCCATCCTGCGCGAGACCGAGGCCATCGAGGCGCTGGGGCCCAAGCGGGCCGTGGCGAACCGGCTGCGCGTGTGCATCCCCCGCTCGGCCGCCATGCTGGATCTGACCGCGCAGTATCTCGCGGGTCTGCCGCAGGCGGAGCCGGTCGACGCGGTCATCCGCGAGTGTCACGCGCGCATCGCGCTCGAGACGCTCGCCAGCGGCGAGACCGAGATCGGCGTTATCCGCTTCCGCTCGGAATACCGCGACTATTTTGACGAGCAGACCAGCGCCCGGGGCCTGAGCTTCGAGCTTCTGAGCAAGTACCACTATCTGGTCACGCTGAACCAGTCGCACCCGCTGGCGGGGCGGAAATCCGTCATGCGCGCGGAGCTGGACGGGCTGCCGGAGATCGTCCACGGCGACATGTTCCGCGTGCAGGGCAAGCCCGAGGAGCTTGTCCGCCGGAAGATCTACTGCGTCGACCGGCTGGCGCAGATGACGCTGCTGGAGAAGATTCCGAACTCCTACATGCTCGCCCCGGCCATCCCGGAGCACTGCATCCAGCGCTGGAATCTCGTGCAGCTGCCCTGCAGCGACAACCAGAGCCTCTACCTCAACGCGCTGGTATATCACAAACAATATGCAATGAGCGAAATCGAGGCCGGATTTGTTCAGTTTGTCCGGGATCACAAGGCGTCTGTCTGACACTGCGGGCGAGAATCCCCTGGATTTTTCATATCAAAAAGCACATACCCTGCCGTAAAAAAGCATTGGTACTTTTCATCCGATACCGATATAATTTTATCGTAACCGATAAAATTATATCGGTATATTTTGTTCGAATCCGAAATCAATTTTGCATAGGGGGATTATGCGTTATGAGTAAGATCACTGTTATCGGCGCAGGCAGCGTCGGCTCCACAATCGCAAACGACCTGATGATCCAGGGTACCGCGTCCGAGATCGTCCTGATCGACGTCAACAAGCAGAAGGCGTTCGGCGAGGCGATGGACATTTATCAGGGCGCGCCGTTCTGTTCCCCGACGATCGTCCGCTCCGGCGACTATGACGCCGCTGCTGGCTCCGACATCGTCATCATCACCTCGGGTCTTCCCCGCAAGGCCGGGCAGAGCCGGCTGGAGCTGGCGCAGGCCAACATTAACATCCTCAAGGACATCACCCCGCAGATCACCGCCGCCGCGCCGGACGCGATCTATATCATCGTCTCCAACCCGGTCGACGTGCTGACCTACGTGTTCCACAAGATCTCCGGCGTGCCCGAGAGCCACATCATCGGCTCCGGCACGATCCTGGACACCAGCCGCCTGCAGTCGACGCTGGCCAAGCGTTTCTGCATCAGCCCGAAGAATGTCCACGCACACGTCTACGGCGAGCACGGCGACTCCTCCTTCGTGCCCTGGAGCCTCGTCCACATCGCCAACAACCACATCGACTCCTACAAGGCGCATTCGCCCGACCATGACCGCATCAAGTGGAACCAGGACTACGAGGAGATCGAGCAGTTCGTCAAGACCTCCGGCGCGCAGGTCATCAAGAACAAGGGCGCGACGTTCTACGCCGTCGCCATGTCGGTCTGCCATCTGTGCAAGTGCGTGCAGAGTACCGCCGGGACCGCGCTGACCGTCTCGACGATGATGCACGGCGAATACGGCGTGTCCGACGTCTGCCTGTCTACGCTCGCGCTGGTCGACAACCAGGGCGTGCGCGGCAAGATCCTGAACCAGCTGACCGACGGCGAGATCGACAAGCTGCGCGCGAGCGCCGAGAAGCTGAAGGACGTCATCCGCCAGGTCGAGATCTGAACACAAAATTTATAATATAAAGAGGAGAACGCGCTTATGGAATACCGCATGGAGCACGACTCGATGGGCGAGGTCCGGGTCCCGGCCGACAAATACTGGGGCGCACAGACCGAGCGCAGCCACAACAACTTCCCGATCGGCGTCGGCATTGAGACGATGCCGGCTGAGATCGTCCACGCATTTGGCATTCTGAAGAAGGCCGCGGCGCGGGCCAACCGCGCTCTGCGCCCGGAAAAGATGACTGCGGAAAAGCTTTCCGCCATCGAGCAGGCCGCCGACGAGGTCATCTCCGGCAAGCTGCTGGACAACTTCCCGCTGGTCGTCTGGCAGACCGGCTCCGGCACGCAGTCCAACATGAACAGCAACGAGGTCATTGCCAACCGCGGCAACGAGATCGCGGGCAAAAAGCTCCTGCACCCGAACGACGACATCAACATGTCCCAGTCGTCCAACGACACCTTCCCGACCGCGATGCACATCGCGGCCGTCTGCGCGATCGAGGATAAGGTCATCCCCGCCATCGACACGCTGACGGCGACGTTCCGCCGGCTGGAGGCGGAGCACGAGGGCGTGGTAAAGTCCGGCCGCACCCATCTGCAGGACGCGACGCCCATCTCCTTCCCGCAGGAGATCTCCGGCTGGAGAACGAGCCTGGAGCGCGACCGCGAGATGCTGCTGCTGGCCGTAAAGCCCCTCAAGGAGCTCGCCCTCGGCGGCACCGCCGTCGGCACCGGCCTCAACACGCCCAAGGGCTTCGACACGACCGTCGCAGCCGAGATCGCGGCGCTCACCGGCAAGGATTTCTGCACCGCGCAGAACAAATTCCACGCGCTGACCAGCAAGGACGAGATCGTCTTTGCGCACGGCGCGCTGAAGGCGCTGGCCGCCGACATGATGAAGATCGCCAACGACGTGCGCTGGCTGGCCTCCGGCCCGCGCGACGGTCTCGGCGAGATCTTCATCCCCGAAAACGAGCCCGGCTCGTCCATCATGCCCGGCAAGGTCAACCCGACCCAGTGCGAGGCCGTGACGATGGTCGCCGTGCAGGTCATGGGCAACGACGTGGCCGTGTCGATGGCCGCCTCGCAGGGCAATTTTGAGCTGAACGTCTTCATGCCGGTCTGCATCTACAACTTCCTGCAGTCCGCGCGGCTGCTGGCCGAGTCCATCGTCTCGTTCAACGACCGCTGCGCCGTCGGGATCCGCGCCAACCGCGAGAAGATGGAGCACAATCTCCACAACTCCCTGATGCTCGTCACGGCGCTGAACCCGTACATCGGCTACGAAAACGCGGCCAAGACCGCCAAAAAGGCATACAAGGAAAACATCTCTCTCAAGGAAGCCTGCGTCAGCCTCGGCTTTTTGACGGCCGAACGCTTCGACGAGGTGTTCCACCCGGAGAACATGATCTGATGGGGTGGTAAGATGAATTACAGCTATTTCCCCGGCTGCACGCTCAAAACCAAGGGCGCGCAGCTGGATAAGGCCGGGCGGCTCGCCGCGGAAAAGCTCGGCTTTTCGCTGTGCGAGATCCCGGAATGGCAGTGCTGCGGCGCGGTCTATCCGCAATCAAACGATGAGATCGCCACGCGGCTCGCCTCCGTCCGCGCGCTGATGGCGGCCCGCGACGCGGGCCAGCCGCTGGTATCGCTGTGCTCCGCCTGCCACCACGTCTTAAAGCGCGTGAACGGCGACATGCAGCACAATGACGAGATCCGCGCAAAGGTCAACAACTACTTAAAACCCGAGACGCCCTACGCCGGCGAGACGAAGGTTTTGCACTATCTCGAGGTCCTGCGCGACGAGATTGGCTGGGACAATGTCCGCAAGGCCGTTGTGAAGCCTCTCACGGGCCGGAAGATCGGCGCGTATTACGGCTGCATGCTCCTGCGCCCGAGCCGCGAGATGCAGTTTGACGACCCAGAGAACCCGAAAATGCTCGAGGACTTCATCCGCGCCATCGGCGCCGAGCCCGTCGTCTACGCGCAGCGCAACGAATGCTGCGGCGGCTATATGGCCGTGGAAAACAAGGCCTACGCCGCCAAGCAGGCGCAGAAGATCATGGACAACGCAAGCGCGCAGGGCGCGGAGCTGCTGATCACGGCATGTCCCCTGTGCAGCTATAATCTGCTGCACAACACGGACGGCAGGCTCCCGGTCGTCTACTTCACAGAGCTGCTGGCCGAGGCGCTCGGCTGCGGGGAGGAGGACGCATGAACAACCAGAACATGATCGACACCGTCACCCGCATCTCCGGCGTGAACCCCAGAAAGTGCATGCGCTGCGGCAAATGCTCGGCAAGCTGCCCGGCGTACGACGAGATGGAATACCATCCGCACCAGTTCGTCTCCATGGTCGAAAACGGTCGGATCGAGGAGCTGCTTGCCTCCAAGGGCATCTACACCTGCCTGAGCTGCTTTGCCTGCGTCGAGCGCTGTCCCAGAAACGTCGAGCCCGCAAAGCTCATCGAGGCCGTGCGCAATGCAGTCGAACGCCAGCAGGGCATGGACCATCTGAAGCCCGAGCGCATCCCGGAAATTCTCGACGGGGAGCTGCCGCAGCAGGCCATTGCCGCGGCGTTCCGCAAATATAAAAAGTAAGGAGGGAACGCAATGCAGAGGATCGGCGTCTTCGTATGCTGGTGCGGCAGCAACATTGCCGCGACCGTCGACGTGGAGAGAGTCTCGCAGGCGCTTGCAAAAGAGCCGGGCGTTGTTTTCTCCACCAATTATCAGTACATGTGTTCCCAGACCGGCCAGCAGATGATCCAGGAGAAGATCCACGAATACGGGCTGACCGGCGTGGTCATCTGTTCGTGCTCTCCCAGAATGCACGAGCAGACGTTCCGCAAGACCTGTGAAAAAGCAGGTCTCAACCCCTATATGGCCGAGATCGCCAACATCCGCGAGCAGTGCTCCTGGATCCACAAGGACAAGGAAGCGGGCACGGAAAAGGCCATCATCCTCGGCCGGGCCGCCATCGCCAAGGTACATCTGAACGCGCCGCTGACCGCGGGCTCCAGCCCCGTGACCAAGCGGGCGCTCGTCATCGGCGGCGGCATCGCGGGCATCCAGACGGCGCTCGACATCGCCGAGGCCGGATTTGAGGTCGATATCGTGGAAAAGCAGCCGACCATCGGCGGCAAGATGACCCAGATCGACAAGACCTTCCCGACGCTCGACTGCGCCGCGTGCATCCTGACCCCGAAGATGGTCGACTGTGCACAGAACGAGAAGATCCACATCTATTCCTACTCCGAGATCGAATCCGTGGGCGGCTTCGTCGGCAACTTCCACGTGAAGATCCGCCGCAAAGCGCGCTTCGTCAAGGAAGACGTCTGCACCGGCTGCGGACTTTGCACCGAAAAGTGCCCGCAGAAAAAGGTCCCGAACGAATTCAACCTCGGCATGGACAACCGCCGCGCCATCTATATCCCCTTCGCACAGGCCGTGCCGAAGGTCGCGACCATCGACCCGAACTACTGCAGCATGCTCAAAAACGGCAAGTGCGGCGTGTGCGCGAAGGTCTGTTCCGCCGGCGCGATCGACTACAAGCAGACCGACACCTTCATCGAGCAGGAATACGGCGCCATCGTCGCCGCGACGGGCTTCAACCCCATCGACCTTTCCAAATTCGATGAATTCGCCTACAGCCAGAGCCCGGACGTCGTCTCGAGCCTGGAATTTGAGCGCCTCATGAACGCCGCGGGCCCGACGAGCGGCACGCTCCTGCGCCCGTCCGACGGCACACACCCGAAGACCATCGTCTTCGTCCAGTGCGTCGGCTCCCGCTGCGACGGCGTGGAGAAGGGCAAGCCCTACTGCTCCAAGATCTGCTGCATGTACACGGCGAAGCACGCCATGCTCTGCCGCGAAAAATACCCGGACACCGACGTGTACGTCTTCTACATCGACGTCCGGACCCCCGGCAAAAACTTTGACGAGTTCTACCGCCGCGCCGTCGAGCAGTACGGCGTGCATTACATCAAGGGCATGGTCGGCAAGGTCACGCCGGAGGCCGGCAAGCTCAAGGTGCAGGCCTCCGACCTGCTTGAGAACCGGCAGCTGCACATCGACGCCGATATGGTCGTCCTCGCGGCCGCCATCGAGCCTGACAAGTCCGCCCGGCCGCTCGCTACGATGCTGACGGCCTCCATGGACACCAACGACTTTTTCACCGAGGCCCATCCGAAGCTCCGCCCGGTCGAAAGCCCGACGGCAGGCGTGTTCCTGTCCGGCATGTGCCAGGGGCCGAAGGATATCCCCGAGACGGTCGCGCAGGCGTCCGCCGCGGCGGCGAAGGTCATCGGCCTTCTGTGCAAGGACAGCCTGACCTGCAACCCGTGCGTGGCGCAGCCGGATGAGCTGATGTGCAACGGCTGCTCCAACTGTGAAAAGGTCTGCCCCTACGGCGCGATCACGTACATTGACAAGGAATTCCAGGGCCCGAACCGCACGACGCTCGTGCGGCGCGTGGCGCAGGTCAACCCGGCGGTCTGTCAGGGCTGCGGCGCGTGCACCGTCGCGTGCATGTCCGGCGCGATGGACCTCAAGGGCTTCTCGAACCGGCAAATCATGGCGGAGGTGGATGCGATATGCAGGTAAACGGAACGTGGACGCCCACGATCGTGGCGTTCTGCTGCAACTGGTGCTCCTACGCGGGCGCCGATCTGTCCGGTACGAACCGGCTGAGCTATCCGGCCAATGTGAAGATCATCCGCATCCCCTGCTCGTGCAGGCTGAACCCGATGTTCATCCTCCGCGCGTTCCAGCGCGGGGCGGACGGCGTGATCCTCTGCGGCTGCCACCCCGGCGACTGCCACTACACCACCGGCAACTACTATGCCCGCCGCCGCATGACGCTGCTGTTCTCCATGCTGGACTTCCTCGGCATCGAGCGCGAGCGCACGCGGGTCGAGTGGGTCTCGGCGGCCGAGGGCGCGAAATTCGCCAAGACCATGAATGAATTCGCCGAGACCATCACGAAGCTCGGCGAGAACCGCAGACTGGAGGATCTGAGATGCAAGGAGTAAAAGAAAAAGCCATCCAGCTGCTAAAGGATCAGACCGTTGACCGCGTCATCGGCTGGCGCGCGGGCGAGTTCTTCTACGATCTGACCCCCTCGACGTTCACGAGCGCGGAGGATGTGGAGCAGAACTTCGTCTGGAGCGTCTTCTCGGGCGCGAATCTGTCCAAATACCTGATCGCGGAATCGCGCAAGGGCGGCAAAGCCGCCGTGTTCCTCAAGCCGTGCGACAGCTATTCCTTCGTCCAGCTTCTGAAGGAGCACCGCATCCTGCGTGAGAATGTCTATGCCGTCGGCGTGCAGTGTGACGGCATGTGCGACATGGAGGCCATCAAGGCCCTGGGCGACGCCGGTGTGACCGCCGTCACGGAAGACGGCGAAGATCTGAAGCTCGCCACCATCTACGGCGACGAGACCGTCAGAAAAGCCGACGCGCTGCTGCTCAAGTGCAGGACCTGCAAGAGCAAAAAGATCGTCTGCTTCGACGAGCTGCTCGGCGAACAGGGCGAGGAGGATCCGGACTGCGGCCGCTTTGACGAGGTCGCAAAGCTCGAGGCGATGACGCCGGAGGAGCGCTACGCATTCTGGCGCGGCGAGCTCTCGCGCTGCATCCGCTGCAACGCGTGCCGCAACGTATGTCCGGCGTGCTCGTGCGAAAAATGCGTGTTTGACAACCACGATTCCGGCTTTGAAAACAAGGCCATCGCCGATTCCTTTGAGGAAAACATGTTCCACGTCATCCGCGCGTTCCACGTCGTCTCCCGCTGCACCGACTGCGGCGAATGCTCGCGCGTCTGTCCGCAGCATATCCCGCTGCATTTGCTCAACCGCAAGTTCATCAAGGACATCAACGAGCTCTACGGCGAATATCAGGCCGGCGCGGATTTTGATTCCCGCCCGCCGCTCATGGACTTCCGCAAGGACGACTGTGAGCCGTCCGTCGTGTATGAACGGGGAGGTGCACAATGAAACAGCTTTTGCTTTCGAAGCTTCCCGCTCTGTTCGCCGCGCTCGCGGCGGAGCAGAAGCTCTATATCCCCGCGGACGACGCAGCCGGTCAGGCGAATTTCACGCTCTGGCGCGAGGGGCTGCAGCTGACGAAAAAGCTCAATACCGTCCGCTCGGCCAAGGATCTGTTCTTCCCGCAGGTGGAAAATCTCGTCGGCTTCCGCGTGACGGGCAAGCAGCTCGATCTCGTTGAGACGCGCGACCCGGCGGAGCCCTTCGTCCTCTTTGGCGTGCGCGCGTGCGACGCAAGGAGCTTTGCGATCCTCGACCGCGTCTTCCTCTCCGAGCCGCAGGACACCTATTACGCCGCGCGCCGCGCGCACGGCACCGTCGTGACCCTGGCCTGCACCCGGCCGGAGGAGACCTGCTTCTGTCAGGCCTTCGGCGTCGACCCGGCGCAGCCGCAGGGCGACGTCAGCTGCTGGATGGACGCAAAGGCGCTCTACTGGCAGGCCAACACGGAAAAGGGCGAGGCGCTGACCGCGAAGCTCTCCATGCTCGAAGACACCGACGGCGAAGCCGTCAAAGCCCAGCAGGCGCAGACGCGCGCGATCCTCAAAAAGCTGCCGCTGGCAAGCCTCGATCTGTCCGCCGTCGGCGCGGGGAAGACGAAAGCGCTCTTTGACCGGCCGGAATGGAAGCAGCTCTCGGAAAGCTGCCTCGGCTGCGGCACGTGCACCTTCGTCTGCCCGACCTGCCAGTGCTACGACATCAAGGAATTCGACTCCGGCAAGCTCGTCCGCCGCTTCCGCTGCTGGGACAGCTGCATGTACTCGGACTTCACCAAGATGTCCGCCGGTCAGCCGCGCCCGACCCAGCTCGAGCGCTTCCGCCAGCGTTTTATGCACAAGCTGGTCTATTTCCCGGATAACAACGACGGGATCTTCGGCTGCGTCGGCTGCGGCCGGTGCCTGGCGAAGTGCCCGATCCACATGAACATCGTCAAAGTCGTCAAAACGCTTGGGGAGGAAACAACATGAGACCTGATCCGCTGATCCCCAATCTCGCCGTCGTCACGGATATCCGCGTCGACACGCCCGACGTCAAGACCTTCCGCGTGGTCGGCCTCGACGGCAAAAAGCCCTTCGTCCACATCCCCGGCCAGTGCGCCATGCTCTCCGTGCCGGGCGTCGGCGAGGCGCTGTTCTCCATCACGTCCAGCCCGACGCTGGAGGAATATGTGGAGTTCTCCATCAAAAAATGCGGCTGCGTGACCGAATGGCTCCACGCCATGGAGCCCGGCCAGCAGATCACCGTCCGCGGCCCCTACGGCAACGGCTTCCCGGTCGACACCGCCTTTGCGGGCAAGGACCTGCTGTTCATCGCGGGCGGCATCGGTCTTGCTCCGCTGCACTCGGTCATCAACTACTGCCGCCACTACCGTGACCGCTACGGAAAGATCGACATCGTCTACGGCTCGCGCTCGAAAGAGGATCTGGTCGACTTCCCGGAGATCGAGAACGTCTGGTGCCAGGAGGACGGCATCAACGTCCATCTCACCATCGACCGCGAGCAGCCGGAGTGGGACGGGCACGTCGGCTTCGTGCCGAACTACGTCAAGGAGCTCGGCTTCACGACCGACAAGACCGTCGTCATGTGCGGCCCTCCCATCATGATCAAGTTTACCCTTGCGGGTCTCATGGAGCTGGGCTTCGCCCGCGAGCAGGTCTATACCACGATGGAGCTCAAGATGAAATGCGGCCTCGGCAAATGCGGCCGCTGCAACATCGGTGACAAATACGTCTGCAAGGACGGCCCGGTGTTCCGCTTCGATCAGCTCGACGAGCTGCCGAATGAGTATTAAAGGAGAACAGGTATGGAAAATATGGTGACGGTTTTCCTGTTCGGCAAGAAATATGAGGTGCCGGACAGTCTGACCATCATGGAAGCGATGGAGTATTCCGGCTATCAGCTCGTGCGCGGCTGCGGCTGCCGCAACGGCTTCTGCGGCGCGTGCGCGACGATCTACCGCATCGCGGGCGACCGGGAGCTGAAGGCCTGCCTCGCGTGCTCGACGCGCGTGGAAAACAACATGTACGTGGCGACGCTCCCGTTCTTCCCGCTGGTCAAGGAAGTCTACGACATGGAGAAGCTGAAGCCCACGCAGACGGTCATGATGCAGCTGTACCCCGAGATCTATGCCTGCGTCGGCTGCAACGCCTGCACGAAGGCCTGCACCCAGGGTCTGAACGTCATGCAGTACATCGCCTACGCCCAGCGCGGCGAGTTTGACAAGTGCGCCGAGGAGTCGTTTGACTGCGTCATGTGCGGCGTCTGCTCGTCCCGCTGTCCCGCCGGGATCTCCCACCCGCAGGTGGCGATGCTGGCCCGCCGTCTGAACGGCAAATATATCGCCCCGCACTGCGAGCATCTCGACGCGCGCGTGCAGGAGGTCAAGGACGGCAAATTTGAGGCGCTTATCGAGAGCCTGATGGAAAAACCGCTCGACGCGATCAAAGAGCTCTACAACCACCGCGAGATTGAGAAGTAAGGAGGACGCATATCATGTATCAGGATCCCAACATGCTCGCCTCCATCCGCAAGGTGGAAGCAGCCCGCGAAGAAAACATCAAGCTGGACCCCCGCCGCATGACCGCGGACGAAAAGGACGCGCTGCTCAAGAAGTTCCATCCCGACTACCGCACCGAGCAGTTCACCGAGCTGCGTTTCGGCCCCAACAAGGGCCAGAAGGTCCCGCTGGAGCTGGCCGACCTGCTCGAGGGTGAATCGCGCGTCCTGCACGAGCAGTTTGACCTCACGAAGCCCGATTACGAGACCGACGTTCTCATCATCGGCGGCGGCGGCGCAGGCTGCTCGGCTGCCATCGAGGCCGACAAGGCCGGTGCGAAGGTCATGGTCGTCACGAAGCTCCGCATGGGCGACGCCAACACCATGATGGCCGAGGGCGGCATCCAGGCCGCCGACAAGCCCAACGACTCCCCTGCCCAGCATTTCCTCGACGCCTACGGCGGCGGCCATTTTGCCGCGCAGAAGGATCTTCTGTACAAGCTCGTCATGGACGCGCCGGAGGCCATCCAGTGGCTGTCCGGGCTCGGCGTGGAATTTGACAAGGCGCCGGACGGCACCATGATCACGACCCACGGCGGCGGCACCTCCCGCAAGCGCATGCACGCGGCCAAGGACTATTCCGGCGCCGAGATCATGCGCACGCTGCGCGACGAGGTCCTCAACCGCGGCATCCCCGTCGTCGACTTCACCTCCGCCATCGAGCTCATCAAGGACGAAAACGGCCATTGCGCCGGTGCGATCCTTCTGAACATGGAGACGAAGGAGCTGCTGGTCGCGAAGGCGAAGACCGTCATCCTCGCCACCGGCGGCGCGGGGCGGCTGCACTATCAGGGCTTCCCCACCTCCAACCACTACGGCGCGACGGCCGACGGTCTTGTCCTCGGCTACCGCGCGGGCGCGAAGCTCCTGTATCCGGATACACTGCAGTATCATCCCACGGGCGCGGCCTACCCCGCGCAGATCTACGGCGCGCTGGTCACCGAAAAGGTGCGCTCTGTCGGCGCGATGCTCGTGAACGCGGACGGCGAGGTCTTTATGAACCCGCTCGAGACGCGCGACGTGGCCGCGGCCTCCATCATCCGCGAGTGCACCGAGCGCGGCAAGGGCGTCAGGACCCCGGCCGGGCAGGCCGTCTGGCTCGACACGCCGATGATCGAGCTGAAAAACGGCAAGGGCACGATTGAAAAGCGGATCCCGGCCATGATGCGCATGTTTGCCAAGCACGGCATCGACATCCGCACCGAGCCGATCCTCGTCTATCCGACGCTCCACTACCAGAACGGCGGGCTGCACATCACCCCCGACGGCCAGACCGACGTGGAAAACCTGTTTGCGGCGGGCGAGGTCGTCGGCGGCATCCACGGGCGCAACCGCCTGATGGGCAACAGCCTGCTCGACGTGATCGTCTTCGGCCGCAACGCGGGCCAGCACGCCGCCGAGAAAGCGAAGTCCGTCACCGTCGGCGCGCTGACGCTCAGCCATGTGGCCGCGTTTGAAGCAGAAAAGCAGCAGGCGGGCGTATCGGACCATCGTCCCTCGCCGCAGCTGCTGCCCGACTATGCAAGAAAGATCCATCCTGTCAAATAAACCGAAGAAGCGCTGCATCTCCCCCGATGCAGCGCTTCCCGGGAGAAAATAAGAGGAGAAAAAAGATGACTGCTTCCATCAACGCTGCGAATTTCCTGATGCTCTCCACCTTCGGAATCGCCGCGGTCGGCTATCTGCTCGGGCGGATCACCATCAAGGGGATCAGCCTCGGCACGGCCGGCGTCTTTGTCATCGCGCTGGTCTACGGCGCGTTTTTCGGCACACGCTTCAATTCCCGCTTCGTCATCGAAGAGATCAACTACGCCTCGCAGGCGCTGAAGATCATCGAAAACCTGGGCCTCGTGTTCTTCGTGACCTCGGTCGGCTTTATCGCCGGGCCGAACTTCTTCAAGAACATGAAGCACAACTTCAAGTCCTACGTGCTGCTGGGCGTGGTGATCATCCTCTCCGGCGGCCTCACCGCGATCTTGTGCCTGCTCGTCGGCCGGGCCATCGAGTCCGGGCAGCCGGGCTATGACCCGGGCCAGCTGACGGCCATGATCTCCGGCCTGCTCGCCGGCTCGCTGACCTCGACCCCGGCGTTTTCCGCCACGAAGGAGGCCGTCGCCGCCCAGTATCAGGACGCGGTCACGGTCGGCTACGGCATCGCGTATCTCTTCGGCGTCATCGGCGTCGTGCTGTTCGTGCAGCTGATGCCGCGCGTCGTGCACGCGGATCTGGACGAGGAACGCCGCAAGATCACCCATGTGGAGACCGGCGACGTCGCCAAGTTCAAGGGAAAGCTGCTGGAGTTCGACGATTTCGGCTTCACGCCCTTCGCCATCGCGGCGGTGTTCGGCATTCTGCTGGGCTCGGTGAAGTTTTTCAATTTCTTCTCGCTCACCACGACGGGCGGCGCGCTGCTGGTCTCGCTGGTGTTCGGCCACTTCGGCCACTTCGGCCGGGCCGATCTCATGCCGAGCAAGAAGGTCCTGGAGACCTTCCGGGAGCTTGGCCTGATGGTCTTCCTGATCGGCGCGGGCGTCTCGGGCGGCATGAGCTTCGTGCGGTATTTCAAGCCCATCTACTTCGTCTACGGCATTTTCATGACGCTTCTGCCGATGGTCATGGGCTATGTCGTCGCCAAGCATGTGCTGAAGATGAACCTGCTGAACATCCTCGGCTCCATCACCGGCGGCATGACCTCCACCCCCGCCCTCGGCACCCTCATCCACGTGGCGGGCACGAGCAACGTCGCCTCCGCCTACGCCGCGACCTACCCCATCGCGCTGATCGCGGTGGTGCTGGTCTCGCAGCTGATCGTCCGGCTGTTCTGAGCCTCCGGCAAATCAAAGCGCTCCCGATGCATCTGCAGCGGGAGCGCTTTGGTTTATTCTGCTTTTACCGGGGCAGACCGGCTCTTTCCATCGCATCGTGCAGCGACAGGCGGATGTGGCCGTCGCGGCCGGTGACGGTCTCGGCCTCCAGCATGGAGCGGATGATACTCTCCTCCACCGTCTCGGTCGCGGCGCGGAAGATGGGCCGGAACGCTTCGTCGTTGAGATAGACGCCGCTGTGAAAGATCTGCCCCGCCTGGATGCGGTTGGCCGTGGAGAAGGCGAGCACGATCTCGCCGCTGCCGTGCTCGGTGACCGCGCCGGTGCGCGCAAGGCCGCTCTGGGCCCGCCGGGCCACCCGGGACAGCTGCCGCGAAGACAGCGGCGCGTCCGTCGCCAGGACCATGATGCACGAGCCCTTGGCGTCCTCCGGCTCCGCCGCAAGCTTTTTCCCGATCCTCTCGCCCGCGATCGTCAGGTCGATGAGCGAGCCGAAATTCGTCATTGCCAGCGCGCCGAGCGTATAGGTCTGCCCGCCGATCTCAAACACACGGGAGGCGGAGCCGATGCCGCCCTTGAGATGATAGCAGCTCATCCCCCGCCCCGCGCCGACTGCGCCGAGGGCAAAGGCCGTATCCGCGGCGTCCAGCGCGGCGAACACATGGTCCTCCGTGACGTGCAGGCCCCGGATGTCGTTCAGATAGCCGTCGTTGCACTCGAGAATGACGGGGTTGACAGTGCTTTCGGCGCGGCCGATCTGATCGTTGCGCACGAGCATATAGCGCATGCAGGCCGTAAAGGCCGTGCCGACCGAGAGCGTATTGGTCAGGATCAGCGGCGTCTCGAGATACCCGAGTTCCTGTACCTGCACGAGCCCCGCGCTCTTGCCGAAGCCGTTGATCACGTGGACCGCGGCGGGGCAGCGGTCATGGAACAGATCTCCCTGGTGCGGCAGCAGGGCCGTCACGCCCGTCTGCACATCGCCATCCGCCAGCGTGCAGTGCCCGACCGTGATCCCCGCCACGTCGGTGATGAGGTTGCGTTTGCCTTTCTGCTGTATGCCGAAGCTGGTATCCATTTGTTCATCCGCCTTTCCGCGCGTTTTTCTTTCATGATACGCGCTGCGCGGCGGAATGTCAACGCCGGACGGATGCAAAAGACTGCGGCCCTGCCGGGCCGCAGCCTGTGTGTATTTATGCCAGCGTCATATCACGGATGGCCCGGCGCAGGGGCAGGATGCGGGGCGGGGAGACGGACAGCTCGTCCACGCCCAGGCGCAGGAAGGTCTGCGTCAGACTCTCGTCCGCGGCCAGCTCGCCGCAGATGCCGACACGGCAGCCCTCCAGATGCGCATTGCGCACCGTTTCCTCGATCGCGCGCAGCACAGCGGGGTGATGCGGGTCGCAGAACGGCGCGAGCGCCGGATTTTGCCGGTCCATGGCCAACAGGTACTGCGTCAGATCGTTCGTGCCAATGGAGAAGAAGTCGACCTCCCGCGCAAGCTCGCGGCTCATAAAGACGGCCGCGGGCGTCTCGATCATGACGCCGGTCTGATAGCGGCCGAAGCGCTCGCCGCGGGCGCAGAGGGTATCCTCCGCGTCCCGGAGCGCGGCTTTGAGCTGCGCGAGCTCCGCCGGGCCGGTCACCATGGGGAACATGACGCCGACGTTGCCGAACGCCGACGCGCGCAGGATGGCGCACAGCTGCGTCTGCAGCAGCGCCGGACGCGTCAGGCACAGGCGGATGGCGCGCAGGCCGAGCGCCGGATTGTCCTCCGGCGGGAGGTCAAAATAGTCTGCCTTTTTATCCGCGCCGATGTCGAGCGTGCGGATGATGATCTCCCGGCCGTCCATGGCCTGCACGAGCTGCTTGTAGCTGGCAAACAGCTCGTCCTCTGTCGGGCAGCTGCTGCGGCCGAGATAGAGGAACTCGCTCCGGAGCAGACCCACGCCCTCCGCACCGCTCTGCTGCAGCAGCGGCAGATCGTCCGTCCCGGCGAGATTCGCGTACAGGCGGATGGCGTGGCCGTCCTTCGTGACGCTCGGGAGCTTCGCCAGCTGCTGCAGCGCCTCGCGCTGCGCCTGCCGCGCGCGAATCCCGGCTTCCGCCGCACGAAGCTGATCTTCATCCGGGTCGAGGATCAGTGTGCCCTCGTCCCCGTTCAAAATTGCCGTCCGCCCCTGCAGCTGCGCGTCCACCGGCAGCTGCGACACCGCTGGGACGCCCAGCGTGCGCGCGAGAATGCCGGTATGCGAGTTGGCCGCGCCCCGCGCCGTCAGGAAGCCCTGCACGAATGCGCGCGGGAACTGCACGGTCTGGCTGGGCGTGAGCTCCTCGGCGGCAATGAGGCAGGGGCCAGCCAGCGTTGTCTCCGCTTCGCCGCGCAGGATGCGGCGGATGCGCGCGGCGACATCCTGTACGTCGGCTGCCCGCTCGCGCATATAAGCGTCGTCCATGGAGGAAAACATGGCCGCGCACTGCTCCCCCGCCTGCCGGACGGCCTCGGAGGCCTCCGCGCCGCCCGCGATCGCGGCGGCGATGAGGTCCGTAAAGTCCTCGTCCTCGGCCATCAGCTGGTGGACGGAGAAGATCTCCGCCTCCGCCTCTCCAAGCTCCGCTCTGGCCTTTTCATAGAGCGCGCCGAGATCCCGGACCGCCTGCTGCTGCGCGCGCTGGAAACGCGCCAGCTCCTCCTCCGGCGTCCCAGCCTGCGCCTCCGGCGCGGCGGCGGACGTCAGCACGACGATCTTCCCCACGGCAAGGCCCTGCGAGATGGATACGCCCTTCATCTGCTGCATGGGCCCACCTCACGCGTTCGCGCGGAACTGCGCCTGCAGGTCTTCCAGCGCCCGGTCCTCATCCGGGCCGTCGATGGTGACGGTGACGGTCTGCCCCTGCTTGATGCCGAGGGCCATCACGGCCATCAGCCGCGTCAGCTGCGCAGATTTTTCCCCGCAGGCGATCGTGATGCGGCTCTCATACGCCTTTGCCGCGCGCACGAGCGCGCCGGCCGGGCGCGCGTGGAAGCCCATGGGGTCCTGGATGGTATATTGAAATTCTTTCATAGAGACTCCTTGTAAAACCCGGCCTCCCGCGCGAAGCGCGGGAGGCTGCTTGTGTTATGACAGCTTTTTCAGCTCCCGAACGTCCTGCAGCTCGTCCAGAATCTCCTCCATCGAGCTGCCGGCGATGGCGCTGACGGTCGCGGCGACCGCGCCCTCGACCAGCGGGCAGTCGGCCAGGACGAGCTTTCGCTCCGGCATGGACTCGAGCACCATTTCCGCGGTCATCACCGCAGAGCCCATGTCCATGAGGAGGATCACGCCGTCGTCCGAATAAATCTCGTCAATGGCGTTCGCTATTTTCTCATAGCTCGTGCCGAAGCTGCCGTCGTCCAGCCCGCCAGCGGCCCGGATGGGCACGCCGTCGGCCATCATGCTTGTCAGCTCCACGACGCCGTCAGCCAGCGTCCTGCTGTGCGAGACGATCACAAATCCGACCATGCCTTCGCCCTCATACGTGCGCCGCCGCGACCTTCAGCATCGTGGTGAACGAGGTCGCGCCCGGGTCCTGGTGGCCGAGGCTGCGCTCGCCGAGATAGCTCGCGCGGCCCTTGGTGGCGATGATGGTCTTGGTATATTCCACGCCCTGCTCCGCAGCGGCCACGGCGTCCGCGAGCGCGTCCTTCGCGCCCTTACCCGCGTCCAGCGCGGCTTTGAACGCGTCGCGCGCGGGGATCATGGCGTCGAGCATTGTCTTTTCCCCGGCGACGGACTTGCCGCGCAGCTGCACGCCCGCGACGAACGCGTCCAGGATCGTGAGAAGATCCTGCGCGTCCAGCTCCGTCTTCCCGGCCAGCGCCTTGCCCGCCTGCATGAACGCCGTGCCGTAGAGCGGCCCGGACGCGCCGCCGACCGTCGACACGAGGGCCATACCGGCAGTCTTGAGCATGGTGCCGATGTCCTTGCCCTCCATCATCGGGCGCTTTTTCTCAACCTCGGCGAAGCCGCGGGCCAGATTGATCCCGTGGTCGCCGTCGCCGATGACGTTGTCGAGCTCGGTGAGATATAATTTTTCTTCGGTGATCTTTTCGCCGATGGCGTGTAAGATCTCCAATACCTGTTCCTGATCGATCATAGATGGGTTCTCCTTTGTTTCGGTGCTTTATGCCTTGAACGCGATGGTGTCCGCGGGCGCGTCCAGCAGGGCCTTCAGCTCGTCATCCAGCCGCAGCAGGGAGACCGAGAAGCCCTCCATCTCCAGGGACGTCATATATTCGCCCACGAAGGTCTTATAGACCTTGATGCCCTTGGCGGCCAGCACGTCGGCGACGTGGTTGTTGATGATGAACAGCTCCATGAGCGGCGTTGCGCCGGAGGAGTTGACCATGACGGCGACCTCATGGCCGGTGTAGTCGATGTCGGCGAGGAGCTTGCCCAGGATGTGATCGACGATCTCGTCGGCCGGGCGGAGCTTTTCCTTGTGAGTGCCGGGCTCGCCGTGGATGCCGATGCCGACCTCCATCTCGTCTTCGCCCAGTTCAAAACCGGGCTTGCCCGCCGCCGGGACCGTACACGGCCGGATGGCAACGCCCATGGTGCGCACGTTGTCGATGACCTTCTGCGCCACGCGCTGCACCTCTTCAAGCTCCGCGCCCTGCTCCGCCTTCGCGCCCGCGATCTTGTGGACGAACACCGTGCCCGCCACGCCGCGGCGGCCGACGGTATAGAGACTGCCGTCGACGGCGACGTCGTCGTTCACGACGACCTGCGCGACCTTGATATCGTCCATCTGGGCCATTTCACCGGCCATTTCAAAGTTCATAACGTCGCCGGTGTAGTTTTTGATGACCATGAGCACGCCCTTGTCCGTGGCGATGGCCTTGATGCCCTCATAGATCGGGTCCGGCGTGGGAGAGGTGAACACCGCGCCTGCGACCGCCGCGTCCAGCATGCCCGTGCCGACATAGCCGCCGTGCGCCGGTTCATGGCCGGAGCCGCCGCCGGAGATCAGCGCGACCTTCCCCTCCTTCTTCTCTGTCCGCACGACCACGTTTCCGCAGTCCAGCTTCCGTACATACTGGGGGTAGGCTTTGACCATGCCCGCGATCATCTGATCTTCCACAAGCTCGACCTGGTTGATGAATTTTTTCATAGTTTCGTCCTCCTGTCAGTTTGTTTCATACCCTTGTACCAAGTTCAGCTTACCACATTTCTTTGTGCGAATCAATCGTTTCCGCGCCGTAAAACGCGTCGTTTTTGTCTATCACGCACAATTCTTTGACAGATCCTGAAAATTGTACAAAAGTCATTTATCACCCCGCAGGACTTGACCACGACAGTGGATTTGTTTATATTATAGAGTAATGGTACCACGCAGGGGGCGGCGGAAGTACGTTCCGCGTATTCCGCCGGCGGCGGTTTCCACACATTTCTGCTCAGGAAAGGACATGACAGCATGTACGAAATCACCTTCCAATTCGAAAACGGCGCGCAGGAGGTCCATTTCTCCGCCGCGCCCGGCAGCACCATTCTCGAGGCTGCCAAGGCGGCCAACGTCGCCATCGACGCGCCCTGCAACGGCAACGGCTCGTGCGGCAAATGCCGCGTGAAGCTCGTCTCCGGCGACGTGACCGGCATGCAGACCGGCCACATCTCCGATGCGGATTACGCCGCCGGCTGGCGGCTCGGCTGCGCGACGAAGCCCGCGGGCGACATCACCGTTCTCGTCCCCGACATCGCCTCCGCCTACCAGAGCCGGATGAAGACGGCTGACCTCTCCTCCGGCGAGGAGATCGCGATCTTCAACCAGCTGCAGGAGGATGTGCAGGCTGCCGGCGTCGACTTCACGAACGACTTTGTGCAGGCCCTGGTCGAGCTGGACGAGCCGACGCTCGACGACACCATGCCCGACACCGAGCGCCTTTCGCGCTTCGCGCAGGCCGCATTCGACGGCTGCACGGAGGTCCGGCTCACCTACCATACCGTCAAAAAGCTCGCCAAGACGCTGCGGGACGCGAATTTCAAGGTCCTCGTCTCCGGCACGCTGACAGACGGCGTGCTGACCGTGATGGACGTTTCGGAAAAACCCGACGCGCCGCTCTACGGCTGCGCCATCGATATCGGCACGACGACCGTCACCGGCGTTCTCATGGACCTTGCCACCGGCACGCTCACGGCCAAGGCCTCGGCCGGCAACGGTCAGATCCGCTACGGCGCGGACGTCATCAACCGCATCGTCGAGCAGTCGAAGCCCGGCGGCGTCAAGCGCCTGCAGGACGCGATCCTCAAAGAGACGCTTCTGCCGCTGGTCGCGGCGATGTGCAAATCGGCGGGCATCCCCGTCTCGCGCATTTTCCGCGTCTGCATCGCCTCCAACACCACGATGAACCATCTGCTCCTCGGCGTCGACGCGAACCCCGTGCGCATGGAACCCTATATCCCGACGTTTTTCCAGTGGCGCGGCATGACCGCCAAGGACCTCGGCTTCCCCGCGAACCCCGACGCCGAGATCCTGCTTGCCCCGAACATCGGCTCGTATGTCGGCGGCGATATCACCGCGGGCGCGTTCACGAGCCTCATCTGGGACAAGGATGAGTTCTCGCTCTTCATCGACCTCGGCACCAACGGCGAGCTGGTCTTCGGCAACCGCGACTTTATGATGTCCTGCGCCTGCTCGGCCGGTCCCGCCTTTGAGGGCGGCGACATCTCCTGCGGCATGCGCGCGACCGACGGCGCGGTCGAATCCGTCAAGATCGACCGCGATACCATGGAGCCCACGCTCGGCATCGTCGGCCCGGACGGACAGAAGCCCGTCGGTATCTGCGGCTCCGGCATCATCGACGTCATCGCCGAGCTCTACCGCACGTCGATCATCTCCTCCAAGGGTCAGTTCGTGCGCGAGGGCAAGCGCGTCGCGCACGACGAGCACGGCATGGGCCGCTATATCCTCGCCACCGCCGCGGAATCCGAGACGGGCCGCGAGATCTCCATCACCGAGGTCGACATCGATTCGTTCATCCGCGCCAAGGCCGCCATTTTCTCGGCCATCAACATCATGCTCTCCAGCCTCGATATGGACGTGACGGTCCTGTCGCACGTCTACGTCGCGGGCGGCATCGGCTCGGGCATCAACATGGAAAACGCTGTGCGCATCGGCATGCTGCCGGATATCGACCGGGAGCTGTTCGAATACCTCGGCAACACGTCCCTCTCCGGCGCCTACGCCATGGCGCGGTCGGACTGTGCCGTGGACAAGGTCGACGAGCTGGCCTCCAACATGACCTATCTTGAGCTTTCCACCAATCCGCGGTATATGGACGAGTTCGTCGCGGCCTGTTTCCTGCCGCACACCAACCGGGAGCTGTTCCCGTCGAGCATTCAGGAGTAATCAGTTTATGCAGGTACAAAACAACAAGGAAGAAGTCCCCTTTGCCCACTATGAGGAGAAATTCGCCGCGCTCGACCCGGCTGAGGCGTCGAAGCGCTGCGGCGTGCCGTTTGCGGACGGCCGGTTCACCGTGACGCTGCTCGGCACGAACTATGAGATCCGCTGGCCGGAATATGCCATTTCCTCGGATACGGAGGGCGCGTTCGCGCTGAAAAACCTCCCCTGCCAGACGTTTTTGCTGCGCTTTCTGCTCGAAGGCCGCGCGGCGGAGCCGTCCGGCAGCTACAAGACCTTCCGCGAGATGCCGTGGGGCGAAATGTACATCGGCCCGTACACCGGCCGGGTCCTGACGCGGGCGGCGTTCACGTTCGGTACGCGGGTGGAGAAGTTCCGCGCGGCCTGCGAAGCCATGGGCGCGCTGGCGATCGGCCACGGGGACGCAGGCTTCCAGTTCGACTTCCTCGGCGGCTACCGGATGCAGATCATGGTCTACGCCGGGGACGACGAGTTCCCGCCCAGCAGCCAGGTTTTGTACTCGGACAATTTTGAGACCGGCTTCGCCGCCGAAGACCGCGTCGTCGCCGGGGATATCCTCATCTCGGCGATCAAGGCAAATCTATAAAAGGCAGCACCGCACAATTGCGTCTGCGCGCTTCGGCGGATCTTTTCCGCCAATCCTGCGGTTTGAAAAGCTTGAAATACACAAAGTATTCCTGCGCTTTTCAAATCTTGGCTTGGCGAAAAATCTCTCGCCGAATCTGCTTGCCGAATTGTGCGGTGCTGCCTCGACTCTATACTAAACAACAAACAGGGAGAATCACCATGGAATTCAAATACCGCGGCCTGCGGGCCAGACTCGAGCATGTGGACGTTACGGATGAGGAGGTCACCCGACAGCTGGTGCGCCTGCAGCAGCAGAGCCAGCGGCGCACCCCCGTCTTTGACCGCCCGTCGCAGAATGGCGACGAGCTGGTCCTCGATTACGCCGGCTTCGCGGACGGCCAGCAGTTTGCCGGCGGCACGGCCGAAAAGCAGACGCTGGCCCTCGGCAGCGGCACGTTCATCCCCGGCTTTGAAGAGCAGCTCGTCGGCAAGAACCCCGGCGACGACGTGACGGTCCACGTGACCTTCCCGGCCCAGTATCACGCGCCGGAGCTGGCGGGCAAGGACGCGGAATTCCGCTGCCACATCCACGAGATCCGCACCGTTGCGCCCTACGCGCTGGATGATACCTTCGCCAAGGAGGTCGGCGAGTGTGAGACCATGGACGAGATGCGGCAGAAGATGCGCACGAGTCTGGAGGACTACTACGCCGAGCGCGCGGAGATGGAGCTGCGGGAGCGGCTGCTGCACCAGGCCGCGGCGAGCATGGACTTTACGCCCGATCCTGCCGAGATCAGCAAGGCCGTCGAGGAGCAGCTCGACACCATGTCTGCCCAGCTGGCGCAGAAGAATCTGACGCTGGAGGATTACTGCAAGTTCACGAACTCGACGCTCGACCAGATGCGCGAGGACGCCCGCCCCGGCGCGGAGCAGGCCGTACGCATCAAGGCGCTCGTGCGTAAGGTCGCGCAGCTGGAGGATCTGCACGCGGCCGAGGAGGATGTGGCGCAGGCGCTCAGCGAGATCTGCCGCGCCAACCACATGACCATGGAGGAGCTGCAGCCCTACTACGACGACGCCTTTGCCGCCGCCGTGGAATACAGCATCCTGCTGGCCAAGGTCACAAAGCTCATCCGCACCAGCGCCGTTCTGGAAGACTGACCCCGTCCCAAGGCTCCCCTGGAAGGGGAGCTGGCTCGGCGCAGCCGAGACTGAGAGGTTGTCGCAGATTTGCGATAAAACCCAAACCGCAAATTCAGTTTGCGGTTTGGAAAGGAAGAAACGAGCACAAAGGATAAGAAGCCTTGCATGCAAGGCTTCGTTCCGTCGTGGTCATTTCTGACGCGCCTCCGGCGGCCCTATCTTTTCCGTCTTGCCGGAAAAGATAGGGGAGAAAAGGGGCGCTGGGTTACGATTTGGTGCGTTCTGCCTCTGAATTCAGGCAGGAACCAATATTTCAGGCGTCGTTCCACACGATAGTCACCTTACGGGTATCCGACTACGCGCCGCCTGATACGGGGGTATCGAATTTGCAACTAGTTGCCGTAGAATATCTGCTGTCAATAGAAGGTGCAGACCAGATTTGCTGGTCTGCACCTTTTTGCGGGGAAGTTATCTTTATTTGCTCTGCACTTTGTAGGGGCGGGGCTCTGCTCCTACAGGATGCACCCCAAAAGGCTCCCCTTTCAGGGGAGCTGGCAGCCGAAAGCTGACTGAGAGGTTGTATCAAATTTGTAGCGCCCTCGTCCGTCACGGCTCCGCCGTGCCGCCTTCCCCTCGTAGGGGAAGGCTTTTTTATGCGCATTCCCCATCAGCTATATCATTTTTCATATACGCAATTATCACAAATTAAGTATCATATTTCTAATATGGCAAATATGACAATTATGATATGGAATTTTCGTGCTTTTTTCCACGTGCGTTCTGGCTTGGAATGATTGACTTCCGGGGTGGTTCGTGGTAAACTTTTTTCGTAACCGATAAAACAATATCGATTACACGCGCGCACAGAACGTGCGGAAACAGGACCGCACAGCGCCGAAAAATACCAGGCAACGGGATAGCTAAGGCCCCGCGCCTGCAAGGAGGATACATTCATGGCAATCGAATTCAAAGACGGCAAGTACGTAGACCCGAAGACCGGCCACGTCACGCTCGACCCGACGATCTACAAGGATTGGCAGATCGCAGAAGAGGCGGAGAAGAATCTTCCCTCTGTCGACTACTTCCGGGAAAAGCTCGGCCTGCTGCCCGAGGAGATCATCCCCTACGGCAAGACCCCGAAGATCGACTTCATCAAGGTCATGAAGCGTCTGAAGGATAAGCCCGACGGCAAGTTCATCGAAGTCACCGCCATCACCCCGACCCCCTTCGGCGAGGGCAAATCCACCGTTTCCCTGGGCCTGATCGAAGGTCTCGGCAAGCTGGGTCTGAATGTCGGCGGCGCTCTGCGTCAGCCCTCCGGCGGCCCGACCATGAACGTCAAGGGCACGGCAGCCGGCGGCGGCAACGCCCTTCTGATGCCGATGACCGAGTTCTCCCTCGGCCTGACCGGCGATATCAACGACATTATGAACGCGCACAACCTGGCGATGGTCGCCCTGAACGCGCGTATGCAGCACGAGCGCAACAACAACGACGAGTGGCTGGCCAAGAAGGGCCTCAAGCGCCTCGACATCGACCCGAAGCGCATCGAGATGGGCTGGGTCATGGACTTCTGTGCGCAGGGCCTGCGCAACATCATCATCGGCATCGGCGGCCGTCTGGACGGCTACATGATGGAGTCCAAGTTCGGCATCGCCGTCGGCTCCGAGCTGATGGCAATCCTGGCTGTCGCGCGTGACCTCAAGGATCTGCGCGAGCGCATCGGCAAGATCGTTGTTGCCTACTCCCGCAGCGGCGAGCCCGTCACCTGCGAAGATCTCGAGGTTGCCGGCGCCATGACCGCGTGGATGCGCAACACCATCAACCCCACCATGTGCTACTCTGTCGAGCATCAGCCGGTCCTCGTTCACGCCGGCCCGTTCGCCAACATCGCCATCGGCCAGTCCTCTGTCATCGCTGACCGTCTGGCACTCAAGCTGTTCGATTACCATGTCACCGAGTCCGGCTTCGCTGCCGACATCGGCTTTGAAAAGTTCTGGAACGTCAAGACCCGTCTGTCCGGCCTGACCCCGAACGTCTCCGTTCTGGTCGCGACCGTCCGCGCGCTCAAGATGCACGGCGGCGGCCCGAAGGTCACCCCGGGCGCTCCCCTGCCGAAGGAATACACCGAGGAGAACCTTGAGCTTCTGGAGAAGGGCACCTGCAACCTGTTCCACCATGTGAACACCATCAAGAAGTCCGGCATCAACCCGGTCGTCTGCATCAACCGCTTCTACACCGACACCGACGCTGAGATCGCCCTGCTGAAGAAGCTCTGCAAGGAGCACGGCGTGCGCTGCGCGGAGTCCAACCACTGGCGTTACGGCGGCGAAGGCGCCATCGAGCTGGCCAAGGCCGTTGTCGAAGCCTGCGAAGAGCCGGTCAACATCAAGTTCCTGTACGACCTCGACATGCCGCTGCGTCAGCGCGTTGAGCTGATCGCCAAGGAAGTCTACGGCGCTGACGGCGTCGACTGGGCGCCTCTGGCCACGCAGAAGGCTGAGCGCTTCGAGTCTGACCCGAAGTACAAGGATTACTGCACCATGATGGTCAAGACCCACCTGTCCCTGTCCGACGACCCGACCAAGAAGGGCGTTCCCACCGGCTGGCGGCTCGCCATCCGCGACATCCTGGAGTACGGCGGCGCGAAGTTCCTCTGCCCGATGGCCGGCACCATCTCCATGATGCCCGGTACCGCCGCGAACCCGGCTTACCGCCGCATCGACGTCGACACCGAGACCGGCAAGGTCAGCGGCCTGTTCTAAAGCTCTGAAATCAGAGCTTTCGGAACGAATCCCTGCACGCAGGGCTTCTTATCCTGACGCTCTGTTTCATCGCTCCCCAAGTAAACGTTGCTTACCGGCAGGCGGCGGACATCCGCCGCCTGCCTTTCTGAAAATAAGGAGTTATCATGGACTATACAACAAGATCCTGCCGTGAATTCGTCACGGTCCTCGCCTCGAGCGAGCCTGCCCCCGGCGGCGGCGGCGCTTCCGCGCTGGTGGCCGCGCTCGGCACGGCGCTCGGCAACATGGTCGGCTCTCTCACCGTCGGCAAGAAGAAATATGCGGACGTTGAAGAAGAGATCCTCGCCCTGAAGGCCAAGTGCGACCAGCTGCAGAACGAGCTGCTCGATCAGGTCCCCGCCGACGCGGAGGGCTTTATCCCCCTGTCCAAGGCCTACGGCATCCCGAAGGACGATCCCAGCCGCCCCGAGATCATGGAAAAGGCCACCATCACGGCCTGCCAGGTCCCGATGCACATCATGGAGCTGTGCTGCGAGTCGATCGAAGCCATCTCCGTGTTCGCAGCCAAGGGCTCCCGCCTCGCCGTCTCCGACGCGGGCTGCGGCGCGGCCATCGTGAAGTCTGCCCTGCAGGCGGCTTCCCTCAACGTTTTCATCAACACCAAGACGCTCCAGAACCGCGCGCTGGCAGAAGAAATGAACGCCAAGTGCCTCGGTATGCTGGACAAATACGGCAAGATGGCGGATGAAATCTTCGAGACCGTCAAGGCCGGGTTCTTTAAATAAGAAGGAGAAGGAAAATGGCTAAATTACTGCTTGGCAAAGAAGTTACCGCCGCGATGAACGAAAAGCTGCAGGCGAGAGTCGCCGCGCTGAAGGAAAAGGGCGTCAGCCCGAAGCTGGCCATCGTCCGCTGCGGTGAAAACCCCTCCGACCTGTCCTACGAAAAGGGCGCGACCGCCCGCGCAGAGCTGATCGGCGTCGAAGTTGAGAAGTTCGTCCTGCCTGAGGACGTGACCAAGGAAGCCCTGATCGCGCAGATCGAGGCCATCAACGCTGATGATTCCATCCACGGCTGCCTGATGTTCCGGCCGCTGCCGAAGCACCTGAAGGCCGATCAGGACGAGATCTGCAACCATCTGGCTGCCTGCAAGGACGTCGACTGCATGACCGACCTTTCCAACGCGGGCGTCTTCACCGGCAAGAAGCTTGGCTTCGCCCCCTGCACCCCGCAGGCCTGCATGGAGATCCTGGATTACTACGGCATTGACTGCAAGGGCAAGAACGCCGTTGTCATCGGCCGCTCTCTCGTTGTCGGCAAGCCTGCCGCGATGATGCTGATGGCCAAGAACGCCACCGTCACCGTCTGCCACACCAAGACCGTCGACGTGGCCGGTATCGCCCGCAAGGCGGACATCCTCGTCTCCGCGGCCGGCGTTCTGAACAGCCTGACGAAGGACTATGTCTCGGAAGGCCAGATCGTCATCGACGTCTCCATCAACTGGGACCCCGAGAAGATCAACTCCAAGGGCGGCAAGGGCGCCATCGCCGGCGACGCCGTCTTCTCCGAGGTCGAGCCGATCGTCGGCGCCATCACGCCGGTCCCCGGCGGCGTTGGCTCCGTCACGACCTCTGTTCTGATCGGCCATGTGGTCGAAGCTGCCGAGCGCACGCTGTAAGTACAACTAACACGCTGCCGCTGGCCCGGTCCGGCGGCAGTTTTTTCAAAGCTTGAAGGGAGCGTGGATCGAATGAAAGAGAAGTTTCAAAACCCCCAGACCGTGATCCGCTGGCTGTTCGCGGGCTTTACCGTGATCTGCCTGCTCGCGGCCGTGCTCGTGTCGGACCGCGGCGGGATGCTGGATGGGCTCGTGCGCATCTGCACACAGTCCGGCCAGACAGTCAAAAGCTATTTTGACCCCAGCTACGGCGGTTTTTCCGGCACATTTTTGAATGTCGCGCTGGTCTGCGCGGTCTGCCTCGGGCTCTACTGCCTGCCCGGCAGCAAGCCGGACGGCGTATCCGTCCTGGCGTTCTTCCTGACGGCAGGCTTCTGCTTCTGGGGCACGACGATCCTCAACATCTGGTTCTCGTTCGCCGGTGTGCTGATCTACTGCCTCGTCATGAAAAAAAAGCCCGGCGCGATGGCCAACGCCTTCCTGTTCTCCACGGGTCTGGCCCCGCTGATCACCGAGATGCTGTTCAACTATCCGACGCTGGATGCCGCGTCTGCCTCCGGCTTCACGCTCCACGGCATTCTGCTGGCGCTGGCCGTCGGCATCTTCATTGGCTTCGTCTTCCCTGCCGTTCTGCCGCACAGCCCGAGCATGCACAAGGGCTATGACCTCTACAACGCGGCCATCCCCATCGGCCTGATCGCGTTCTTCCTGCGGTCGCTGCTGTACAAGGTCTTCCTGCCCGCGCCTCCGGCGTCGGAGGGCGTGGGTCTTGGCGACAGCTTCCCGGTGCTGAGCTTCGTCTTCTGCGGCGTGGTCTTTGGCCTTGCGATCATCTGGGGCCTGGCCATGGGCGGCGGAAAGGAATACGGGAAGCTCCTGCGCGACTCCGGCTACAACGTCGACTACGGCACGAAATACGGCTCCGGCGCGTCGGTCCTGAACTTCGGCATCTACGGCCTGTTTATCGTGCTGTACTACGTGCTGATCGGCGCGAAGTGGAACGCCGCGACGCTCGGCTGCGTGTTCTGCATGGTCTGCTGCTGCTACAAGGGCAGCCACCCGGCCAACGTCTGGCCGATCATGGTGGGCTATGTGGCGGCAAGCTATGTGGCGCAGTCCGTCTGCTCGCTGACCGGCGCGGAGCATACGCTCATGGCCAACGCACAGGCCATCGTCATCGGCCTTTGCTTCGCAAACGGTCTGTCTCCGGTGGCGGGCGTCTATGGCTGGCTGGCGGGCGTACTGTTCGGCATGATCCACTACACCTTCGTCACCTGCGTCCCGCTGCTGCACGGCGCGTTCTGCCTGTACAACGGCGGCTTCACGGCGGGCTTCACCTGCTTCCTCTTCATCCCGGTGCTCGAGCACTTCTGCAAGACGAAACAGCAGCGCAAGGAGCTGAAGGCCGGAAAATGACCGGCAGAAAGGAGCTGCGGCATGTATTACTGTGAAAACTGCTATCTGCTGAACGAGGACGACGTCTGCGCCTTCTGCGGCAGCAGGCTCACCCGCGGGCCGAAGGCCGACGACTACTGCTTCATCGGCACAAAGACCTCGCCGTGGGCGGAAATGCTGCAGGGCATTCTGGAGGACGACCACCTTCCCGTGATCGTCCGGCAGTGGAGCCCGCGCACGGCCGCCTACACCGGCGAAGTCGGCACGCGGACGGATTTCTTCGTCCCCTACCGCGAGCTTGATCACGCCAGGCAGCTCGAGCAGGTCCTGATGGACAGCAGCTTCGAACAGCCGGAAGACTGATAAATCAACCGCCCGGGCCGTATGGTCCGGGCGGTTTTGCGCAGAAAAGATCCCGGGCCAGATGGCCCGGGATCTTGTTTTTAAAATTACATCAGCGGCTCCAGGGAGAGGACCGGGTGGTTCTTTTCCTGCAGGAACTCCAGCAGCGCGTCGCAGTCGGTGCAGATGGTCTCGTCTGCGATCATGTCGGTGAAGTTGTCGATGCCGTAGAGCTCCTTGGCGGTCTTGTTCAGGCGCTCGCCGACGTCGTCCTTCAGTTCCTTCGGCATCCAGACGATGCGCTCGATGCCGCCCTCGGCGTGGATGAACTTCTTGGAGGAGATGAAGTGACGACCGTGGCCCATGTAGCCCGGGGTCTGTACGCCGCCGCCGGTGCAGGAGGCCAGCTCGCCGAAGGTCATGCCAGCGGGGGTCATGCCCGCGTATTCACGGTTGACGACGATGAAGCCGTTGGACATCGGCTCGATGCCGGAGATGCACTCGAAGCAGCCGCAGGAGGTCATCGGGTCTTCCATGATGGAATACAGCGTGACTTCCTCAACAGCGCCGTGCGTCGCGTCCTTGATGGCGTCGTTGACGGTGGTGTAGCGGCCGGTGCGCTCATCCAGACAGCCTTCCTTCATGATCGGCTGGGACGGGCCATTCGGGTTCAGCTCATAGGTCGCCTTGGCGTCGAGCCAGGACACTGCGCCGCACAGGCCCAGACGTTCCGGCGTGACCACGCAGCAGTGGGCCGGGGCGAAGGACTGGCAGAGGATGCAGGTGAAGAAGCGGTCGACGGATTCGTCGGTCATGGAGGCCAGACGGTCGTCACGCATGTTGTAGCGCGGCATGGCGACGTCGTTCAGGAAGGCCGTGGCCTTGACCGGATCGGTGATGAGGTGGACCTCGCACTTGTCGACAACAGCGTCGAATTCATCCGTGATCATATGGTACAGGACTTCCGCGAAATGCGTCAGCCGCAGGCCCTTGTCATAGGCGTCCTTGGAGATCCGGATCCGGAACTGGTTGCGCTGGCCGGTGTGCATGACGCCTTCCATGTAGTTGAACCAGGCGTGGATCTTCCGCTCGATGACGGATTCGAAGTCGGCCTGCATCTTCTTGCCCGCGACATAGACGCAGGTGGCAAGCGCGTACTCGAGATCGCCGGAGTCGATATCCGGGCCGTCGATGACGAGCTTATGGTCCTCGACCTCGTCCATGTTCTTCATGAGCACGAGCTCGCAGGTGGTGTTCTTGGCAGACCAGAATTCGACCTTCATGTCGGCCTTGCGGATGATCTCGCCCTCGAATGCGGCCGCGAACGCGACGGGGATCGGCAGCTCCTTGGACTTGATCTTGATGCCGCGCAGCTCGAGAGACTTCTTGACGGTCTCTGCGTGGTCGGTGCAGGATTCCAGCGCGCCCGGGACCTGATTTTCGCCGAGGTCGATGTCGACCACGACCGGGAAGCCCAGCGCGATGGCGCCGGCGCCGGCGGAAACGACGACATTGTCGATCGCGCCGAAGGTGTTGACGAACGCGGGAACGCGCTCCTTGGTGTACTTCAGCAGACCGGCCAGATCGCCCGGCTGCACGTTGCCGAAGATCAGCGCCGCGCGGATAGCGACGGTGACGACGTGGATGACAGCGGTCACGTCATGGCCCAGCGGGATGACACGGAGCTCCAGGCCCATCTTGACGCCCGCATCCGCGCACTGCTCGATGACGTCGCCGACCATGAAGGTCATGATGCCCTTGGACTGATAGTCCTTGACGACCTTGGCGACGTCCTCGCCATTGTCGGCCTTGCCGAGCACGACGGCCACGCCGGGGATATCGCCCGTGACCAGCGGCACGCCGAGCGAACGGATGATGGGATCGGGCACGAAACCGATGCCGGGAACAGTCGCCTGCTCATAGGCGTCCTTCGGCTCGGCAAACTTGAGGCCCTCGATGATCTCAGCGCCGACGGCGGTGGCAAGGCCGGCGTTCAGCGCCTGGCCCAGATCCTCCTGGTCGGTGATGAGGCTCTTGAGAACGCCCACGCAGGCAGGCAGGTCGCCCAGCGTCTTCACCTTGACGCCCGTGGCGGCGTAGATGGTGGGGAAGAAATATGCGGTATCCGGGAAGGCGATGGGATGGTCTGCGCCATACTTTGCGATGGCGTCATTGACTGCGCCCTCGGTGAGGCCAGCCACGGCATGCGAGCCGCCATAGATGAGATCGGTTAATACGCTCATAAAAACCTCCTGCAGAACTTGTTGGATTTTGTTTTTTCAGGGGAATGCACGGATTCCCTGCCGGTATTTCGCAGCAGGGAACCGTGAATTGACAAATTAGGCGTCCAGATAGGAGTCGGAGTACAGCTCGTTGTTCTTGAAGATGTCGCAGGACTTGATGGTCTCCATCAGGCGCAGGTCGTTCGGGTTGACGATGGCAGAGGTCAGGCCCTGCATCATTGCCATGGCGACGAGCGCGGAGTCCATGATCGGACGGACATTCTTCGGAGCGCCGTTGGAGTTGTTGGACAGACCGCCAGTGGACTTCAGGCCTTCATCGGAGAACAGCTTGATGGCGTTCAGAACGTCCATCTGCTTGTCCTGCATGCCCTTGACGACGAGGAACAGCGGGTCGAACCACAGGTCGGTCGCTTCCATGCCAAGCGACATGCCGCGCTCGAGCATATGATGGCAGTGCATCATGCGCTCGTCGTTGTCCTTGGCGATGCCGTCGGCGGAGCACAGCGCGATGCAGATCGCGTCGTTGGCCGCTGCCAGATCGATATAGGAGATACGGGAGCCGGCGTCAGCAGAGTTGACGATGGGCTTGCCGTTCGTGCGGTTGTAGACCTTGATGCCGGCTTCGATGGCGCGCTTGTTGGCGGTATCGAGCGCCAGAGGCACATTGTTGAAGTTCTCCTGCAGCAGCTTGACTGCCCAGGTCATAAGCTCCGGACCATTGGACTCGGCCGGGCCGATGTTGACGTCCAGATAGGTGGCGCCGGCCTTGATCTGCTCGGCAGCACGCTTCAGGATGGGCTCGGGGTTCATGGTGTTCATGGCCTCGCGGATGACCGGGGAGATGCAGTGGATGCGCTCGCCGATGGTGACGAACTTCGGGGACTCCGGATCACGCTGCTTGTAGGTCACGCCCATATCGACGACCTCGATGGCCGGGATGGAGGCGGCGATCTTCTCGAAATCGAGCGGTGCGTTGGCGTCGGCAGCCTCCTTCTTCTCCGCAGCGGGAGTCTTGGAAGCGGCGGCAGCCTCGGCGGCCTTGATGTGCTCGCCGTCACGCAGGAACTTGACCAGCTCGACAGCCTCACGGGTGCCAACGACGACGTTCCACTCGGGCAGCTTGTCCTGGATCTCACCCTTCATAACAGCGACCTTGCCCGGGATGATGAGGGTGCGGTTGTTGATCTTGGAGGCGATATCGAATTCGTCAAAGAACTTCTTGACGGAGGTGGAGGAGAACTTGCCTGCGGCCCATGCCGTCAGGACGGACATGCCGGAAGCGTCGGTGATGAGCAGGTTCACGGGGATCTTGGAGCGCTCGAGCTCACCGGAGACCAGGAAGTAGGTCAGCGCGAAGTCGACCGTCAGGGCGCACGGATCGTCGGGGCCGGCGCCGTTGATCGGGTAGATGCCGGGCGCGACCTTCATCGGCTTCTGCGGGTCGGTGAAGATGTTCTGACGCAGGCCGTAGAGCGGCAGCGCCTCAGCGTAGCCGATCTTGTCCATGACGATGATGGAGCCGTACTTGACGACGAACATGGAAGCCAGCGCGGTCTCCAGATGCTCGTTATGGTCGCACAGGACGCCAAGGTTTACGATGGAGGGATAGCCGAAGGTCCGGTCGCCGTCCTTGATGGCGGTGCGGCGGACGAGAACGGCGTTGGCGAAGGTCTCCTTGATGGTCGGCGCGGTGACGTCGAGGATCAGGTTCTTGTTGCCGGCCTTCTCGAGCTCGGCGACGGTGTCGTGCAGCTCGGAGAGGTCCTTGCCGCTGACGCCCAGGACGAGGCCTGCTGCCTTGGCGATCTCGCTCATGGCGGCGAAGTTGTCCTTGTTGGCGCCGTTCAGGATGGGCTTGTTATCCTTGATGGCTTCGACAGCCGCCTTGGCGGTGTCGACGTCCTTGGTGTCGATGATGACGGTGCGGTCCGGCAGAGCCGCTGCCTTTTTGCAGAGCTCGACGAACTTCGCGCTGTCGCCCGCGTCGTGCACAAACACGCACTCGACCATTTCACGCTCGCCGATGCGCTCGTAGTCGACCTTCTTGATGCCCTCGATGCGCGCATCGATCGCAGCGTCGTCCATGTCTGTAGCAAGGGTGGCGGCAAACAGGTTGCGGTTGACCAGGGTCTTCTCATGACGCATCATGACGGTCTCACCGCCGAGCTTATGCGTGCCGACCTCGATGGTCTTCATGGGAGGCGCGGTAGCCTCAGACAGAAGGGCAACAGCCTCTTCGGACATGTACGGGCACTTCGTGATGGGAACAGCGCCCTGGGCGACCTTCATGCAGAATGCCATGCAGGTGGGGCTGCCGCATTCCTTACAGTTTTTCTTCGGAGATAATTTGAAAATGTCAAGACCTTTAACTGCCATAGTATGGTTCCCCCTTCCCGCTTACATCAGCGCGCTGATCATCTTTGCGATGGTCTTGATTGCTTCCGGATGGCGCAGAATGACTGCGTCGGAGCCGCCGGCCAGAACGGCAGCCGCGGTCGTGATCTCCATCTCGATGCCGCGCTCTTCCTGGCTGCCCCATTCGGGCATGTCTTCTTCGGACATGACAGCTTCCTTGACGCCCCAAGTATCCGCGGAGACCGGGGTCATGATGGGCATCTCGAGCATGGCGTCCGCCTGCTTGAGCGCCGCGTCCTTCACGCGGTCGAGCGTGGAGGCGACGTATTCATAGCCATAGCCGGCAGCAGCGGAGCCGATGTTCATGACGATGGACTGTGCGCTGACGCCCAGCTGGGTCATGACGGTGTTGAGCTGCTTGGCAAGGTTGATGTCGACGGCGGATTCCGCGCCGACCTTCTGGTTGTAGGCCAGGCCGGCGGATGCGCCGACGGTCTTGTAGTTTTCGTCACGGGCAGACAGAACGAGGATGTTCTTGCCGGCCAGCGCTTCTGCGATCTTGTTGAACAGTTCGGTGTCCTTCTCGATGTTCTTGCAGCCCATGATGACGAGCGGCAGCGTCGTCGCGTCGGAAACGTCCTTGGCCAGCTGGACGCACTCTTCCACGGACTTGTTGAGGCCGTTGGGATCGGCACCTTCCAGGTGCAGGCAGATGAAGGAAGCGCCCTCGAGCGATTCCGCGCGCTTGGCCATCTCAGGCACAGTGGTGCAGCCCTCGTAGAAGGCCTTTTCGCCGGGCATGGTGTATTCCGCCATGCCGAGGTCGGTCAGCTCAACGCCGATCTTGGGTGCGTTCTTGATCTCAGCGTCGAACGTGTGGAACGGAAGCACGTTCTGGCCGCCGATGGCCGTGGCCTTGTCGCCAACGCCCAGCACAACTTCATTGATGTGCGCATTGAACGCCTGTTTCTTGGGAACGAAAGGCATAGTTGTGAATCCCCCTATAATAATATAATTGGCTTACAGCTTGAGCTCCTGCATGATGGCGGCGAGCGCCTTCTTGACCGGAGCGGTGTCCGGCACCTGCGAGCTCGGCTTTCCTTCGCAGTCATACGTATAGACCGTATCATCCTGCGGCAGAACGCCGGCCAGCTGGAGACCGTACTTGTTTATCTCTTCCATGACGCCGGGATTGAGCTCTCCGTTCGGCGCACGGTTGACGATCAGTTTCATCTCGCCGGGCTTAAGATCCAGCTCGCGGATCATCTCGGCGATGCGGCCCACGGCCTGTACGCCGCGGCGGGAGCAGTCGGAAATGAGAAGCATGGTGTCGACGTGCGGAAGCGTGCCACGGCTGATATGCTCCAGACCAGCCTCGTTGTCCACCACCATGTAGCGGTAATTGCCGACATACTTGTCGATCTGCGTTTTCAGAACGCCGTTGACATAGCAGTAGCAGCCCTTGCCCTGCGTTCTGCCCATGACGAGCATGTCGTAGTCGTCCTCCTCGATGAGGGCGGAATTGAATTTCATCTCGGCATAGTCGGCCTTGGTCATGTTGGCCGGGACCTTGCCGGTCTGTTCGGCGTGCGCCATCTCTTCGCGGATATCGCCGAGGGTCGTCTCGACCTCGACGCCCAGGACCTCGTTGAGGTTGGAGTTGGCGTCGGCGTCCACCACGAGGATGGGGCCCTTTTTCTGCTTGCACAGATAGTCGATGATCATGCCGCAGGTCGTCGTCTTGCCGACGCCGCCCTTTCCGGCAACTGCAATGATATGGGTATGGGCCATAAAAAACGCTCCTTGGAACGGTCTGCGGGCAGGCGGGCCACAGGCCCGCCTGCCGCGGAAATTTTGATTAAACGAGATCGATCAGGCCGGCTTCCTTGGCGATGTAGGCAACGTCCTCGTACTTGTTGAGCGCGTACAGGTGGATGCCGTCGATGCCGCAGGCGCGGTATTCGTCGATCTGGTTGATGGTGTATTCGATACCGGCCTTCCGGAAGCTCTCCTTCTTGCCCGCGACGTCAGCGTCGAACGGCTCTTTGTCGAAGGGGTTCGGGAAGATCCAGTTCTTGGAGATGATCTCACAGAGCTTGCGGTCCATGACGCAGCCGTTGCGGCTGAGGGCCATGTTGATGGTCGCAGCCTGGTCGAGGATCGGCATGATGCCCACGTCGACCGGCAGCCAGATGCCCGCGTTGCGGATGGCCTCGAGCCAGTAGCGGAACGCGTCCATATCCCAGCACAGCTGCGAGATGATGTAGTCGGCGCCGTTGTCCTGCTTCTGCTTCAGGAAGGCGATGTCAGCCTCAAGGCTGCGGCACTGGATGTGGCCTTCGGGCGAGCCCGCGACCGCGATGGTGAACTTGTCGCCGAACTCCTTGCGGACGAACTTGACAAGCTCGGTGGCATAGTGCAGATCGCCGTTCGTGCCGGTCCAGCCGAAGGGCAAATCGCCGCGCAGAGCGAGCATATGGTCAATGCCGTGATCCAGATAGGTCTGGAGCTTTTCCTTGATATCTTCCTTGGTGTTGCCGATGCAGGTGAAGTGGGTGACGGGGATGGTCTTGCCGTCTTTCTGGATCTTGTCCAGAACTTCCAGGTTCTTGCCGACGTTGGTGCCGCCGGCGCCGTAGGTACAGGAGATGTAATCGGGCTGCAGGGTATAGAGCTTGTCCAGAACTCCATCCTTGCCGCACAGCTTTTCCATGCCCACGTCCGTCTTGGGCGGGAAGACCTCAAAGGAGAAAGTCGATCTTTTTTCGTAGATGTCTGCTACGCTCATAATTGCCTCCATATCCAAAATAGATTGCCTGAGTGGCTGCATGCCGGCGCGTGTCCGGCATGGATTCGATACAAAAATATCGTATCACACTTGGCTGGCAATTACAAGCCCTGCAGCACGCAAATATATGAAAAAAAGCATTTCTTTTTCCATTCTTGGCATGGCCGGAACACCTGCGCGTCAGAGCCTCGTCATGAGGATCTTCTGGCTCACGCCGCCGCAGACGACATAGACGGTCAGATCTCCGTTCTCCTTCTCGTCGACGGTCAGCTCGACCTGCTTTCCTTTGATCAGCCCGCGGACCCAGCCGACAGGATCGTCGGTCTCGATCTCCTCGAAGAAGACGTCGCGCATCTGGTTGTTGCCGCACAGGTTCTGCACCTCGCGGACGACCTCATACTCCGCCATCGTCAGTCCTTGACGATGATGGCGGTGTTGCCGACCAGGTCGATGGTGGCGAGCCGGCCCTCGACGCGCGTCTCGCGCTCAAACAGGTCGACCAGTACGACGAAGCCGTCCTTGCAGTCGATGCGCTGCACGTTGGAGAGGATCAGGTTCTTCTGCTCCACGCTGTTTTCATATACGTTGGAAAGGCACATAGCTGCTTCGCTCCTTATGCGTTCGGGGTCTGCATCGACGCCAGCACGGTGGACAGGCGCAGATTGCCCTTTTCAAAATCGCTCACGGCCAGCATGATCTGGTCGTAGGCGGCCGTCTCGCCCATCTCCTGCAGCTGCTTGGCGAGGTTCGCCAGCTCGTTGGCGTGGGACGCGTTGTGGCCGACCATATACTTCATCAGCGCCATCAGTTCTTCCTTCGGGCTGTGCTCGCAGCCGCCGCAGTCGTCGCAGTGGGTATGGCCGCAGTCGTCGTGGGAGTGGGTGTGCTCGTTCTCGTGGTCATGCGTATGGGTATGCGCGTGCGTATGGGTCACACCGTCGGCATGGGTATGCGCATGGGTGTGGACAGTTTCGTCGTGATCGTGGTCAAGATGCATGGTTCTGCCTCCTTGATGATTTTTTGTTGTATTATATCGTTTCCTCTTGATTTTGTAAAGCGGGCGGAGGCACGTCTGTTTGTTTTTCCAAAAACTTTTTGCGCCATTTCCCGATTTTAAGTGGAATTTCCATGTGAAATATGATACATTACAAATAATTTATGATATGAGATAAGGAGCGCCCTCATGGCACAGGAGCATTCGCACGATCACGCGTATCTGCACGAGCATAACATCCCCCATCTGCATCACGAGGCCGACGTCCACGACGCGGACCACAACCATGAACACGCACACAGCCACGACCACGCCGAGGGCCACGGCCATGTGCACGAAAACACCCAGGCCGTCCTCAACCGCCTCTCCCGCGCCATCGGGCATCTGGAATCCGTGCGGAAGATGGTCGAAAACGGCCGCGACTGCAGCGAGGTCCTTATCCAGATCGCCGCGGTCCGCGCGGCGATCACCAACATCGGCAAGGTGATCCTGCAGGACCATATCCAGCACTGCATCGTCGACGCCGTGGAGCACGACGACGAGCAGGCGCTCGACGCGCTGTGTCAGGCGATCGACAAATTCGTGAAATAACGGCCCGGGTGTATCTGAAAACCAGCAATGTGACCGGCAGCGAGGAATTTTCGCGCTGAGCAAGACATTTTTTCGCAGGAATACTGACGTATTTCAAGGAAAAATGACGCAGCACAGCGCGAAAAGGCCCGCTGTCCGGGCGCGTTGGGAGGTTTCAGATACACCCTAGGCGCAGGGGCTTTCGCCCCTGCGCCGGTTTGTCTCTCAGCCCGAGCACCGGCTGCAGCCGCAGCCGGAATTCTGGTTCGAGTTGGACGTCCCGCCCACATTGCTGCACGAGCCGCAGCCGCACCGGCGGCAGCAGCTGCAGCCGGGCGAGGTCCCGCCCACACTGCCGCAGCCTCCGCAGCCGCAGGACGAGCCGCTCCCCTGCGTGCAGGTGCAGGTGCACGTGCACGTCGGGTTCGTCGTCGACGTCCCGCCGACCGAGCCGGAAGACTGCTTGCAGCACGGATTGCAGCACCGCTGCTGGACAAAGTCCGGGAATGTCAGGCCGCTGAAGCCGTTACAGAAACAAGCCATTGCGCATACCTCCAAAAAAATCTCCGGGAACATCGGTTCCCGGAGCATTCTATGCCCTGCGTGCGCGTTTGGTGTCAGACTCTGTCGGTTTTCGCCTCGATGGGCGGCACAGGCGCGTCGGCAAGCTCCTGCGGCCGGCTCTGCGGCCTCTGCGGCTGTTTCATAAAGGATCACCCCGCAGATAGTCTCTGCGGGGTGCCGCTTTGTTTATTCGTGCTCCTTCTCCGATTCCTGCATTTTCCTGACGATATCGCCGAAGCGGGCGATCACGCGGTCATAGTTTTCCTTCCGGTGCGGAAACATGCAGTTCACGCAGTTTTTGATGCCCGACTCCGTGTAGCAGAAGTTCCCGCCGCATTCGCGCCCGAGGGCGTACAGCGGGCAGTAGCAGAACAGGCAGTTGAAGCGCTCCGGGTGCGCCGTCTTGTGGCAGGGAAAGTATTCACAGTCGGTATTCTGAAAAAACGCGTAGTGCCGCTCTTCCATCAGTTCTTCTCCTTCAGCGCCTCGCACAGCGCCGCGTCCGGCGTGACGACGGCGGTCTGGTACGTCGTGTAGATCACCATGCCCGGCCGGGCCCCGGCGGGCTTTTTCACATATTTGACCGGCGTATAGTCGACCGGGACGTTCTGCCCCGCCCGTGCCTGCGAATAATAGGCCGCGAGCTGCATCGCCTCGGTGACGGTGCGGTCCGGCGGGGTCTGTCCGCCGGTCTCGATGATGACGTGGCTGCCGGGGATCTTCTGCACGTGCAGCCAGAGGTCCGTCTTCGCGGCCAGCTTCGTCGTCAGCTCGTCGTTCTGCCGGTTGCTCCGGCCGACCCAGATCCCAAAACCGTCGGAGGATACGAACCGCATCGGGCGGCTCGGCGGCAGCTTCATCTGCTTTTTCCGGTCGGTCTGGCGCAGATATCCGCCCGAGACGAGCTCCGCGCGGATCTCCTGCAGATCCCGCACCGACTCCGCCCGCGTCAGCGCGTCGAGCACGCTCGCTAAATACGCAAGCTCCTGCTCGCCGCGCGCGATCTGCTCCGTCAGGACCTTCTCGGCGGTCTTGGCCTTCTGGTAGTCCTTGTAGAATTTTGCCGCGTTCTGCTGCGGCGAGATGGCCGGGTTGAGGGGGATCTCGATCTCCTTCATCTCCGGATCGTAGAAATCCGCCGCGCGCAGCTTCGTCTGCCCGCGCTTCACGGCGTAAAGATTGGCCGTCAGGATATCGCCGAGGCGGCGCAGCCGCTCGCGGTCATGGGTCGCCGCCAGTTCCTTCCGCTGGTTCTCGAGCTTCCGCGCCGTCCGGGCCTGCAGGTTCGAGACCGTCTTGCGAATGACCTGCGAGGACTGCCGGATGGCGTCCGCGCGGTCGCGCGCGGCATAAAACCGGTCGAGCAGACGGGAGAACGAGTCAAACGCCTCCTGCCGGACAAAGTCGCCGTACTGCGTGACCGGCAGACAGGTGAAGTCCCACGGCCGCCCGTCCTTTTCCAGCAGCACCGGCTGCGGCGGCTGCGTCCGGAGCTGTTCGATGCGGGCATGGAGCTGCGCGGCCAGCGCGGTCTTCTCCGCCTCCGGCAGCTCCGACACATCCGTGTCCAGATCGCCCGTCAGGCAGAACGCCAGCTCCCGGCACACGAGCGGCGAAAAGCCGCCGAAGGTATCGAGCAGCCAGCCGTCCAGCCGCCGGGGCGAACGCTGCGCGGCAAGCAGCGCCGTCAGCTCCTCCTGCGTCACGGCGAACGGATCCCGCTTGCCCTGCGTGGGCGGCAGATGGTAATAAAGCCCCGGCAGGACCTGCCGCTGCTCGCTCATCTCAAAGTCGACCCGGCGCAGGCAGTCCAAAATCCGCCCGTCCTCCGCGGTCAGGATCAGGTTTGAGTTGCGGCCCATGATCTCGAGGATGAGGTGCTTTTGCGTGGGGCTTCCCATCTCGTCGGTGCAGTCGAAGGTGAGGTCCAGCAGCCGCTCCATCTCCGGCTGCTGCATCCCGACCAGCCGCCCGCCCGTCAGATGCTTGCGCAGCAGCATGCAGAACATCGGCGGCTGCGCCGGGTTTTCCGCCGGTTCATTCGTCAGGTGGATGCGCGGATGATTGGGTGAGGCCGTGAGCAGCAGTTTTCCGCCGCCGGCCGCGCCGCGCATGGACAGGATCAGCGTATCGCGCTGCGGCTGCTGGACCTTGTCCACGCGGCAGCCGGTCAGGCTGCTCTCCAGCTCGCGGCGGACCGCCGTCAGAAATAAAGCATCAAAGGGCATGAGGTTCCTCCATCGTTGCAAAAAACAGTTCGTTCAGCCGCTCCACCCGGCCCGCCAGATACAGGGCGCCAAACAGGCATTCCAGGCCCGTGGCCTTGGCATACTGCTCGCGCGTGGCGTTTTTGGGGATCTGGTGGACGTGCGCGTTGCGGCCGCGCTTGTAGTAGGTCAGCTCCTGCTCGCTCAGAAGCGGGAGCATCCGGTCGGCCCGCCGGGCCTGCGCGGGCGCGCAGACCCGCTCCACCGTCGCGCGGTGCAGATTTCCGATGGCTTCCTTCCCCGCCGTGCACAGAAAGCTTCGCACCAGCAGCTCAAACACCGCGTCGCCGCAGTGCGCCAGTCCCAGCACGCTGATCTGGTTGATCTCGCGCGGGGACATCGTCAGATGAAACAGATCTTCCAAGCGGATCTCCTCCGGAATACATAATTTATGCTATACTATATCACAATTTACACCCTGTTTTCCACCCCACGCAAAAAAATGGTTGACTTGATGGTTACAATCTGTTACAATTTACGTATTCTGAACCGATACGAAAGGAAGTCTGCAGCATGCAGAAAATTTTCCGCCGCCTATCCGCCGCGCTGCTCTGCCTGGCGCTTCTGGCCGCTCCGGCCCTGGCCGCCGAGGCGACCATCCGTTCCGACTACGTCGTGATCGAGGGCGAGAATTTCGTCGCCGACACCTTCTGCGGCGTGGACGCCCTGTATAATGAGACCGGCCGGACGCTGTTCTGCAACGAGCTGATCGAGCGCTTCTATTCCGCCGTCTACGGCGTCAGCATGTACACGGACAACGGCAGCCTGACCGTCACCAGCCCCTCGGGCTGCTGGTTTGAGGTTACATACGTGCCGCAGCCCGGCGACATTGCCTACGCCTCCGCCGAGGCGCGCGAGCGCTACGGCAACCACTACGCCATCGTCAAATCCGTCGACGAAGCCGGCGGCACCGTCACCCTCTTCGAGCAGAACTGGATCTGGGACGGCAAGGCGGGCGTGAACCGCGTCATCCCCTATGACGGCGGCTGCTACACATTCTATACCATGATGTCCGCCTCCGGCCGCGCAGCCGCCGCCGAAGAGGGCCTTGCCAATACGCCGGTCTCCGACGCCCCGTCCGTCACGCCTGTCAGCGCCTCCGCCGGCCTCACCGCCTGGGGCAGCGGCGTCTCGAACATCACCGGCACGCCCTCGGCCTGGGCCGCCGACACCATCACCCGCGCCGAGATCTACGGCATCACCATGCTTTCCGACGGCAGCTACCAGTCCCCCATCACCCGCCGGACGCTTGCGCGTCTGGCCGCTAACACGGCCCGCACGCTCGGTCTGGTGGAGGATGTGAGCGACCCGATCGCCGTCGTACAGCAACTCGGCGTCATGCAGCCGAATGCCGACGGCAGCTTTGACCAGACCTCCAAGGTCACGCGGCAGATGGCCGCAACGGTCCTGCTCCGCCTGCTGCGGCAGTCGAGCACCGTCTTCGACGCCGATTACTCCACGCTCAGCCGCTACCCGGACAGCGCCGCGATCTCCGACTGGGCGCGCGAGGCCGTCGCCATGATGACGCAGTACGAGCTGATGAACGGCACCTCGAAGGGCTTCGAGCCCAAAAAGGAAATGACGCTCGAGCAGTGCCTCGTCCTGCTGACGCGCATCTGCGAATTCTGAAAAAGCTCCAAAAAGGACATGCTGCCATGCAGCATGTCCTTTTTTATTTCCCGTATTGCGTGTATTTAACGACCCGGTCCAGCAGATACCGCTGGAAAGTCCGGCACTGCGCCGGGGAGATCGCCCGGTCGGCCATGATGACCAGCGGGACGATCGGTCCGCCGCCCTGAAACGGCAGCTGGACATGGTCATACGGCTGCGCCTGCAGCCCATTGCGCTCGTAAAAGGCCTTGCGGCGGCAGGTGAGCGCGTCCTCCGGCGGCTCGATCTCGAGGATGAAAGGCTTCTTCCCCTGCAGCAGCTCCCGGAGGATCCGGCTGCCGGTCCCCTGCCCGCGCAGCGACGGCTGCACGGCAAAATGCTCCAGATAGACAAAGTCCTCCGTCTGCCAGACGAACACGTCCGCCAACAGCCTTCCGTCCTCCAACGCGCCGAGCGGCAGAAAATCCGCGTCCTGCAGCGCCAGCAGGTGATCTGCCCGCGTACGCCGCTCGTTGGGCGGGAAGCTGCTCTCATACAGGGAAAACGACGCGTCAAACAGCGGATGCTGCGCGCCGATCCGTTCCAATTTCATTTCTGATAATAGTCTGCGACCAGCTGCCGGTCATACAGCACGCGGGCGCGAAGCGCCGCGGCGCTTTCAAACCGCATCTCCCCGCGCAGATGGGCCTGCAGCCAGACGGCAAGCTCCTTTCCATAGAGATTTCCGGCAAAGCCGATCAGATTGGCCTCCAGCAGCGGCGCCGGAAGCGCGCCGACCGTCGGATGGACGCCGATGTTGACGCAGGCGGGATAGCGCACGCCGTCCACCTCCGCCTCCGCGCGGTAGACGCCGAAGGCCGGGACCAGCACGCCCGGCGCGAACGGCACATTGGCCGTCGGGAAGCCGAGACCCGCACCTCTGCCCGCGCCGCGCGTGACGCAGCCGGTGACGAGCTGCCCGTGGCCGAGCAGACGGACGGCCTCTTCGCAGCGGCCGGTCTGCAGCAGCCGGCGGATGCGGGTGGAGCTGACGGCGCTGCCGTCAACACGGATCTCCGGGATGACGTCGCAGCCGATACCGAGTTCCCGGCACTTCTCCTGCAGCCGCGCCGGGTCACCCTGCCCGCGGTCGCCGAAGTGAAAATCGTGACCGCAGACCACATGCTTCGCATGCAGCTGCCGGACCAGATAATCCTCCACAAAGACCTGCCACGGCATGTGCATCATCGCCTCGTCAAAGTGGGCGAAGATCACCCGCTCCATGCCGCAGAGTCTGCGCATGAGCAGCTCCCGCTCCGCCATGGTGTTGAGCAGCGGCACGGCCGTGCCGAACACGAGCGTGTCCGGGTGCGTGTCAAAGCTCAGCGCAGCCGGGGTCAGCCCCAGCGCCTGCGCGCGCTGCCGCGTCCGGTCGAGAAGCGCGGCGTGGCCCAGGTGGATGCCGTCAAAAAAGCCCAGCGCCAGAACGCAGTCATGTACCAAGTGTGTTCACCTCGAAAAAGCTCTTGATGGTGGTGAGAACGCCGCCCTCCACGCGGCCGAGCAGCAGAAATTCGCCGTCCTCGGCATAGACGCGGTACGTCCCGGGCTGGAACTGCCAGTCCTTGACCTGCGCGCCGTTTTTGAGCTTCGCGGCCTGCCCCAGCGTGACGATGAGGGGCGGATGTGCCGCGAAGACCGCATCGACAGGCATGAGCAGCTGCTGCGGGTCCTGCCCGGCGGCAAAGTCCAGCACCTGCTGCATCGTCACGGCCTGCGCGAGCGTAAAGCTCCCCGCCCGCGTCCGGCGCAGCGACGACATGCAGCCGCCGCAGCCAAGCGCGCGGCCCAGATCGTGGCAAAGTGTGCGCACATACGTGCCCTTCGAGCAGCGCACGCGGATCGTCCAGTCCGCGCCCTCGCCCTCCAGCAGCTCCAGCGCATGGATGGTGATGCTTCTCGGTCTGCGCGCGACCTCCTGTCCTCTGCGGGCCAGCTCATAGAGCTTCTGGCCGTTTATCTTGATGGCGGAGTACATGGGCGGGATCTGCTCGATGGGGCCGAGGAACTGCCGCAGGGCGGCCTCCAGCTGCGCGCGGGTGACGCAGACGGGATTCGTCTCCAGCACGGTCCCGCTCGTGTCCTGCGTGTCGGTCACGACGCCGAGGCGCAGCCCCGCGACGTATTCCTTTTCCGCGGACTCGAGAAATTCAGCCGCGCGGGTGGCGCGGCCGATAAAAACAGGAAGCACGCCGGTGGCCATCGGGTCGAGCGTGCCGCCATGGCCGACGCGGCGTTCATGAAACACGCCGCGCAGCTTGGCCGCCACGTCCTGGCTCGTCCAGCCGGCGCTCTTGTCGATCACAAGGATGCCGTTTGCCATAGGGTCTCCTTTTTACAGTCTGACGCCGCTTTCCGCGAGCGCGCGCAAAATCGCCGCCTTCGCCCCCGCGATGCCGCCCGGGACGCTGGCCCCGGCCGCCGCGGCATGGCCGCCGCCGCCCAGGCGCTGGCAGATGGCCGACGCGTCATACGGCGCTTCGGTCCTGAGGCTGATCTTGCCCAGCCCGTCCTCGACCTCGCGGATCATAACGCCGATCTTCACGCCCTCGATGCTGCGGGCAAAGCCGGAGATCGAGTCAAGATCGTCCTCCGTGACGGTAAAGGCCGCCAGCAGCTTTTTGGGCATCGTGCAGACGCCGACCTCTCCGCCCGCGTAAAACTCCATCGTGTCGGTCAGCTTCGCCTCCAACCGGAGCCGGGCGAAGCTCTTCGTGTCAAAAAACACCTTGTTGATGGGGTACACATCCGCCCCGGCGTCGATGAGCGCCGCCGCGGTGCGGTGGGTGTTGGCGCTGGTGTTGGAAAATTTGAAGCAGCCCGTGTCGGTGGAGATCGCCGTGTACAAACACTCGGCGATCCGCTTCGTGACCGTCACGCCGAGCTCTGTCAAGAGCGCGTGGACGATCTCGCCGCAGGCGGCCTTGTCGGCCTCCACGAGCTTCGGGCAGGCCAGCGAATTGCTGCCGTGATGGTCGACCGCGCACACCGGCGTCAGCCCCAGCCGGACCGCATCGAAGGACAAAAGCCCCTCCGACGCGATATCCGTGGAGATGACGCACGCGTCCGCAGGCGCGTCCTCACATACCAGCCCCTCGAGCAGGGCCGCGAAGCGCGGCGTGAACTGCTCGTTTCGCAGCACGGCCGCCGACTTCCCCAGCTGCCGCAGGCCCAGACACAGGGCGCTCGCGCAGCCGATGGTATCGCCGTCCGGGCGGCGGTGGGTCAGGATGACGAAGTTGTCATGCTCGCGCACAAATGCGCAGAATTCAGCCCTTGTCATCGGCCTTTTCCGCCTCCCGCGCAGCCTCCTGCCGCTCGAGCTTCTCGAGCAGGTCGAACATGTGCGCGCCGTATTTGAGCGAATCGTCGAGCGTGAAGACGAGCTCCGGCGTGTAGCGCAGCTGCAGCCGGCTGCCGAGCTCGCGCCGCAGCCAGCCGCCCGCAGACTTCAGCCCGCGGATCGCATCCTGCGACCTTGCCTCCTCGAGCACGCTGACATAGATTTTACTGTAGCGCAGATCCGGCGTGGTATCCACGCGCGTGATGGAGATCATGGTCTGCACCCGCGGGTCCTTGAGCGAGCGGATCAGCTCCGCCAGCTCCCGCTGGATCTCCTCATTGATCCGGCCGATTCGATTGGAAGCCATAGGCCCTCCTTACAAAAACCGGGCAGGTCAGCGCCCTGCGGCGCTGACCATGCCATTGTTACTCCTTGATCTGCTCCATGACGAAGCACTCGAAAATGTCGCCTTCCTTGATGTCGTTGAACTTCTCGATCGACATGCCGCATTCGTAGCCGGCGGCGACCTCCTTGACCGCGTCCTTGAAGCGCTGCAGGGAGCCGAGCTTGCCCTCATGGATGACGATATTGTCGCGCAGCACGCGCACAGACGCGTCGCGCGTGATCTTGCCGTCCTTGACGTAGCAGCCCGCGATCGTGCCGATAGCGGAGACCTTGTAGGTCTGACGGACCTCGGCGTGGCCGATGATGGCCTCACGGAACTTGGGCGCGAGCATGCCCTTCATGGCGTCGGTGATCTCGTTGATGGCGTCGTAGATGACGCGGTACATGCGCATATCGACCTTGTCGCGCTTCGCGGCGGCCTGCGCCAGCTCGTTCGGGCGGACGTTGAAGCCGATGACGATGGCGTTGGATGTCGACGCCAGCAGGATATCGGACTCGTTGATCGCGCCGACGCCCGCATGGATGACGCGCACACGGACCTCTTCGTTCGACAGCTTTTCGAGCGAGGCCTTGACGGCTTCCGCCGAGCCCTGCACGTCTGCCTTGACGATGAGGTTCAGCTCCTTCATCTCGCCCTCCTGCAGCTTGGAGAACAGGCTCTCGAGCGTGACCTTCTGGTTGAGCTTGTTGGCGTCGTCCTTGATCTTCTGCTTGCGCTGCTCGACGAGCTGGCGCGCCATGCGTTCGTCGGAGACGACGCTGAATTCGTCGCCAGGTGACGGGACCTCGGCAAGGCCGGTGATCTCGACCGGGACGGACGGGCCCGCTTCCTTGACCTGCGCGCCCTTGTCGTTCGTCATGACGCGCACGCGGCCGACGGCCGTGCCCGCGATGATGAGGTCAGACTGCCGCAGCGTGCCGTTCTGGACGAGCAGCGTTGCGATCGGGCCGCGGTTCTTGTCGAGCCGCGCTTCGAGGACGCAGCCCTTGCCCGCGCGGTTCGGGTTGGCCTTGAGCTCCTCCATCTCGGCCGTCAGGATGACGGTCTCGAGCAGCTCGTCGATGCCCATGCCGGTCTTCGCGGAGATCTTGCAGACTTCCGTCTCGCCGCCCCACTCGGCCGGGGTCAGACCGTGCTCGGTCAGCTGGGTCAGGATGCGGTCGGGGTTCGCGCCGTGCTTATCCATCTTGTTGACGGCCACGATGATGGGGATCTTGGCTGCCTTGGCGTGGTTGATGGCCTCGATGGTCTGCGGCATGATGCCGTCGTCCGCGGCGACGACGAGAATGGCGATATCGGTGCACATCGCGCCGCGCGCACGCATCTCGGTGAAGGCCGCGTGGCCCGGGGTGTCGAGGAAGGTGATGGGCTGGCCGTTGATCTCAACGGTGTAAGCGCCGATGTGCTGCGTGATGCCGCCGGCCTCGCCGGCCGCGACCTTCGCGTGGCGGATATAGTCGAGCAGCGACGTCTTGCCGTGGTCGACGTGGCCCATGACGACCACGACCGGCGGACGGGTGACGAGCTCGTCGGCGGTATCCTGATGATCGTCGAACAGACGCTCCTCAATGGTGACAATGACCTCGTGCTCGACCTTGCAGCCAAGCTCGGTGGCGACGAATTCCGCCGTGTCAAAGTCGATGGTCTGGTTGACCGTGGCCATGACGCCGTTTTTGAGCAGGCACTTGATGACCTCGGCCGCCGTCTTCTTCATGCGGGAGGCCAGCTCGCCGACGGTGATCTCGTCGGGAATCTTGACGACCAGCTGCGCCTTCTTGGCGATCTCGAGCTGGAGTCTGCGCATCTTCTCCTGCTCCTCGGAGCGGGACTTGGTGCCGAAGCGCTTGGCCTGCTGCTGCTTTTTGTTCTTGTTGCCGATCTTCTGCTTGCCGCTCTGGTAATTCTGCACGCGGTCGGAGACCAGCGAATCGACGCGGTCGTCATAGCGGTCGGCGTTGACGGTGACGGCGCTGGTGTCGATGACGCGGCGCTCGCGCTTGCGCTCCGGCTGCGGCTGCTTGGGCTGCTGCTGGGCGTTCGGCTGCTGCGGACGCTGCGCGTTCTGGTTGTTCTGATTGTTCTGCGGCTGCGCCGGGCGCTGGACATTGTTCTGCTGCGGGCGCGGCTGCTGATTCTGCTGCTGCGGACGCGGCTGATTGCTCTGCGCGGGCGCGGCGGGCTTATTCTGCGCGGCCGGTGCGGCAGGCGCAGCGGGTGCGGGAGCCGGCGCGGGCGCCGGAGCTTCCTTCTTTGCCGCGGCGGCAAAGACCTGCTCGATCGAATCGATCTGGTTCTGCTGCGTGATGTAGTCAAAGATCACGTTCAGCTGGTCTTCCGTCAAATTCTGGGAGCTGCTTTTCGGTTTTTCGTAGAATTTCCCGACGATCTCGATGAGCTTCTTCGCCGGCATCGCAAAATCGTCTGCGACTTCCTTGATCTTCTGTTTCACTTCAATGCTCAATACAGCCACCTCCAGTTATTTCTTCCCCATTTTTACGTTCTTCCTGTGTGCCTGCGCCTCCTGCCGGCGCTTCTGGACCCGCTGCGTCTGCACGGTCAGCTGGGCGAGGATGTCCGCGTGGGTCTCGTCGCCCAGTGCCTCAAGAAACGATTTTGCAAACGCAGGCTCGGTAAACGCGCACAGCGCGCAGGCGTTGCAGCCCAGACCGTCGCCGAGCTCGTCTTTCGTGTACGGCACACATACATACGGGCACTTGCTGCCCGAAACAAAGGATCTGGCCCGGCGGAAGGTATGGTCGCCGGCGTCCTTTGCGACCAGCAGGAGCTTCGCCTTGCCGCTGCGGCAGGCGATGCCGACTGGCTCTTCGCCGATCTGCAGCAGTCTTGCCCTGCGGGCAAGACCCAGCAGGCGCAGGGCCTTCTGCTGTGCGTCAGTCATGGTCCCCCGCCTCCATTCTTGCAAGCAGCAGATCATAGATCTCCTGCGGGATCTGGCAGTTCAGTCCGCGGTCAAGCGCCTTGGACTTGATCGCCTTTCTGAGGCAGTCGGTCTGCGGGCAGAGATAGGCGCCGCGGCCGGGCGCCTTGCCGCGGAAGTCGAGGGAAATATCCCCCTCCGGGCTCCGGACCACACGGACCAGCTCTTTTTTCGCTTTCATTTCCCGGCAGCCGACGCATTGGCGCATGGGAATTTTTTTCTGCATACGGACGCCTCCTTCCGTACAGGCTTACGCCTGCAGCCCGGCGTCTTCCGCCGGCGCTTCCTGCGCCTCGGCGGCAGCCGCTGCGTCCTCCAGCTCCAGCTCATGCTCCTGCGAGGCGGGCTTGATGTCGATCTTGTAGCCGGTCAGGCGGGCGGCGAGGCGGGCGTTCTGGCCTTCCTTGCCGATGGCGAGCGAGAGCTGATCGTCCGGGACGATCACGCGGCAGGCCTTCGTGCTGCCGGGCAGCACCGTGACGGACTTGACATCCGCCGGAGACAGGGCGGAGGCGACGAATTTTGCCGGGTCCTCCGACCAGACGATGATGTCCATCTTCTCGCCGTGCAGCTCGTTGACGACCGCGCCGACTCTCGCGCCGCGGGTGCCGACGCACGCGCCGACCGGATCGATGCCGTCCTGCGAGGCGAAGACCGCGATCTTCGTGCGCGAGCCGGCCTCACGGGCGATGGACTTGATCTCCACGAGGCCGGAAGCGATCTCCGGGACCTCGAGCTCAAAGAGCCGCTTGACCAGGCCCGGATGCGTCCGGGAGACGATGACCTGCGGGCCTCTGGTCGACCGGCGGACCTCCACGACGTAGACGCGGATGAGGTCGCCCTCGTGATAATACTCCGTGCGGACCTGCTCGGAGGCGGAGAGCATGGCGTCGGTCTTGTCGTTGCCGCCGCCGATGCGGATGGTCATGTCGTTGGTCGCAGGCTCGATGCGCAGGACCGTACCGGTGAGGATCTCATGCTCCTTCGACGAGAACGTGTCGAAGACCATGCCGCGCTCGGCCTCGCGGATGCCCTGGATGATGACCTGCTTGGCCGTCTGGGCCGCGATGCGGCCGAAGGCCTTCGTCTGCACGTCGACGTTGACCAGATCGCCCAGCTGCGCGGTCTTGCTGATCTTGCGGGCCGCGTCGAGCGTGATCTCGGTGGCGGGGGTGATGACGTCGTCGACGACTTCCTTCTGCACGTACATGTGCATATCGTCGTCCTTGACCTCGACAAAGACGTTGTCGGTATAGCCGTCCTTGTCCTTCTTGTATGCGGCGACGAGCGCCTGCGTGATCTTCTCGATCATGTAGCTCTGCGGGATCCCGCGTTCTTTTTCCAGCTGCGCAAGCGCCGCAAAAATTTCGGCATTCATGTTTTCGAAATTCCTCCCTTTAAAACTCGACGTGAAGCCGCACCTGCGCGACCTCGTTTTTCTGGAATGTATGTGTGGCCCCTGCGGCCTCGATCGTCACCGCGCCGTCTTCGTAGCCGGTGAGCGTGCCGACGAATTCCTTCGCCCCGCTGACCGGCCTGAACAGCTTGACCGAGACGGACGAGCCCATAAACTGCGCAAAATCCGACGGCCGCTTCAGCTGCCGCTCGAGCCCCGCGGAGCAGACCTCAAAGTTGTAGCTGTCCGGCACAGGGTCCTTTTCGTCCAGGATCGGATCGACTGCGCGGGAAATGGCCTCGCAGTCGGAGATATCCACGCCGCCGTCCTTGTCGATGTACAGCCGCAGGAACCACTCTCCGCCCTCGCGGACATATTCCACGTCCCAGAGCGTACAGCCGTGCGCCTGCACGACAGGCTCGGCGAACTGCGCCACCTGTTCGGTAACCTTCAAGAAAAAACCCCCTTACCAGCAAGAAAGAGTGGGGAAACATTCCCCACTCTCAAGTAAAATACTATCAAGATGCCTGTATTATAGCATCCGCTGCCGGAAAAAGCAAGGAGAAAATCCGAATTTTCCTGCCGATCGGGCAGATATTTTCTGCTTTTTTCGCCCCGCGCCGCCCAAATTCGACTGCAGCGCGAAAAATTCGCAAAAAATCCCGCGTCCCGGGTGTCTTTTGCGTCCCGGGTGTGCTATACTATATGATATTGATCACGGGGAGGACTGCTTATGAAACGAAAGCCCGGCCTGATCGGCGTTCTGTACGCCGCGATCCTGGCCGCCATTGCCGGATACTTTTTCCGCACGGCGCAGCTTTCCGGCGGCAGCAGCGTCCCGGTCGTCGCCTTCAGCGTTCTGATGGTGCTCGTCTTCGCGCTGGCCGCGGTGAGTCTGGAAAAGCACGCCGCGTATGCCGAGGTCTACAGCCCCTGCCGGCAGGATCTGGCGTTTTCCCTGCTCGGCGCGGCGGGTCTGATCGCGGGCTGCGCGCTGGATTTCCGCGGCTCGGTGTTCCGGATGCTCATCAGCCTGCTCGGGCTTCTGGCGGGCTTCGGTCTCGGCGCGGCAGCCGTGCTGCGGCAGAAGGGGCAGAAGCCGTCCGCGGCCTTCTATGTCTTCGCCGTTTTGTTCTATGTTGCCAAGCTCTTCCGGGACTTCCGCCACTGGGAGATCAATCCCGCCATCGGCGATTACTGCTTCTCGCTGTTCGCCATGATCTCGTTCATGCTGGCCAGCTACCACGCCGGCGCCTTCAGCTTTGACCGCGGCGCGCGCCGCCGCCTCGCCTTCTTCTCGCTCACGGGCGTGCTGTTCGGCGCGATCAGCCTCGCAGGCGCAGGCCTCTCCGAGCTGCTGATCTACGCGGGCAGTCTTTTCTGGATGCTCGCCTGCGCGCAGCAGATGATGAAAAAACCGTAATTTTAATTGCAAAACCCCCGTCTGCGGCAGCAGACGGGGGCTTTTCTTATTTACATTCCGCGCCGCCCCATTCGACGGCGGTGAAGCCGGTGCGTTCCGGCGCGGTGAGCGTCTGCGGTGCGATCTCTACCGCTTTCTCCAGCGGGCGGTAGGCCATGAACACGCGGATGAGCGTGTCGGGCTCCGGCGTGATGGTGAGCCGGGCGCTTTCGGTATAGGCCTCGTGCTGGAAGGCGATCAGGTTATAGGCATTCTCCTGCATCCGCGGCAGCCAGTAGATGATGAACTCGTTGGCCTCCGCGCGGCTGAGGCCGAGCTGTTCCAGCGCGTCCTCCAGAAACGCCGCCGTGTCGCTTCCCGCCACGCAGAAGCCGGACGAGAAGTCATAGACCTGGTCGGTCACGCCCTCCCAGTACAGATACCGGTAGGTCTGGCCGTCTTCGTCCGTCAGCGTGCCGTCCGGGCGGGCCGAGACGGTCCAGCCATCCGCATAGGCCGGATACGTACACGTCAGCTCCCCGTCATAGTCCAGCCGGACCGTTATCTCCGTTTCCGTCTGCGGGTACAGATACGCGACCGGCTTGGCGTCGCAGGTCTCGTCCTGCTTTTCTTCCGGGTAGAGATAGATGACGGGCTTTGCCGACGTCGATTCCCGCCAGAAGTCCGGCGTGCAGGCAGCGAGCGTCAGCAGCAGCGCAAGGGATAACACCAGTACAAGCAGCTTTTTCATGTTTCTTCCTCCTGTGTTCATAAAATAAGTTCTTCTATGGATACAGACAGAAAAAACAGCGGCTGGTTGCAGCTTATTTTTTCCCGGCCATCAGCCGTGCGAGCGTCTGGCGGATGACGGGCAGGCAGTCCTCGGGCTTCTGCAGCTCCAGCACGGCCTGCTCAAACGGGCACAGGCCCGTCCCCTGGCGGTTGAGGAGCTTCTCGGTCTTCGTATGGCAGGCGCAGGCCACGCCGTTGGCCGTCAGGAAATCCACGGCGGCGGCGCTCATCGTCTCGGCGTACACGCCGGACGCACCGGCGAGGATGTAGATGGCCGCGGCCGCCTTGCCGACGATGGTGTCGCAGACCTCCGCGCCCCGCAGCAGCTCCGGCTGCGTATCGTAGACGCGCAGCGCCGGGCCGACGCCGCGGCCGAAGTCCTTATAGATGGTCTCGCTGTCTTTTTGCAGGACGAGCGTGTAGGCGCCGTTTTCAAACAGCGCGGACAGATTTTCCAGCTTCATTCCGGCCGCATCCCCCTCGGCAGTTGTTTTTCGTTCTGGATCATGACCAGCGACAGCAGCAGCGCGATCACCATCACACCCACGGCGATCAGGTAGAACGGCTGGTTGGCGATATCGGCGATCGAATACCCGCTCGTCCCGTCAGAGACGGCATAGCCGACGATCAGCAGCACCAGCGCCGCGCCGAAGCAGAGATTGCGGATGATCCCGAGCAGCTTGTTGCGGGCAAGCAGGAACCCGTAAAACGCCTCCGGCGCGTCGAACTGCGCCCCGGCCCTCCAGGGCGTGAACAGGCGGCAGAAAAATTCCTTCATGCAGACAGCCTCCTTTTTTCTGATAAAAGTATAGCAGGAACTGCCGAAAAATGCAACGCGGACGGCGAGCCTGCGCTTCCGAAAAGAATCAATAAAAAAATATTGATTCCCTCTTGCTTTTTCCTGTGCTAGGCAATACAATAGGCTCGAAGGAGCGAAAACGAAGGACAGGAAGATGTGAGCCTGTCAATTTAACGCCGAGAGCATGCGTACCCGAACGTTGCATGAGTAGAAATGACGCGTCAAGTACCGGTTGGATGGGAGGTTGCCGCCGGGCGAAGGAGTTTCTCCGCGGTGTCATTTCGCATCCGCTATAGCAAACTGAAATTGTACTGCAGTTTCTTTCTTGTTTGAAAGTCCATTTTGTACGAACCTCCTCCCATTGAAACAATAGGAGGCTTTTTTATGTCCAAAAACATGTCTACCGCCGCTGCGCAGACCGCGCCGCGCCATGGTCTGCAGAACGTCCGGACGCTGGTGTCCTGCGCGCTGCTGGCCGCCGTATCCGTCGTTCTGGCCCGGTTCATCATCCCGATGCCCAATGAGACGACCCGTTTTTCGCTCGAAGCCGTGCCGATCTTCCTGGCCGGTATGCTCTTTGGCCCGCTGCCCGGCGCGCTGGTCGGGTTCGTGGCCGATTTTGTCGGGTGTCTGTTCTCCGGCTACGGGTATAACCCGATGTTCTGCGTGCCGCCCATTCTCTATGGTCTGGCCGCCGGTCTGTTCCAGCCGATGCTCGTCAAAAAGACGTCCGTCTGGACGATCGCGCTGGCGTTCCTGCCCGCCATCACGCTGGGCTCGATCCTGTGGGAGAGCTTCGCGCTGGCCTTTGTCTACGGCGGCGACGCGAAGACGGCGTTCTTCCTCACGAAGCTCGCGTCCCGGTCGATCCAGTTCGGCGTCACGTTCGTGATCGACGTCGCAGTGGTATGGCTGCTGTATAGATCCAAGGTATTCACCGCCGCTAAGCTCTGGCCGCCGGTCAAATACGAAAAGAAATCCGAAACATAAAGAAGGGATCCATCATGACGCTTGACGAAGCGCTGTATTATATCCATTCCGTCTGCTGGAAGGGCAGTGTCCCCGGTCTCGAGCGCATCAGCGCGCTTCTGGACAAAATGGGCCACCCCGAGCGGAAGCTGAAATTCATCCACGTGACCGGCACGAACGGCAAGGGTTCGACCTGCGCGATGCTGGCCAGCATGTTCACAAAGGCCGGATACAAGACGGGCCTGTACACCAGCCCCTTCCTCATCCGGTTCAACGAGCGCATCCAGATCGATGGCGTGCAGATCTCCGACGAGGAGATCTGCCGCATCACGGAGTACATCAAGCCCCTGGCCGACTCGATCTTCGAGCAGCCGACGGAGTTTGAGATGGTCACGGCGCTGGGCTTTGAATATTTCGCCCGCCAGGGCTGCGATCTGGTCGTGTGCGAGGTCGGCATGGGCGGCGAATTTGACGCGACGAACGTCATCCTGCCGCCGGAGGCCGCCGTCATCTGCAACATCGGCCTCGACCATACCGAGGTGCTGGGCGACACGCTGGAGAAGATCGCCGCGACGAAGTCCGGCATCATCAAGCCCGGCTGCGACGCCGTCATCTACCGTGAGCAGCCCTCCGTCGAGGCCGTCATCGAAGATCGCTGCAAGGCGGTCGGCGCGAAGCTCCACAAGGCGGACTTCGCCGACATCCATCTTCTTTCCCACGACCTGACCGGTCAGGTCTTCGACTGGGAGCGCTTCAAGCGTCTGAAGCTGCCGCTGCTCGGCGACCACCAGCTGCACAACGCGGCCGTCGCCCTGACGACCGCCACCGTCATGCAGCAGCGCGGCTGGAAGCTGACCGACGACGACATCCGCGAGGGTCTGGCCAGTGTCCGCTGGCCCGGCCGGTTCGACGTGCGGCGGAGCGATCCGCTCTTTATCATCGACGGCGGGCACAACCCGCAGTGCATCCAGGCGCTCGTCAAGAACATCCAGGATTATCTGCCCGGCCGCCCGCTCACGATCCTCACCGGCGTGCTGGCCGATAAGGATTACAACTGCATGTACCGCAATGTCGAGCCCTACGCGAAGGAGTTCATCACCATCACGCCGGGCAACCCGCGGGCGCTGAACGCGCACGATCTGGCGGCCTATCTGTCCCAGTTCGGCAAGCCCGTCACGGCCTGCGACCAGGTCGCCGACGGCGTCCGCCTGGCCGTCGAGCACGCAGGCAAAGACGGCGTTGTGCTCTGCTACGGCTCCCTCTACATGATCGGCGAGATCGAGGCCGGGCTTGCGCAGCTTTAAACTCTGATATCCTCGCAGCCCTGACGTTCCGCGTCAGGGCTGCGGTTTTTTTATGAAGCAAAAGAAACCCCGCAAACAAGTGACCGGCTTGTCTGCGGGGAATTCTTTATCAATATGAGGGGAAAATGAAAAAGTGTTTATCGCTTCTTGCAAGATTATGATACCAAGGGTTTATTAAAAAACTTAGGGGCTAATTTTTAAATAAGTATGAAATCCCGTTTTTCTTTTTTCGACCAAACGTTTACAAAAATATCACAATTTTCGCCCCCTCCCCCTCTTGACAAATTCCGGGGAGGGGACTATGATGAAGCCAAAATGAATTAGCACTCATGAACACAGAGTGCTAACCCCTGAAACAGAGGTGTTACCATGAACGCACAGAACTATACCCAGAAATCTCTGGAGGCCATTCAGGCCGCCCAGAAGCTGACCATTGAAAACCAGAACCAGCAGATCGAGCAGATCCACCTGCTCGCCGCCCTGCTGCGGCAGGAAAACGGCCTTGTGCCGCAGCTGCTGAAAAAAATGGGCCTCACGCCCGAAAGTCTCGAAGCCGCCGTCGACGCGGAGCTGAACAAGCTCCCGCGCGTGACCGGCTCCGGCCGCGAGGCCGACAAGTACTACGTCGCCCGCGCGGTGGATACCGCCCTCAACCAGGCCGAGGACATCGCAAAGCAGATGAAGGACGAATACGTCTCCGTCGAGCACCTGTTCCTCTCGCTGATCGAAAACGCGGACGACACGCTCAAGTCCCTCTTCCGCACCTATCAGATCACAAAGGAACGCTGCCTGCAGGCGCTGCAGTCGGTCCGCGGCAACCAGCGCGTGACCTCCGACACGCCGGAGGATACGTATGAGGCGCTTGCCAAATACGGCACGGATCTCGTCAAGCGCGCAAGAGAGCAGAAGATGGACCCCGTCATCGGCCGTGACGACGAGATCCGCAACGTCATCCGCATCCTCTCCCGCAAGACCAAGAATAACCCCGTGCTCATCGGCGAGCCGGGCGTCGGCAAGACGGCCATCGTCGAGGGTCTGGCGCAGCGGATCGTGGCGAACGAGGTCCCGAAGTCGCTGCAGGACAAGACGATCTTCTCGCTCGACATGGGTGCGCTGATCGCGGGCGCAAAATACCGCGGCGAGTTTGAGGAACGGCTGAAGGCCGTGCTGGCCGAGGTCAAGAAGTCCGAAGGCCGCATCATCCTGTTCATCGACGAGCTGCACACCATCGTGGGCGCAGGCAAGACCGAAGGCTCGATGGACGCAGGCAACCTCCTGAAGCCGATGCTCGCGCGCGGCGAGCTGCACTGCATCGGCGCGACCACGCTCGACGAATACCGCCAGTATATCGAAAAGGATCCCGCGCTCGAGCGCCGGTTCCAGACCGTTCTGGTGCAGGAGCCGACGGTGGAGGATACCATCGCCATCCTGCGTGGTCTGGAATCCCGCTACGAGGTCTTCCACGGCGTCAAGATCACCGACAACGCCATCATCGCCGCCGCCACGCTCAGTAACCGCTATATCACCGACCGGTTCCTGCCCGACAAGGCCATCGACCTCATCGACGAGGCCTGCGCCATGATCCGCACCGAGATGGACTCCATGCCGACCGAGCTGGACGTCATCAACCGCAAGATCATCCAGATGCAGATCGAGGAGGCCGCGCTCAAGAACGAAGACGACGAGCTCTCCAAGGCAAGACTTGCCGAGCTGCAGAAGGAGCTGGCCGAGCAGCGCGAGACCTTCAACGCCATGAAGGCCAAATGGGAAAACGAAAAGAACGCCATCGGCCGCGTGCAGCAGCTGCGTGAGAAGATCGAGCAGCTGAACCGCGACATCGAAGCCGCCGAGCAGAGCTACGACCTCGAAAAGGCCGCGAAGCTCAAATACGGCGACCTGCCCGAGGCGAAAAAGCAGCTCGAGCAGGAGGAAAAGCTGGCGCAGAACGGCAAGGAGACGAGTCTGCTCCGCAACAAGGTCACAGAGGAGGAGATCGCCAAGATCATCGAGCGCTGGACCGGCATCCCCACTGCCCGCCTCATGGAGGGCGAGCGCGACAAGCTGCTGCATCTCGAAGATACGCTCCACAAGCGCGTCGTCGGCCAGGATGAGGCCGTGCGCGTCGTCTCCGAGGCCATCCAGCGCAGCCGCGCCGGCATCCAGGACCCGAACCGCCCGCTCGGCTCGTTCCTCTTCCTCGGCCCCACCGGCGTCGGCAAGACGGAGCTGGCCAAGACGCTGGCCGAAGCCCTGTTTGACGACGAAAAGAACCTCGTGCGCATCGACATGTCGGAGTACATGGAGAAATTCTCCGTCTCGCGTCTGATCGGCGCGCCTCCCGGATACGTGGGCTATGAGGAGGGCGGCCAGCTGACTGAGGCCGTCCGCCGCCGCCCGTACTCCGTCATCCTCTTTGACGAGATCGAAAAGGCGCATCCGGACGTGTTCAACATCCTCCTGCAGGTCCTCGACGACGGCCGCATCACCGACTCGCAGGGCCGGACCGTGGACTTCAAGAACACCATCATCATCCTGACCTCCAACCTCGGCTCGCAGGCAATCCTGGACGGCATCACGCCGGCGGGCGAGATCTCGGAGGAAGCGAAGAACGAAGTGCAGACGCTCCTGCGCCGCAGCTTCCGCCCCGAATTCCTCAACCGGCTCGACGAGATCGTGTTCTACAAGCCGCTCTCGAAGGAGAACATCACCGGCATCATCGACCTGCAGATCGCCGCGCTCAACAAGCGCCTTGCCGACAAGCAGCTCACGTGTGAGCTGACGCCCGCCGCCAAGACCTTCGTCATCGACGCGGCCTACGACCCGCAGTTCGGCGCAAGACCCCTGCGCCGGTATCTGCAGCACACGGTCGAAACGCTGCTCGCCCAGCGCATCCTGCGCGGCGACGTGCTTCCCGGCCAGACACTGGTCTGCGACGTGCAGAACGGCGAGCTGGTCATCACGGCAAAGTAATGCGGCAACCCCGCACAATTGCGTCTTCGCGCTTCGGCGGATCTGCTTGCCGAATTGTGCGGTGCTGCCTTAATTTCTTAAGATATCCCGCGGATTTCTTAAAAATCCGCGGGATACTTGCTTTTTTCTCGAATTCTGCTATGATGTCGGCAGAAAGGAGACCCCATATGCGATCGATCCATAAGCTCATATCTTTGCTGCTGGTTCTGCTGCTGCTCGCCGCGCTGGTCCTGCCGGCCGGAGCCGCGCAGCCGCAGGACTGCGGCGCGAAGCTGCTGGCCATCACGTTTGACGACGGCCCGGGCAAATATACCGCCGACCTGCTCGACGGTCTGGCCGAGCGCGGCGTACACGCGACGTTCTTCGTCAACGGCATCAACGCCTCCGGCTGGCCGGAGACGCTCCGGCGCATCGTCCGCGAGGGCCATCAGCTGGCAAACCATACATACAACCACAAAAATCTCAACACCTGCTCTGCGAAGACCGTGCAGGCGGAGATCGACGCCGTCCAGACCCTCATCACCGCCGCGGGCGGCGATGAGAACGCCTACATCCGCGCCCCCTACGGCAACGCGAACAAGACCGTCCGCTCCGTCGTCCGCGCCCCGCTCATCTACTGGTCGGTCGACCCGGAGGACTGGAAATACCGCGACAGCGAGACCGTCCGGCAGAACATTGAGGCTGGCGTCTTTGACGGCGCGATCATCCTCGTCCACGATATCTACCGCACGAGCGTCGACGGCGCGCTGGCCGCCATCGACGATCTGCTGGCCGAGGGCTATGAATTCGTCACTGTGCAGGAGCTTCTGCTGCGCCGCGGCATCACGCCCGAGGCCGCGACGGTCTATTACTCGGCCAAAAACAACGGCGTCAACCTCCCGGCCGACGCCGTCGGCCCGCAGGCCTTTGACGAGAGCCAGCTGCAGAGCCACTGGGGCTACAAAGCCATGAAGCGCTGCCTCGACTACGGCTGGATGACGCTGACGGACACCGGCGAATGGAAGCCGAACGCCTATGTGACCCGGGCGGAATTCGCCGCGGATCTGGCCCGCTTCGCCGGGATCCATGTGTTCTACCCGACGGACGGCGCCGCGCAGTTCTCCGATGTGGACCCTGCCTCGGACCTCGCGCCCTACATCGCCTGGGCCAGCGACAGCGGGATCGTCACCGGCTTTGACGACGGGACCTTCCGCCCCGGCCAGACGCTCACGCGCGAGCAGATGGCCACCATGCTCGCCCGCTTCTATGCCCTCTCCGGCATCACGGCGGCGGGCAGCGCCGACGGCTATGCGGACGCGGACGCCATCTCCGCCTGGGCGGTGAACGGTGTGGCGCTGTGCACGGCGCGCGGTCTTGTCCAGGGCGACCCGCAGGGCCGCTTCCGCCCGCAGTCCGACCTGACCCGCGCGCAGATCGCCGCGATCCTGAGCCGGATGGCGAAATAAACGCGAAAAAATGCCCGTGTTTCAAACGGTTCATGTTCATAGGTACACAATGTGACCTATGGGGCAGACCGGACGGTACAGGGCACGAAAAAAATAAGTCGAGGGAAATTCCCTCGACTTATTTTTTTCTTTGATCCCAAGTTTATCTGAGCGGCACATTTTAATCGGATGCGCAGACTTGATACGGGATATGACATTAGATTCAAGCAGTCCTGTTTTGAAAGCAAGACTGCTTTTCTTTTTTGAACGCCGTACCTGACCCGAAAGAATCAATCATAATGAAACCGGTGTAATTCTTTTCTTCGCCGCGAAAAATCACATCCATCAGTGCGTCATAGTGAAGGATACCCAGCGCACTTCTGCGCGTGAGATTTTGCGAAACAGTACATTTCCACGCCAAACAGCAAACCGTGAAATGTCCTCTTGCGAACTGGGGATGGATCTATCCTCTGAAAATCGCTCGTGCGCTGTTAGCTTTCCTTTGCCGTATTAGCGCTCTATTCTTTATCCGCGTTTGTGAAAATCACTTCCATCTATGCGGCATAATCCTTGCCCCAGTCGCACTAAACGTTTGAGTCCTTGGATAAAATAGTACCCGATCAGCACAAACACCACCATTACGGAAAGATAGTCAATCAGGAAGAGGATCACAGGCTCGGAATAATCGTAGAATACGAAGTGGCTTCTGAGCAGCAGATACAAACTAACGCCTCTGCGTCGGAAAGCGAACGCGCCATATACTGCCCAGAGCCAGCCAATCAGTCGCAGGCTCCACGTCCGCAAAGGCGAGGGCTGCAAGTGCTTGCGCGCCATCGCCAGCATCATGCTCCAGTGAAATCCCAGATGCAGGCTCATACAGACGAAGCCCCAGTAGGCGCAGAGAATATGCGCTTTTTGCGCCGCCTCATAGCCGCTGTGCTTCGGCAGAAACGAAAACACATACCGTGACAGGAGGATACCGCTGACCATTGAGCCAAGCATACAGAGGAAAATCACTCCGGCGAGTAACGTCTGGATCATGCGGACAGGCGTATATTTACCCTTTCCGACCGCCAACAGCCATTTCCGGTTGAGCACATGATGCGCGAGAAACAGGGCGAACATTCCCATTCCCAGCCACTCATGCGCCGCTTCGCCCACAAGGCCATAGGTCATCAAAAACAGCAGCGCGACAGTCATTGCGGCATCGACTGCGAGTTTGATTTTCTGAATTGACCGCATTCCGCCGATGTTACAGTCCAAGTCCTGCGGCCCAATCGCGGACGGAGCTAGCCGACGCGCCGGAGGAGAAGCGCTGACCAGTGAGCCATGTGCCGCCGTTTGCCATCTGTTCCAGCAAATCGCCGCTTTGACCGAGTCCGGAGGACGAGGACGTGCAGAACGGAATGACGGTCTTGCCGGTAAAGTCGTTGTCCTTTACGAAGTTGTTGACAGGCCAAGCTGCGATGCCCCACCAGATCGGATAGCCGATCAAAACGGTATCGTAGTCGCCCCAGTTTGCGGGAGTAGTCTGTGTCAGGGCGATGTCGCGCAACGACTCGTCGTCATGCTCGCGGTTGACGCGGCTGCCGTTTACCGTCCAGTTGAGATCGTCCGAGGAATAGGGCTGCGTCGGCACCAGCTCAAAAATGTCCGCGTCAAGCTCGTCCGCGATCGTTTCGGCTACAGCCTTGGTGCTGCCGCTGGCAGAGAAATAGACGACGAGCGTTTTGCTGCCGGTGGTCTGCGACGGGGTTTCGGGGGTATCAGTATTCGGCTGCTGCGATAGGAAATTGCGGAGGATGGTCGCAACCTCGGCGCGGGTCGCGTTTGCCTTGGGGTCAAAGCGATTGCCGGGGCGGCCGTTTACAATGCCGTTGGCACGCGCCCAGTTGACTGCATCGGCGGCGTAGTCGGAGATCTGGTTACGGTCGGCAAAATTCTGTGCGCTGCCAGCACTCGGAGAACCGGCGTAGCGCCAGAGAAGCGTTGCGATCTGCTCGCGGCTGACGGGGTCATTGGAACCAAAGCGTGTGCGGCTGTAGCCGGTCACAATGTTATTTTCCGAGGCCCACGCCACGGCGTTTGCAAAATAGTCTCTTGCCAGAACGTCCGCAAAGGACGATTGACCGGTCGTTTCCGGCTGCCCGGCGGCGCGGTACAGGATCGTGACCAGCATCGCGCGGGTTGTCGGCTCGTTCGGGGAAAAGTGCGTCGCGCTTGTGCCGCTCATCAGTCCGCGCTCCTGCACATAGGAGACTGCGTCAGAGAACCAGTCGGTGCTGCGCACGTCGGTAAAGCTGTTTGCCGCAAATGCACTCGGGATCATCGTGACCAACAGCGCGACGACCAGCAGGAAAAGCGAAAGCCGCTTCATAAATTTCATAGGAAAACCTCCTTCTTATTTCGATTGCTCCAGAATCCAGTTCAGAACGGCAGTGTCATCGAATACGACGCTGCCGCCGCCGTGATAATTGTAAATGCCGCGGTCATTGAAGTACGCATCGTCCGGGATCTCCAGCTTCAAAAGTGCGTCGATCTCCGCTTCCGTCAGCCCTTCGGCTGCATACGCATCGTGAAGCCCCGCGTAGGCATCACGCGCCTTCTGCGAGCCGTAATATTCGTCATGCTCCGCCATGAAGATGTAGACCGCAACGCGGTTTTCTGCGACGGTATCGAAAGCGCCGTCCCACTGCGAGCCGCCGTGGATGTAAGCGGCATAGAGGTCGGGGCGCATCGCCACCGCGCGGGACATCGTCTCGCCGCCCGCAGAGTAACCGGCGGCATAGACGCGGCTGGTATCCACGGAAAAGTTTTCGATCATGTACTCTGCCAGCTCGTTGGCCTGCCGTGCGGAGGTATCGCCCCAATCGGTGAGCTGCGCGGAGACGACGATCACCTCAGTATCGAGCTTCGTCCACGCCTGCACGCCGTTCCAACTGAGATTTGTACCCGCGGAATCCGCGCCGAACCACATCCGGTCGTACCCCGGCATGGTCACGACGAGCGGGTAGGTTTTCGCGCCGTCGTAGCTGCTAGGAAGGTAGTAGCTGTAATGAATGACGCCGTCCGCGCCGTCCAGCGTGACGTTTTCCGTCCAGCCGGTCTGCACGGCGGGGCGTTCCGGCGCGCTCTGCTCCGCGCCGGTGCTTGGCGCGTCCGTCACAGGCGTTTGCACGGAGGCAGCATCCGAGGGCGCGGAATCCGGGATGGTTTCCTCCGGGGCTTCCGGTTCATCCGGCGCAGCTTCGTTCGGTTTTTCTTCTGCGATTACCGGCATGGTGACCGGCGCTTCGGAAACTTCCGGCTGCTCGCTTTCTTCCAACTCGGATTCACTGACTTCCGGCGTATTCGGCAGCGCGATTTGCCCCGGCCGCGCTGCGCAGCCGGAAAGAAGCAAAGCCGCCGCGATCAGATACGCAATCAGATGCACAAGGTTCATCGCGCATACCTCCTGAAATCAGTTCAGACCGAGGCTGCTGACCCAATCGGTCACGTCAGACTGGCTTGCGCCGCTGCGGAAACGCTGACCGTCCAGCCAGTCGCCCGTGCCCGCCATCTCGGCCAGCAGTTCACCGCTTTGACCAAGCCCGGAGGACGAGGACGTGCAGAACGGAATGACGGTCTTGCCGGTAAAGTCGTTGTTCTTCACAAAATTGTTGACCGGCCACGCGGCGATCGCCCACCAGATGGGGTAGCCGATAAACACGGTGTCGTATTCGTCCCAGTTATCCACGCTGTCCGCGACCAATGCAATGTCGCGCAGCGACTCGTCGTCATGTTCGCGGTTGACGCGGCTGCCGTTCACGGTCCAGTTGAGATCGTCCGAGGAATACGGTGTCTCCGGCACAAGCTCAAACGTGTCCGCACCCAGCGCGTCTGCAATATAGCCCGCGACGGCTGCGGTATTGCCGCTGGCGGAGTAGTAAACGACAAGCGTTCTGCCGCCCCCAGAAGAAGCTTCCTCCGGCTGCTCGTCGGACGGTTCGGCGGTATCGGGTTCTTCGGTCTGCGCAGGCGCGTCAGGTTCTTCCACGTCTGTGCTGGAATTGCTGTCCTGTGCAGGTGCTTCCTGCTGCGTGGTCTGCGCAGGTGTGGTTGTCTGGGCCTGACGGCTGACGCACGCAGTCAGGGAAAAGAGCGTCAATGCGGCAAGCAGCGCCGCCAAAATCCGTTTGCTGGTTTTCATCGTCAATTACCTCCTGATTTTAGTTGTTCACATGAGTTTGAATCCAGTTTTCCACAACGTCTGCAATCACGTCGTTGTTGAGATCCTGGAACATGAAATGGTCGTTGCCGGTGATGCCGACCTGTGGAAGATCGACCACGGTGCAGTCGCCGCCCTGTTCGTTGTAAGCGTCGCGGAAGTCGTAGCACGCTTGGCGCATCATCTGCCACATACCGGTTGCCTGAATAGTGGGATCGCCGTTGTCGATATAATCGCCAAAGTACATGGTAACAGGGATGTTCTTCTCCAGCACGGCCTTGAAGTCCTCGCTGTCCGCGCCTGGGGCCCCGCCGGGTTCAATGGCGACAATGGCGGCAATATGGTCGGTGTAGCGGGCTGCCGTCCAGCCGGGGCCGCCGCCCTGAGAGTGAGTCACCAGAATGGAGTTCTTGCCTGTACGCTCATATACTTCGTCAATGGTGGCAGCCACGGCCTTTGCCACGGTCTCGTTATCAAAATCGCCGCCCATATCAGAGGTCATGCCGGTGTCCGGCGTCATCTGGCGGAAGAATTGATCCACGGAAGCGGCATCGTTGGGGAACTGAGAGCCTTCGTTGACAACGGATTCACCGTTTTCCCAGCGGCCAATGCGGAACTGGGTATACCAGCGCTGATCGAGCGTCTTGGTGCTGATGTCACCACTGACCGAGGTTGCACCTGCTTCACCGCGGCGGGGCTCGTCAATGAGGAATACGCCGTGACCCTTGCGAAGAAACATCTCCGACCACCCCTCACGGCCGTCCGGCGTGGTCATCCAGCCCATGCGGGACTGGCCGTAACCGTGGAGGAACACCATGGGAAGCCCGGTTTCCTCTGCGGGGATCTGATAGAGCACATTGGCGTGATCCACATGGGCGGTCTGACCGGCTCCGGTTTCTTCCCACTGGTTTTCCGGGTCAAACGTTCCGTCGGAAGTCACGGTAATACCGCCCGCAGAGAAAACTCCCTGCTCCGCGATAGAAAGGACCGTGCTGTTTTCCTGCGTGGTTTCTTCCGGCGCGGTTTCTTCCGGCTGCACGGCAGCAGCCGATTCCTCCTGCGCGGATGTTTGTGTTTGCGTAGGTGCTGCGGCCGGCTGTTTTCCGGCGCAGCCTGCCAGCAAGGAAAGGCTCATTGCGCCGCACAACAGCAGCGCGGCAAGTTTATGGTTGTGTTTCATATTCGTTCTCCTTATCAAAGCAACGGCTAACAGCGTAAACGCTGCCGATCCGCTGCGTCTGCTTACTTCTGCTCGTCCACAGGCGGAACCATTTCCGCATACTTTTTCAGCAGTTCGGGGGTGTTGGTGTAGTAGCGTACATTCTTGTTGAGGGCGACGACCTGCGCCATTTCGTCCTCCGTCAGAGAAAAGTCGAACAGGTCAAAGTTGGACTTGATATGGTCAGGGTTTTTGGAACCGGGGATGACAATATTGCCGGACTGGATGTGCCAGCGGAGGATGATCTGGGGCGCGGATTTGCCGTACTTTTTGCCAAGCCAGGCAAACAGAGGCTCCTGAAGCAGCGCCTTGTCACCGTGGCCCAGCGGATACCATGCCTGCGGCACGATACCGTTCTCCTTCAGGAAGGCTTTCAGCTCCGGTTCCTGGTTATAGGGGTGCAGCTCGGTCTGCAAAATCGTGGGTTTTACTTCACAGAGGGAAAGAATCTCCTCAATCTGCTCCTTTTTGAAGTTGGACAGACCGATGGCACGCACCTTGCCCTCCTTGTATGCCTTCTCCATCTGACGGTAGCCCGCCACATAATTGCCCGCGGGCTGGTGGATCAGCAGCAGGTCGATGTAGGGGGTGTCCAGACGGGCAAGTGTCTTGTCCACTGCGTCGGGCTGCTCATAGAAGCTGGGCCACAGCTTGGTTTCCAAGAAAATCTCCTCCCGCTGCAAGCCGGACTTCTTCATGGCGCGGCCAACGGCCTTTTCGTTTACATAGGCGTTGGCGGTGTCGATCAAGCGGTAGCCGTTCTGCAAGGCGCTGACGCAGGAGGCCTCCGCCTCGTCCGGGGTCAGAAGAAAGGTGCCGATACCGGCCATGGGCATTTTCACGCCGTTATTGAGAGTTGCGTATTCCATAAAAGATTCCTCCTTAAATGTTCTTTCCAAGTTTCGTGGCTTCGTTTTCATTGGTCGCCATGCCGCCGTAGGTCATACCGTAGAGGGCGGCGAAGCGCTTCATGGTGTACTCGCCCGCATCCAGCATCCATTTCTCCGGAGCTGCGCCCTGAAACACAAAATACAGTTTGCGTCCGGACAGTTCGCTGTCCTCCACTTTGCCGTAGAAACGATCCAGCACGTTGCGGACGCTGCCGCAGATGTTGTGCCAGTACAGGGGTGAGCCGATGACGACGATGTCCGCCTGCTTCATGGCACCAATGACAGCATCCAGCCCATCGCCGGGGAGGTTCTGGCCGTATGCACCGATGGTGTAGTCTGTAAGGTTCAGGGTCTTATACTCGTGGTCTTTCAGCAGCTCCGCCGCCAGCTTGGCGGTGTTGCCATTTTTGTTGGGACTGCCGTTGATAAATAAAATACTCATAGCAATGCTCCTCATTTCAGTTTTCGATATTCTTCTTCGCTCACCGGTTCACACCACCGGCTGCGGCAGTTTTCTCCGGGTACTTCCACCGCCAGATGGGAAAACCAGCTATCCGGCGCAGCGCCGTGCCAGTGCTTGACACCGGGCATAATGTTGATCACATCGCTGGGGTGCAGCTCCTGCGGCTCCTTGCCCCATTCCTGATAGTAGCCCCGGCCTGCCACGCAGACGAGGATCTGCCCGCCGCCCTTGTCCGCCTCGTGGATATGCCAGTTGTTGCGGCAGCCGGGTTCAAAGGTCACATTGAAGATTTTGACCTGCTCCGTGGAAACCGGTGCAAGATAGCTCTGCCCGCTAAAATACTGTGCAAAGCCGTCATTGGGTGCGCCGATGGGGAAGACCATACTGCTCTGGTGCAGCTGCTTTTCGTCGGCACTTTCCTCGTCTGCCCAGATGTCCTTTGCCATGCGGAATGCTGCCCAAGCCTTGGGCCAACCCGCATAAAACGCAGCGTGCGTCAGGATCTCCGCAATTTCGCTGCGGGTGATCCCATTTTCCTTTGCCATTGCCAGATGATGACCGAAGGAAGTATCCGTCAGCCCCTGCGCCATCAGTGCTGTCACGGTGATGAGGGAACGGTCGCGTGCGGAAAGCTCGCTTTCCCGGCTCCAAACCTCACCGAAAAGAACATCATCATTGAGCTGTGCGAACTTCGGCGCAAATTCACCAAGCACATCTCTGCCTGCTGTGATTTTCTTCATGGTCACCTGCACTCCTTCAAAATTTCGTAAATCTCGTCATGGCTCAGCTTCTTGCAGCAGCCGGGGGTGAGAACGGTGGAATCCGCGATGGCGCGAAAATCGGTGTCATCGGGGATACCCAGCTCTGCAAAGCTGGTCGGCAGACCAATTTCCTTGATGAACGCAGCCAGTGCGTCGATACCGGCAGCAGCCGTCTCCTCAATGCTGCCCTTGGGTGCGACACCCCAGACATTCTGCGCAAACCGTGCAAACCGCGCCGCGCCGGACTTGTAGATATGGCGGTACAGAACGGGGTGGATCACCGCCAGACCTGCACCGTGGTTGCAGTTGGTGTACGCGCCCAACTGGTGCTCCAGCATATGGCACTGGAAGTCCGTGACTTTTCCGATCTTCAGAACGCCGTTCTCTGCCATCGCGGACGCCCACGCCAGCTCACTGCGGGCATCGTAATTCTCCGGGTCGGTCAGCAGAACGCGGATGTTGCGGATGACGCTGCGCATGACGGCTTCGTTAATATCGTCGGACAGGTTGTTTTCATCCGGCTTGCCGAAGTAGGTTTCCATCGCGTGGCTCAGCGTGTCGAACGCGCCGGAAATAACCTGCTTCATGGGAACGGACAGCGTGTAGCTGGGGTCAAGGAACGCGAACTCCGCCTGCGCGCCCCAAAGAGCGCCCTTGATCTTTTTTCCCTCGTGGGTGATGACGGCCCCGTTGTTCATCTCGCTGCCGGTACCGAACACCGTGACGATGGTGCCGAGGGGGATAAACTCCGTTGGGAATGTGTGCTTGGTGTTCTCCAGTTCCCAAATGTCCTCGTCCAGTTTGGCCTGCGCGGAGATGACCTTGCAGCAATCGGACACGCTGCCGCCGCCCACGGCGAGAATCAGATCGACGTGATTTTCACGCGCCAGCTTCGCACCCTCCTGCACCTTGGCATAGGTGGGATTGGGCATGATGCGGTCGAACTCCACGACACGCTTGCCTGCGGCATTCAGGATACCCACGATCTCATCGTACACGCCGTTGCGCTTGATCGAGCCGCCGCCGTAGGCCAGCATGACGGTTTCGCCGTAGTTCCCCAGCAGACTGCCGAGATACTCTTTCACGCCGCCCTTGCCGAAATACACCTTCGTCTTGTCCTCAAAAATGAAGTTGTTCATATCAGGAGCTCCTTTCGCTTTTTCTGCCCCTATTATAAGAAAAGCGAGACTTCCTCGGAAGTCTCACTTTGTTCATCAGTATATACCTTTGGGTTATAATCAGCCGTACAGTTCTTTTCTGACGGCCTTCGCCGCATCCAGAAACCGCCGTACCGTAGGCGTCGGCTCCGGGGAATGGAGGATGCCGTAGGGGATGTTGTGTTCCCATTCGACAGGAATGACCTTTAGTAGCGGATGGACATTCGCCCAGCCGGGAATCGCCAGCAGCACATCGTTGGTGTTCTCGCAGCGGTTGAACACGTCCATGCTGTAAAAATCAAAATCCACAATGTGAATTTGCGGGTGGTGCTGCCACAGATCGTCCCGAAGCTGATCGACATAGTGGCTCCAGCCACGGTGCATCAGCAGCAGATTCTCCCCATAGAGGTCAGAAACTTGCAGCTTGTCTTTGTCCGCCAGCCGGTGGTGGATGGAGACTGCACAGCAGAAGCGCCCCCGCGTCAGTTCCAACCCGGCACAGTCCCGCAGGTGCAGCATGGTCTCATCAAAAATACCGCCTACAATATCAATGTTTTTGCCGAGATTGGCAAGAATTTCCCGCGCATTTTCCGGCGTGTTCTCAAAGGGGACGATCTGGAATTTAATATCGGGGTACAATGCTTGCACTCTCGACCAGAGATCCATCAAAAGCTGTGCGGGCGTCATGGGGGACGAGCCGATGCGGATGATGTTTTCGTCCTCCTGCATGGCGTTCTTCGCCCGAGTCACGGAGTCCCGGCAATACTGGATGATATATTTTGCATCCTGGTACATAGAGCGCCCAGCTTTTGTGAGTTGCAGCCCCCGGTGGCTACGGTCGAATAGCTTCACGCCGAGGGTTTCTTCTAAAAGATTGATCTGCTTGATGACAGCCGTGGGCGTGATGTAGCTTTCTTCGGCGGCTTTGTTGAAGCTGCCTGCATCCGCCACGCGGAGAAAAGTTTCAAGCTGTGGGTTATACATGGATCATCACACCCCCTCATTTAATCAGTTTGAATTATTATATACAAAATGCGGTTTTTCTGCAAGCCGCCGTTGATGCTTGTCTTTCTTATAAAGTCATACAAAGAGGATGCTGCCGCATATAGCGGAATCTTTGCGGCATAGCCCAAAACCGTTACCCTCACCTTGCCCGGTACGCGCCTTGTGGGGATCCTCTCTGAAATCTCCCGAGTGAAAGACACCAGCCGGTATATAGTCATCGGCCTTCCTCTTCGGAGCCTTTCCTATCCGGCTGCTTTTGCAGATACTTTTCCCGCAGGCTGGCGTGCCCGCCGCGGGCGATATTCTCCTGTTCCTCTGGCGTCCAAACCTTCCATTCCGCATTCTCCTCTCTCAAGTCCAGATGCATGAAGCCTCGGTAGTTGATAGCTGGATCAAAGTCCAGATTCCCCTTGATATGCCGACGCCATGCTGTGCTGTCCGGCTCCGGCAGAGACACCTGCTCGACCTTATAGGTTTCCAGTTCTCCAAAGGAATCGATTTCCCGCAGGAAATCCGATGCGGAAATTTTTCCTTTGAGATACCTCCCTCTGGCCTTGACCGCTGCCTTGATCCATTCCTGATAGCGGGCATCGCTCACAGGCTTCAGCCGTTCCCGCTGGTCTGGCGGAGCGTCCTCATAACGGTTCCGCCGTTCTTCCATCCTATGCCGCAGAGCATTGTATATCCGCAGTGCCTCATCCAATGCCGCACCATCCTTGCCCTTGAGCTTTGGCCCCAGCGCCTTGCAGGACAGTCCGTCGATCACACGGTCGCAGTAGTGCGTTTCCGCAGAGGTTTTCGGAATGAAATACTGCCAGCAGCACTCACACCGTGCGATACGCTTTTTCTTCTGGCGGAAATAAAGCTGCAATTCCAACAGGTACAGCTCAAAGATATTTTCAACCGTATACCGCAATCGGTGTCCGAACGGCATCGGTCTGCAAGGAAAGAACTGGTGCACCAATGCGGGGTATGCCTCCTCCAACGCTCCATACCGCTTCCACTGCGCGGCACGCTCATAATCGGCAAAACCGATCTCCAGAAGATTTCGAATACGCAGCTGTGCCCTGCACGGCTCGTCCAGCGCCTGAAGAACTGCGGCACCTTTCTCGGACGGAAAAATCGGCGAACCATTGTCCTGCATTGCCATTGCGTCCTGAAGATGTTCAGCGGCATAAAAAGCGGAGATGGTATCGATCTTCATGATCCAATCAGGCAAGTCGCCGATCTGCTTTTCAAAATCCTCATAGTCCGAATAGGGAACATCCATGCGTTCCAAAAACAGAGGATGCTCCGTCCAGAGCCGCTGGATCACGGCATGGTATTCCGCAAAATCCAGAGAAGTAAACCGAACCAGTTCCTCCGCTGGCGTTCGGCCCCTGAGTTCTTCTACACACCCATCCTTGCCAACCAATAAAATATCGATGTTCTCTCCGGTATCTGTTTCCAAAAAGATGCCGGAGAGATTCTTTTCAGGAGCGGTCAACTTAGGGTCTCGCAGTCCGAGCTGTAGTTGCAAGTTTTGAAAAAATCTCGAAAACCACTCTTCCATGTAAAAACCATCTCCCTTCCTTTATAGTATCAGTATACCACATTGACAAACCGGAAAGGAGAAATTTTTATGAACCGACTGCAAACCATTGACGCGGACACGCTGCAAAGCACCGCTTACGAGCCGGTCTCCTTCGTGGTCGACGATCTGCT